>JAABUV010000990.1_pt1 | contig 42265 bp, 55 predicted proteins | sample 5559971 | NCBI WGS metagenome assembly JAABUV01 (sample SAMN10711881, study PRJNA513362) | rock metagenome | isolation source: Antarctica rocks | place: Antarctica: Victoria Land, Knobhead nord | collected 2015-12-19 | reverse complement strand
CCTCGGACGTGCAGAAGGCGCAGTCCGGCCAGGCGCGCCGCCCGCCCGCCGCGCTAACCCTAAACCTGTTCTACACACCTCGAGCCGGTTTCAGATGTGCAGAGGGCGCCGTCCGGCCAGGCGCGCTGCCCGCCTGTCGCGCCGCCTGGAGCGGGCCGCACGGGCGCCCGGCCTGTGTTGCACCAATGAACAGAGTCATGGGGATGCGAGTCCGGCTGCTGCGTTGCATAGTGGCCCCGCCTGGGCGGCGCGGGCGCCTTGCATGCGCTGCACTGCGACCTGTCTGCATACTGAGCGGGCAACGAGCAGCGGGCGGCCGCGCGCTGCGGCGCGCGCGCTGCGGGGCCCACACTCGCCGCCGACAATGCTGGGAAGGGCAGAGCTGGTGCCGCTAGGCTGCCAGAATCTCCCGTTCTCATCACCTCACCGCCTGGTCCGCCGACCCCACCTCGGTCTGCTGCGGCAGGCGGAGGCCGCGCACATGGCGGTGGGCAGCCACGAGCTGCAGGCGCCCGCGCTGCAGGGCCTGGCGCAGGCGCACCGCGCCGCCGCGCGCGTGAAGAGCCTGTTCAGGCGCAACGTGGCCAAGGGCCCCAACCCACTGGCAGTTAAGAAGAAGAAGAAGAGGAAACAGGAGCCGGGCGCGGCCGCGGCGGCCGCCGAGGCCGCGGGCAGCCCGGCGCAGCCCAAGCGCAAGCGCGCGCGCCGGCGGCGCGACGAAGCAGCGCCCGGCGCGCCTGCCGCGGGCGCTGACGCGTAGCGCGGCCATGCCTGTTCCGGCGTGGCGTGCATGGCCAGGTGGCGTGTCGCCTTTTTTGTCAAGCCGTGTCCCCGACCTGCTGGCTCTTGCGCATGCAGATGCCTGCGGCGTTGCAGGAAGAACTTATGCTGCCTAGATGCTTTGCCCGCCAGTTATGGGGCGTAAGGGCAGTGGTGTCAGTGTGTAGGCGCCGGTGGCAGTGTGTTGGCGCCCGGAGGGCGCCAGCCCCCAGAGGTGCCTTGTTTTTCTGCAATGAGCAGCCCTAGATGGCTGATACAGGCTGTAACATGTATCACTACCAGCTGCACTGTTTGCCAACAAAACCAAGTGGGAGGGGGCAGTCTTACGCAAACACATTTGTTCACGACAAGTAGCCTACACATAGCCAGGCGAAATGGCAGACCACGCAGAAAGCACACGAGCGCCCGACACCGACGCGCCCGAAGCATCCACCAGCGCCCCGGGGTGGGTGCTGCCACCTAGCTAGCGAGCAGGTTACAGGTGGACCGGCTGTTAAGCGCTTGCCACGCACATAGTCGTTGGCAGCTGCAAGCCGCCCGGCATTGACGCACCATGCAACTGGTCACGTTCATGTGCAGCCTGACTTGTTACAGAGGGCCCTGTAAGGGGCCTGAGCGCAGAGGTGCTGGCAGGAGCGCCCACGCCGCACTGTGCCTGCGCTGCGCGCAGGCCGTCCGCGGATGAGAAGGTGGCGGCCTGCCTCAGCTTCGCGCAGGAGTGCATCGAGGAGGCGGAGCTGCGGAGCCTGTTCACCTCGGGCAAGCCCAGCATCGTGGCCTACGACGGCTTCGAGCCGTCGGGGCGGATGCACATTGCCCAGGCGCGCCGACCTCCGTGGCAGGCACCCCCCTCCACTGTTGCTGGCGCCCAGGAGAAGCGGGTGTGTGTAAGGCTGATCATATGAGCAATGCACGGAGGTGTCGTGTGAGGTGCTGCCCCGCTGGGGACATGCGGTGCATAGACCGGCTGCAATCCACGTTGTACACTGAAGTGTACCGGCGCGGCAGGGCGTCATGAAGGCCATAAATGTAAATAAACTGCTGCGCTGCGGCGTCACCTTCAAGTTCTGGTGCGCGCGCCTGTCGAAACGCCCGCCGCCCTGTGCGCTCACCGGGGCACATACGGTCATACCTACATAACACCACCGCCCTTCAGCTGTGCCGCTTTATCACGACATCACATGTCGACCCGCAGGGTGGCCGACTGGTTTGCGCAGCTGAACGAGAAGATGGGCGGCGACCTGAAGAAGATCAAGGTGGTCGGCCAGTACATGATCGAGATCTGGAAGGCGTGCGGCATGGAGGGCATCGACAGCAACCAGGTGCCCGACCAGGCGCCGGCACGCCGCGCAGTGGGTCTGTGGCTCTGCAGGGCGCCCGCCGCAGGCTGGCAAGCGGGTGCATGGGAGCCGCCTTCCTGCTCAGGAGGCGCTAATGCTTGCAAGCGTTTTGTACTTTCGAGCCTACATGTGGCCCCGCAGGCACATAGTTGGTCATGCCATGGGGTGCACATGCTCTGTCAGGCATGTCAAGCTTGCCAGGGCTGTGCAAGCAGCGTGCAGCATGCATGCTGATGCTGCGCATGGACCTTTGTGTGCACTGCTGGCACCTTCTGCCTCAAATGACTTTGTGCCTGCAAGTGGCACCAATGGTGCTAGACGCGCGCCCTGCGCAGCGCTGACAGCCGACGACCTGCTGCGCGGCCCAAGCACGCGCATGCCCCAGGGAGGCCGCACCCGGCCGCGCAGCGGCAAGCGTGCGCCGCGTGCGCCGCGGCCGCAGGTGCAGTTCCTGTGGGCGAGCGAGGAGATCAACAAGTCGCCGGACGAGTACTGGACGCTCGTGATGGACGTCGCGCGCCGCAGCACGCTCGCGCGCGTGCGCCGCTGCAGCCAGATCATGGGCCGCGAGGACAGCGACGACCTGAGCGCCGCGCAGATCTTCTACCCCTGCATGCAGTGCGCCGACATCTTCTACCTCAAGGTCCGCGGCCGGGCGGCCCTGACCCTATCCCTTCCACCCCTGCATGCAGTGCGCCGACATCCTAAAGGTCCGGCGCGCATGGGCCCTGGCGGCCGCAGAGCCTAAGGCGCGTTAGGCGCATCAGGCGCTTGCATGTATGCGAACCAGTGGCTGACAGCATCGGTGCTGTGGGTGCCCTGGCCTGCCCTGGCAGCAGCAGGGCCGTTTGAGCCGAATGCATGTGCGCGGACCTGAGTCTGGCAGCAAGGGTGCTGTGGGTGCATCAGCATCGAAAGCGCCCTGCTGCCGCCAGGGCAGGCCGGGGCACCCACACCGCCCATGCCGTCAGCGTCAGGGCCGCATACATGCATGCGGCCGGGCGAAGCACCTATGCCGCCAGCTTCGGACACTTGCTCCTGCATGCGACCCTGTGTGCCTAGGGTATGGTGCAATGACCTGCACCGTACGTACAAAGTTAACCCAGCACGGTGTGAGCTGCACCTCTCCAGCGTACCTGCTCGTAGCGATCGCACGATAGTGTCAGCACATCGGCGCGCAACCGGGCCGCCGCCCGTGCCAAGCGGGCGCTCTGTGGCGCCAGCAGACGCCAGGCACGGCGAGGCTGCCAGACCCGGCGCCAGCGACGCTGCGCGCGCAGGCGGACATCTGCCAGCTGGGCCAGGACCAGCGCAAGGTGAACATGCTGGCGCGCGAGTACTGCACGGCGACCAAGCGCAAGTTCAAGCCGGTCATCCTGTCGCACGCCATGCTGCCCGGCCTGCTGCAGGCGCGGCATGCTTGGAGGGGAACAGCTGCGGGGCAGGGTCCAGGCACATTGGCGCCCGCAATGCGGGTCGCCACGCTTGTTTCGTATGTACAGTGAGCAGCGAGCAGCTTGCGGGGGCGTTGCACTGGGTGGAGGTGCGAGGGCTGGGTTGGCCATCCGTGCTATGCCTGGGCCTCTCTCCTCCCGACGCGCCGGCTCGCGGCTGGCGGCCAGCTTGCGTCTTAAGAATCTTGCTCTCAGCTCTGTATGCGGGCATGATTGCCATGTCCAAGGTCGGCTGTGCCCGCAGCGGCCCCATCAGGTAGCCCTGCTCGAAAAGTGCGCAGGTGCCGTCGTTGCCGGTCATCTTGTCGTGGCGATGGCGCAATTCAGCCAGTAGAGGAAGTCCTGGCGATGCTGCGTGCCCTGACCGCCGGCTTGCTGCCAGGACTTCCCGATGGGGTACCCAGGCAGTGCGACAGTCCTGGCAGCAGCTGCCCACCCGGCTTGCTGCCGCGCCTGTCCAGCCGGCTCGCTGCCAGGACTGTCATGCTGTCAGGGCACCTGGTTTGGGAGCCCGAGCACCTCTCCGGCCGTCAGGGCATGCAGCGCGTCCATGACAGTCAGTCTCTGCCTGGCGATATGCGCCATTGCTGCCACGGGGTAGCCGGCGATGACGGCTCCTGCCTGCTCCTCGTGCAGGGCTACCTGATGGGGTCTGCTGCCCACCGATGGATGGAAGCGGAGCAGTGCAGAACAAAAGGAATGTTTTTGGCAACTGAACGCAGAGATTGCTCCTGTTTGAGCCCTCGCTGGCACGTCGTGGCGCCTGACGGTGCGGCGGCGGGGCCAACAGGGCCAGGCGAAGATGTCGAAGAGCGACCCCAACTCGGCCATCTTCATGGAGGACTCCGAGGCGGAGGTGGCCACCAAGATCAAGAAGGCGTTCTGCCCGCCGCCGCCGTCGCTGCCGGCCGCGGCCGACGGCGCGGCGGCGCCGGCCGAGGAGTGGCGGCTGCAGGACAACCCGTGCCTGGAGTACGTGCGCATGATCATCCTGCCGCGCTTCGGGCGCTTTGAGGTGTCCGGGAAGGAGGGCGCCCGGTCCGCCGCTCCGCAGCCCCGCCGCAGGGACCTCGACGCCGGGATGCCTCGGCGGGAATACATGCAACAAACCTGCTGCATGTATTTGCACCGCAGTAGCGTGCCAGGGCCATTCTAATCGTCAGGATGTGGCATGGACCCAGTCGGGCCAGACTCGCTTGCTTGCTGTCTTGCCAACGGCAGCCGGCCGGCACGCTCCAAGCCGGCACGCCAGCCGTGCGCGCCCGCGCTCGCGAGGGCTGCAGAGGCCGCCAGGTGCAGCGCCGCGCGCGCCGTGCGCAGGGCGTACACCGCGTACGAGGGCAGGATGGATCGGCAACCCTAAGCATACCCTAACCTGCGCGCAGGGAGTACACCGCGTACGAGGAGGTGGCCGCGGACTATGGCAGCGGCGCGCTGCACCCGGGCGACCTCAAGCCGGCGCTCGCGCGCGCGCTGAACGCCATCCTGCAGCCCGTGCGCGACCACTTTGCGGGCGACGAGCGCGCGCGGAAGCTGCTCGCGCAGGCGCGCCCCTGCGCGCGCAGGAGGGTTAGGGTGGCCAGTGCAGCCTCTCCTGTAGGCAGCGGGCGTGGCAGCTCCTCCGCGCTCCAGGGAGCGTGTGCCGTGTGTCACTCGGTGCAGCTCTGCTTGGCCATTTGCATAGAAGCTGCCATGCGTGTACCATCGGTTTGTTACCAAACAGGTGTGCGCTGGCTCTCCATCTTACCCTCATGAGCTGCGTGTGCATCGCCTGTTTGAGGAATGTGAAGCTGTACCATAAGCCAAAGCAATGCACCGTGCTGACTCGTGGTGTGGCGCTCACTCAGGTAAAGAGCTTCAAGACGACGAGGTGACGCCACCATGAGCGGCCGTGACAGCTCTGTGTGCTCGTCGATGTCGAGTTGACATCTCACGCCTGGTATTGAGCATGCCATGAGGTGTTCGTTCCTAGGCTGTTTTGGGTTGTTTCGGTCTCTGTCATAATTGACACTGCTCCATGTGAGATGTTCACACAAGAGACACACTGTCTTGGCATGTTAAGTAATGACACATACGGCAAGCTCCACACGGCTGGCAGCAAATATACGCAGAAAGGCAGCATGCAGCGATGCCAAAGCAACCTGAGCGGTTGTCACAAGGATCACTGGCGCCCAAGCGCTGAACATGGATCACAATCGTACAAGGCGCACACTGACCATCAACATTCATTCACTTGCAGGCTCCCGGCTTGCTACTACATCAGCGGCGCCGGCCGCTCTTGGCATCCCGCTCAAATATGCGCTCCGCCGCGTCAGTGCCTACAGACGGGCGCGCGTGTGCAAGGTGCTGCCCTATCACAGGATTAATAAGCATGTCTTAAACTGCAACAGAGAAGGCAGCCCCTAGCCTCAGATCATTTTTGAGCTCGGACAAAGGTACAGGCGGGGTGCACAACGTCGCACCAGGATTGAGCGCGGCAGGTATGGCAAACGTTAGGACCACCGTCACCAGCAACGCCGCCCCTATAACAATGCCGATCGGCGCGTCCACGCTTCCTGGCTTGGCAGCGTCCTCTGCTGCTGCTGCCAGCAGCAAAGTGGTGGAACCAAGGTCCATGCTCAGTGCGCAGACTGGGGGGTGACGGATGCCAGTGCGCCGCGGCCCTGGTACAAAGGCCCTTGCACGCAGCAGAGGGGTCGGGCGCAGGCACTGAGCCTGCGCACAGGGCACAGCCTCTTGATGTGGCATAGGCTGGGAGCAGATCTGACTCAGCGGAGCTCTCGAGCCCAATGCTGGGCTGTGCAGACCCCCGCACACAGCCCCAGGTTGCCAGGTCAGAGCTGACGAGCTGAACCAAGGCGTGGACTCTCAGGAACCGAGCAATGCAGGAGTGCCATGCGCACCTGCACGATGCCCAGCTGCGGGCTTGTTACGCCGCGCTGCATGACGACTACTCTTGCAGTAGAATGGTTGTGCAGTGGGGTACGTCGAGATCAACCAGTTTGTCGGCAGCGCTTCCAAAGTCTGAGTCGAGTGCAGAATCCAATGACCTGCTAGGTTTTAGCTGCTTTCCATCAACAAGTTGCGAGTACACACTTTGTACGAGTGGTGCGAAGAGCAGCCTGAAAAGAAACGCTCTTCGAGTGTCCTGGCACAATGCTTGCGCGTGGGCGAGCATGCACGCGGAGCCTGCCCGCGCTGCAGCAGTATGTTCGCGGCTTTACGGAGGTCTTGATGGAGACACGCCCGCTTGAGGCTTCGGAAGCGCCTAGTGACCGGCAGCGCGACGTGCGCCCGACTGCTGATGCAAGATGGCTTAGCCACAGTGTGCTATTGCTGCGTGCCTGGTGCCTGTGCTATTCACATATGTGTATTTAGGCCTCCTATGTTTGTGAAGCAGTATTGCTATGCAGTTTGAGCTCTGTTGACAGAACAGTGACGCTTGCTGAGCTGGAGTGCGCACTCGCCTTCCCTGCAAACCCAGTGCCCGTTCCGGGGCCTATACTTGCAATAACTAGCTCCAATACAAGATAGGAGGGGTCCCTGGGTGAAGGAGCAGCCTAAAACAGAGCGGTGCGCATGACCCGGGTGGCGTTTGCTGCTCGTTTGGGCCCGTGCACTTTCCTTGGGCTAAAGCGTGCAGCATGTGGGCCATATAACTTTAGGCCAGGCTGCAAAACGGCGGCTGGCGCCCTGCGGGGCGCTCACTGGCCCGTTTCAGGCGTTCCTACACTTGCTGGCCAGCTAAAAGTCCAGGAGGCAAGTAGTAACGCGGCACGGTGCGTTTGCAAGCCTGTGAGAGGGTCGCAGGTGCTGTGTGAGACTGCAGATGGCTGCAGATGCTGTGACATGGTCGCCCGGCGCGCAGTTCATGGAGCGGGAGCAGCGCTTTGGCGCGCACAACTACTCGCCCGTGCCGGTCGTGCTGGAGCGCGGCGAGGGCGTGTTCGTGTGGGACGTCGACGGGCGGCGCTACTATGACTTCCTGTCCGCCTACTCCGCGGTCAACCAGGGGCACTGCCACCCCAAGGCGCGCCCGCGCCCCGTCTCCGTTCTACACTTTCGCCACCGCCACCAGTGTCCAGTGAGGCTCCCCCTGCTGGCACTGGCAGCGTTCAATCACCACTTCCGTTACAAAATTGCCGTTCGGCTTGTGCTAGACACGCCCGCACCTCGCTCCACTTCGCTGATTCTGTTTGCATGGTGTGATATAGGGGCGTCTGGTGCGGCACTGTGTGTCGTGAAGGCATCCTGCAGAGCATCTTCACCTGAGGTTGAGCCTGGTGGTGAAAGTGATGCAATTAACAAGGCGGGCGCCGCTGAAATGTCTTTGCTGTGCTTGAAGTCTGCGCCATGCAGAATGTGATAAAAAGACGTGCAGCGCGACATGCAATCAATTTAAGCTGCTAAGTCCAAAGAGTTGCTCCTTGTTTGCTCATAAAGTGACGCACCTTGCATTTAAGCAAGGCTTGCAACATGCTGCGGCTCACTGAGTGCGCCTACCGCCCGCGCAGATCGTGAAGGCGCTGCTGGACCAGGTGCCGCGGCTGACGCTGACCTCGCGCGCGTTCTACAACGACGTGCTGGGCGAATACGAGGAGTTTATCACCACGCTGTTCGGCTTTGACAAGGCGCGCGCGGCCCTGGCGTGCGCGTGGCGCGGCGGCGCGTGTGCCGCCTGCCTTGACCCCGCCTGCCGTCTGAAGGCCTTGCACGCGCGCGCCTCTTGTCAGTGCCAACATCATTACCACCGTGTCGCGTGTGCCATCTGTGAGAGGCAGGCCGGGCCTGGGCTGGAACCAGTGGGCAGCCGTAAGACACAGCTGACGCATGTTCGCTCCTGACAGGTGCTGCCGATGAACACGGGCGTGGAGGGCGGGGAGACGGCAATCAAGCTCGCCAGGCGCGCTCATGCGCATCCTGGCTCCCGCCCGCGCAACTTTGCCCTTGACAAAGTGTCAGCGCCAGCGGGTTGTCCGAGCTGCCAAGCGCGGGGCTGCACCCGGGATGAGGTCCACATGACCTGCCTTGGTAGGACATGAGAGGATGCCAGCCAAGGTTATATGACTGCCCAGCTTATCAAGGCGCTGGAGGCTCCCCGGGGACATCTGGCATGCTGGGTCGTTGAGCGGGCGGGCGGCCCGGGGCCGCGCAGGCGGTGGGGCTACGACGTGAAGGGCGTGCCGGCCAACCAGGCCAAGGTGCTGTTCGCGGAGAACAACTTTTGGGGCCGCACGCTGGCCGCCATCTCGTCGTCCTCAGGCGCGGCCGACAGAGCGCCTCTGCACACATGGTTGGCGCTCTCTGGTGCTCGCGCGGCAGAGCCAGTGCGCGGCGCCTTGCTCAAACTCATGCGCGCGCAGCTTTGCAGCCCCGCGCGCGGCCCCAAACCAACAGTGGTCGCAAAGCGGACTCATCCGGCGTTGCTTGTTGGGCGTCCACACAAAAGAAGTCTGTCGGCGCTCCTTCCGAGCCAGGCTCACCGGCCGGCCTATTTGCGCAACGCAACACGCGGCGCACCGGATGTGACCGAGCCGCCGGGCCGCGGCATCTGATGTGTGTCCAGGGCCGCAGGACACAGCACCATGGAGCAGGGCACGGCAGCAAGCAGAATGCTCGCCAGTTACAAAGCAGATGCCCAGTTGGCAGGCCCCTGCCGCACACGGTAGCGGGAGGAGGCTGACGGGGGCGCGCCGCGCGCCCGCAGACCCTGAGAGCTTTGGCGGGTTCGGGCCCTACATGCCGGGCTTTGAGCGCATCCCGTACAATGACCTGGGCGCGCTGGAGGCCGCGCTGGACAAGGACCCCAACATTGTGGCCTTCATGGTGGAGCCGATCCAGGCAGGCCCTAACCCTGGTTTTGGTGTGGGTGCAGGAGGGTTGCCTGGAGCAGCATTGCAAGGTTGCCAGTGCATGTTGCTTCACTTTAACCCAAGGGCATGTGACAGAATGGCCATTGCAGTGGTATGCCTCGAGCACTGGTCTCAACGGCAGACGCGGCTGCCCGCGCGCAGGGCGAGGCGGGCGTGGTGGTGCCCGACCCAGGGTACCTGACAGGCGCGCAGGAGCTGCTGCGGCAGCACAATGCCCTGCTGATTGCAGACGAGGTGCGGGCGCCGCGCCGAGCGTTGGCGCGCTCAGGACAGGGGCCTGGCAGCAGGGTGCTGTGCGTCTGCCTCTGTTGCCCAGCCTGCTGAAAGACAGCTCGGCAAGGTGTTGGTCGTTTCGCGGGAACGCATCGACCCTGCATGAGCAGGGCAGGCATATGATGCGAATCCCGGGTATAGTGACCCCAGTATGAACGTAACGCGTTGGCTGTAGCTGGCAGGCCTGCAGGTGCGGGCTTGAAGGCGCCTGGGGCGCCGCGCAGGTGCAGACGGGGCTGGCGCGCACCGGGCGCATGCTGGCGGTGCACCATGAGGCCGTCAAGCCCGACATCCTCATCCTGGGCAAGGCGCTGTCGGGTGGCATGTACCCCGTCTCCGCCGTGCTGGCCGACGACGAGGTGCGCGCGCGCGCGGGCTGCGTCCGGGGGGTTTTCTGGGGAACCTGTGTGCATCGGTTTCGGGAACCTGTGTGCGTCGGCCTGGCTGTCTCATGCCAGAGTCTGCGGTTGACACTGGCAGCCTCGCCATGCAGTCGCCTGTCGTGGCCGGCGGTGGGCTGGCAGTGTCATGAGTTACGGAGCCGCGCACCATGTCATGCTGTTAGGTCTCGGCTCGGCCCGGCTGAGGGGCGGGCTGCGTGCGGCGCGCAGGTCATGCTGTGCATCAAGCCCGGCCAGCACGGCAGCACATACGGCGGCAACCCCATCGCTGCCAAGGTCGCGCTGGCCGCGCTGCGCGTCCTGGTGCGCGGCGCGCCCGCGCGCCGCCCGCCGCCCACCCGCGCCGCGCAGCCCCGCGGTTCCGCGGTGTTAGACATGTCTTATGCAGCCCATGGCTTGTCAGCGCGGCGGCGTGCTGGCACGGCGGCGGCTGCGTGGCGGGCTGGTGAAGCCGAGATGGCCAGTAATGACCCTAACCCAATCCGGGCAGCGGGGGGCATGCGCTGAGCTGGCGACCCGCGCGGCGCAGGTGGAGGAGGACCTGGCGGGCAATGCGGAGCGGCTGGGGCAGCTGCTGCGCAGCCAGCTGCAGGCCATCCCATCGCCGCGCATCCGGCAGGCGCGCCGCGCCCGGCGAGGGCCACTGTTGAGGCAGCAGGCTGCGCTATTCTGTGTGGTGATGTGAGCCATGGTGTGTTGTGCCAGGCACAAAGCTCGACATGCTGTCCTTTGTATACAGACAGGCACGCATGCGTGTCAGCGAGCAGGAGACCTGAGCTTAGCAAGTGAGCATATGCCTGCATCATTGATCTAATGCACAGGGTCTGAGCAGTGGTCTTCAGCAGTGCAGCTCCACTGTTCACAGGTCCGCCGTGTTCAGGGTGCTCACGCCACATGGCCGCACAGCCTTTTCGGGAGCAACCTCGGCTGCAGAGCCACGGGCCGGACGCTGACGCGCCGCTCGCGCGCAGGTACGCGGCAAGGGCCTGCTGAACGCGATCGTCATCAACGAGGAGCCCGGCGCGGGCGCGTACGACATGTGCCTGCGCCTGCGCGACGCCGGCATGCTGGCCAAGCCGACGCAGGGCAACATCATCCGCCTGGCGCCGCCGCTGGTCATGACCGAGGCGCAGGCGCGCCGGCCCTAGCGGCAGCGCATGCACAGGCCGGCCGGCAGCATGGGAAGCTCTCCACCCCGCATAGCCCTCCTCTGCTGCTGCCGAAATACGCTTGTGTCCCTCTTGCATGACCGCACTGATGCCATGGCCTGATGCTGGCGCTGCTTGCATATTGATGAGCGCTTGACCAGACCAGTCCAGCGGCCAACTTGCACTTTTGATCAAATGCTGTGGCAAAGATCCAATGCTAGCAGAAAGCGCACGTTCACATAGCTGCACAAATTCTCCAGCATCGCGCTGGGCCAAACCCCTGACAGTTTGTGTGCTGCTGCAGATCCTGGAGTGCGCAGACATCATCAAGCGCACCATCATGTCCTTCGACAGCAGCTGAGCACAGCAGCGCCCTCTGTGTGCCTTTGTTGCACACACTGCTGCAGCTCTGCAGTTTGGTCTGCTCAGTCGGCTGCCGGGTTGTTACAAGGGTTCCCTGCTTCCCCGCTTGCTCTGCTGCAGTCAAGCACTGCACCCTGGTCCCTGTGACCTTTGTCGGGAGCTGCGGCACTTGTGTCATGAGCGTCTGTTGCCATAACTGCCTGCTTTCACCTAGCTGTACTAGCTGTACTGCGAAGTCACATGCACACTGCTCGAGCGGTACCTTTGAAGCCCTGGTTTGCTCGCGCTGGCTGCCAGCACCCTGCGCTTTGTCCTTCTACATTTGCAAGATGTCGTTGTGGTTGCTGCACCCAACTAGCACAAAGTGTGACTGGGAGTGCAATCGATTTATTTTGTTGCAAAGTGCGCCATGCAAAGTGCGCCATGGGATACATGGAGGGATAAAGTGCGCTGCGGTATGTGCAAAGTTGCAGGAGCGTCATGTGGCAGCAGAAAAGCAAGCCTAAATGAGGTGCAGGCAGACGAACGCTGCGCCTTCACACAGCAGGAAGCAACCTAGCTACGTAGCACAAACCTTGGTCACGCAAGGCGCGCCCAGATACAGCGTCAGGAAGGGCCCGGCCAGCATCAGCTGAGCGCCCTCACAAGCTACAAGCACCAGGGCCTACAGCAAAATTGCGCATGAAAAGCAGCTAGCCCTGAACTTGTTTGTGCACAGCAGAGAATGTATAATTGGTATATCACAGTCTGCATAGTAGTTCAAGCGCACCACACTTAGGTGGCAGCAAACATCCCTGGTGGTCCAGGTCAAGCATCCTGCAACATAAACATTTGCAGAAGGTTATGGGCAGCTGCATGCCACCAAAAAAAGCTCTTGGTTGGGGCTCGTCTGGTTATAGCATCATGCTGGGCCATCAAAGTTCATTGTGTGCTGCGCGTCATGCACTGCCTCACCAGCTCCACTCATCCAATCAGCAGACTCTGTGACATACATCGATGAGCCGGGCCATTGCTCTTCATGTGCATACTTGCAGAGTGAGAGCAAAGATGCCACGAGCTCATTGCGTTGGCAGGAAAGCCTGTGACACCTTCCTGCACATCGGGCCGCTTGCACCTAGATAGCACCCTGCTAGGCTAGCAAAGCCACAAACAGACAGCTGACGTTTCAGTAGCCTGAGCTGCGCAGGTTGCCATGCGCAACTCAGCCTACCCTCCGCCAGAGACGCTGTTGTAGGTGAGTGCCTACCCCATTGCCCACGAAAGAGCCGTCCGACACCTGTGCACTTTGTGCAGTCACGCTGCCGAACCTGTGTGACTTCACCGTGCGCGCTCAAGGCCAGCCCTAGGCCGCATCCGCGGCACAGCGCCTGGCGCCCTGCAGGCTGCCGCTGCTCATCGAGCGCGGCACACTGCCGCTGCGGCTCTCGCCGCCGTCCGCCCTAGCGTGCCCCGCGTCTGCCGCAGGCGCGCCGGCCGCGTCGCCGCTGCCACGCAGTCCGCCTGTGTCGCCTGCGGCCGGTCCGCACTCGCACCGGCGCTGCGTGGTGGCGCCGCCCCCCTGCGCCTGTCCCCGCGCAGCGGCCGCCTGGCTGCTGCCAGCGGCCGCCCCGCCGCTGCCCTGGCGCTTGCCGGCGCTCGCGGAGCAGCGCGGCGGCTCCAGCGTCAGCGCGCGCATGCCGCCGACCGGCACGGCCGGCGCCGGCGTGCTCGGCAGCGAGGCCGCGGCGCGCAGCTTCCGCGCGCGCTGCTGCATCTGCGCCTGCAGGGTGAAAACAAGTCAGAAATGCGCAACGGCAGACTGCACTGCTGCCCTGTCATGGGCCTGAGCTGGCAGACCCGCAAGCACGTGAATTTGCCAGAAGTGGTATGATCAGCAAACACGTGGCGTGCAGTGCCGTCCGGCAGAAACGATCTTGAGGCAGGAACGGCGGAGACGCACCCGCTCCTGCGGCCGCCGCTCGCGCATGACGTGCGTCAGCACGCGGTACACGTCCGCGTTTGCGCGCCGGAGCACCGCGAGGTTGTGCGTCGCCCGGCGCGTGCGCAGCGCGTGCGCCTCCAGCTGGCCAGCATACTCGCACATGCTCTGCGCCACCGCCGCCAGCACCTGCAGCCATGGAGGCAGCGTGGGCGCGCTGCATGCGGTGCAGGTATAGCAGGTGCACAGGTCCAGGCGAGCGGACTCGTGGATGTTCACACGGCGCAAGCCGCCCAGCGAGCTACTGCAGGGCTACAGTCAGCATGCAACCATTGCGCGACAAATCCGCCGGCGGCTCACCTGCGGCCCGCTGTGTGCCGCCAGCTGCTTCAGCGAGCTCTTCTCGTTGGCCCCGAGCCCGTACCGCGCAGCCAAGGCGGCTGTTGCGGAAGCTATCGCGGATGTCTGCATGCCAAGGACACACGCTTGAGCTGGAAAGCCGTAAGAGCTCTGCGCTCCCAGAGCTGTGTGACCCTCACCCGAGGTGCAGGCACATGGCAAGGGGCAGCCCAACTGCTGGTATGACGCGCCCAAGAACTGCGGGCGTGGCCTAGCATGTATCCCGGACTGCAACCGCCTTATCCAACACCAGCAAACATTGAAGAACCTCTGAAGGCTCAACCTAGTGCTTGGCTTGCGCGGGTCAGCAAACCCACACACAATGGGCACGTTGAAGCGTGTCACGCACTGCCGCTGTGCAGAGGCGTGAATAAGCGGCACAAAAGGGGGTCACGCACCTCCAGAGCCCGCCCGAGAAAGTGCACAGCATCCCGGCTGCCCTTCGGGCGCGTCCGCAGCAGGGACGCCTCCTCGCAGTATGTGGCCACGTCTCGCAGAGCCGCGGGGGGTATATCAGCAGCGAGGCTGAGCACGGCCTGCTGCAGCTCCGTAAACGAGAACCGGGCCAGCAGCGCCCGCGGCAGCTCGCACACCTGCACGCTCTGCCGCTCCAGCACCTGCTGCGCGTCATACCTGAGCAGCGCAAAGTACAGGCCGTTGTGGCCAGACATGAAGGCGTATGAAGGCGCGGTGCTCGACCCGGGAAACAAAGCTAGCAATAGGGTAGACTGCGGGTTACTTGCCTAAACAGGCACAATGTTGTGCCTTGAGAGGCGCTCTGCGTTCGTTGTGTGCGCCTTTATCTCCGCAGTCTGTACAATCAAGCGCAGGTATGGCCATGGGTCTGCCTGAGCTGGGCGCGCGCGTGCTGATCGGGCCCAGGGCGGCCACGGTGCGCTATGTGGGCACCGTGGACGGCCACGCAGGCACCTGGGTCGGCCTGGAGTGGGACGACGCCTCGCACGGCAAGCACGGCGGCAGCGTGGGGGGGCGGCGCTACTTTGCCTGCGCGAGCGGCGCCGCTGCGGGCACGCTGGTGCGCGCCGAGAAGTTTGCTGCGGCCGCGGACTTCGGCGTCACGGTCCTGGACGCGCTGCGGCTCAGGTGCAGGCCAATCTTGGAATATAGCAGTGGTGCCTGGCGCCAGATCATCACATGTTGCGGCAACATCCTACGATTAGTTGACCACGCGAAGTTTGGAGTGTGCCTCGCACCAGCTGTGTATGCGGTTGATGTTCCGGCAACGAACCGCTGCATACCGCAAGTCTGCTTACCATCAGCAACTAACCACCAGCAACAGGTGCGGTGAGCGCTCCCGCCGCCATGCAGGTACCAGGCCGGAGCGGCGAGCGAGGCAGGCGCCGCCGCGCAGGCCGCAGAGCCGGCCGGGCCCCCGCGCGCCCGGCGGCGGCAGGTCGCCGTGGAGGTTGTGGGCGCGGAGGGCGTGCGCGAGCGCCAGGGCCGCCTGGAGGCGCTGACGGTGGCGGGGCTGCAGGGGGCGCGCGTCGCGTCCGCGGTGCGGCGCCCGCCGCGCCGGCCCCGCCGGGTTGCCGGGCCGCGAGGGGCTGCAAGGCTCACGCCATGGAGGCATACGTCAGAGTCAAGACAGCCAGGTGCCACAAGCAGGGCCGCTTGTCAGGCTCCTGGAGGTCGGCGCCTGCGACAGGGGCGCTCGCGGGCTTGGCGCCTTTGATACAATGATTTCTGACGGCAACCCAAGTGTCCAGATCTCCCTGCCGGCGGCAGGGGCCTCTGGGTGAGCTCGGCGCCGCGAGCGGGGGCGGCCTAGGATGACAATGCTGATTGACAGACGCCCTGCCAGTGGCAGGGCTGCCTGGGGAGCTCGGCGCCATGAGCAGGGGTGCATGGAGGTGGCAACATCCTCCGTTTACAGACCTCCCTGCCGGCGGCAGGGGCCGCCGGGGGAGCTGGGCGCGGCTGCGCCCGCCGTCGAGGAGCTGGACCTGTCCGGCTGCCTGCTGCCGAGCTGGGCCGCGGCCGCGCGCCTGGCCGCCGAGCTGCCGCGGCTCCAAACCCTAGACCTGAGTGGCGCGCGTCTGGCCTTCCCCGAGGGCGGCCGCCCGGAGCGCAGGGCGGCGGGGGGCCCCGGCCGCGCGGAGGAGCCGGGTGCGGAGCCGGTCCGGGACGGCGCGGCGGCAGGCACTGGGCACACTGTCGCCGGGGGCCAGCTGGCCCATGTGGGCGAGCCCGGGCTGCGGCCATCTGCCGAGGGCGCAGCTGTGGACGCCGGCCGCGAAGCCGCATTGGCAGTTGATGCAGCGGGCCGGCCTGGCGCGGCCGCGCACCTCAGCGCTACCTCGTGCGGCGCCGGCGGGCGGGCGGCGGATGCGATGCGCGTGCCCGTGGCGTTCGGCGTGCTGCGGCTGCTGGTGCTCAGCCGCACGGGGGCGCGCTGGGACCAGGTGCGGATGCTGGCCGCGGGCCTGCCCAGCCTCGGCCTGGCAGGGCCCCGCAATTGCCTTGCATGCCCGCCCTTTTTGGCCTGCGCGAAAGCAGCCAAGCTGCATGCTGAGGTAACCATGGAGGGTTTCTTGTTTGGCGGGCAGGTGCTGCGGCTGGGAGCGTGGCTGCCAGCGCTTCAGGAGCTCCACCTCTGCGCCAACGGCATCTGCAGCCTGGCCGCACCGGACTTCGGCTGCGACGCGGCCGGCGGCAGCGCGATGCTCGCGCGGCTGCAGGCGCGCCCTGGCCCAGCCTGCAAACAGTCCACTCCCAACCAAGCAACATACGGTTGACACTCAGTGCTCCAGACTGCCTCAACATGCGCTTGCACCGCTGAGCAGTGTGTGATTTAAGACAGGAGGTGTGCCTGCTTCCAGTGCTTGCCAGTGTCAGTGTACGCCTCACGCGCTTGACGCCGCATGCGGCATGTATGGCGCTGAGTGCGGGCGGGCGGCAGTGCACCATTAGATCCCAAAGCACAGGTATGCATAGGAGCCCTGTATGGTGCAGCACCATGTGCACTGGCCAGTGGCGTGATGCCCTTCCGCAGCAGCGCACAGCGCGTGTGCCTGCGTGCTCCTGCTGGTTCTTTAACCCTGTACAGGGTTGCGCAGGCGCTGGACCTGGAGGGCAACGCGCTGGCGGACTGGGGCGAGGTGGCGCGCCTGGCGCCGCTGCCCGCGCTGACGCGCCTGTCGCTGGGCGGCAACGGGCTCGCGCGCGTCGCCTACCCGCCCTCGCCGCGCGGTGCGCCGGCTGCCCGCTTGCGCTTCGGCGCGCGCGCGCGCCACGAGCGCGGCCCCCTGCCACAGGCATTCAGCCCGCAAGTGCATGCTCTACATGCGCTGGCTGGCCTGGGGCTGCGCGGGTGCCCGCAGGACTGGACGACTCGACTGGCTCCGCCTGTGCCACTGCTGCTCGACTTTCACTGCCGACACGGACCCGGCGCTGCACGCGCAGGCGGCGCGCCTGCGTTCGCGGCGCTGCGGGCGCTGCTGCTGGGCGACAACGCGCTGGCGGCCTGGGCGGACGTGCAGGCGCTGGACGCCTGGCCCGCGCTCTCGGAGCTGCGCCTCAGCGGCAACCCCGTGCTGCGCGGCGCGGCGGGCGGCGGGCGCTACGAGGTGCCGCCGCACGCGCTCCCACCCGAGATCGGTTTGCAGTGACGCAACTGCTGGCGCCCCTGCTGACACCGTCTGAGCTCATGTTACGCCGGGCGCCGCCGCTGTAATAAGATTGACAGACTGAAGAACTCATGTCAGAGCCGGCCCTGGCTTTGTCTGGTTGCACTGCTCTGTGCGCTGACCGGCCGCTGTCCGTCTGCTGCGCTCGCCATCAACCATCGCCCACCCATGACCACCAGGCCCTCTTATGATTCACAATCAGGACATGCACTGCCCGCCTGATTTGGCGTAGCTGCGCGCGGCAGGTCATCGCGCGCCTGGCGCGGCTCTCTGCGCTCAACGGCGCGGCGGTCTCCGCCGCGGAGCGGCGCGATGCGGAGCTGCACTACCTGCGCCGCACAGAGGGCGCGCCCGCGTCGTCCCGGGCGCATGCCTGCGGTGTCATGGCTGCATCGGGGCTGCTGAGAGAGAGCGGCCCACGTGAGAACCTTGTCTTGTCAGGAGAGCGTGGCGTGTTGGGCCAATCACATGCCCAAGACTCGTTGCCAGCTGGGCCAGCTGCCATGGGGTGCCTGTGCCTATTCTGGACACAAGCGGCCCCGCGCAGCTGCTGCCATGCCGATCAGGGCTGCGCTGGACTCGCAGCTCGCAAAATCTGCTGCTTGCTGCTCTGCCTGCAGGTGAGCTGCAGGCCCTGCAAGGCGCTGCGGCGGTCGGGGCCGCGCATGTGGCCGCGCACCCGCGGCTGCCTGCGCTGCAGGTCCGGTGCGTGCTTCCGAGCGCCCAGGGGTCCCAGTGCACGCGACGCACTCCGCCCTGTCTGTGCGAAAACCTGGCAGATATCAGCCGTCGCAAGGCTGTGCTGTCCCTGGCTCAGGACTTAAGCAGCGTTCTCCGCACGGCGCACGCTGGCTCTATTGCTAGATCTTGTGTTCCGTATGTGATGAGGCAAGCGCCCCACGGGCGCGTCAAGGGCGCATCGCGCCCTGGCGCGCAGGTACGGCGCCATGGGCGGCGTGGTGCCCGCGCCGCCCGGCGGCGCCGGCGGCGGCGGCGCCGCGCTGGGCGCGGGGCTGCTGGAGCTGCGCCTCAGCTGCGCCGCGGCCGGCGGCGGCGCGCGCTCGGTCGTCAAGCGCGTGCCCGGCGCGCCCCCCGCTCGCCCTGAAACGCAGCAGGCCTTGTGTCGGCCAGCCTGCGCACGGCGCGCCCGCCCGGACGTCAAGCGCGTGCCTGGCGCCCGCTCATGCTCAGTCGCATGGGGACGTATGTTGCAGCTCCGCGCTCGGTGCGCGCAGGAGAGCATGTGGATCAAGCATGTGTGCTAGTCTCGGACACAGATGGGGTGTGTGTACACTGGCGGACCAGGCAGATATCAAGGCTGGCTGTGGCCAAGCGGGCGCTCACGGCTCGGGGGCCTGCCGGCGCGCAGGCAGCCTGACGCTGGGCCGCCTGAAGCAGCTGTGCGAGCGCCTGTTCAGGCTGCCCGCCGCGCGCCAGGCGCTGGCCGTGGCCGGCGCCGGCGGCGCCGCGGCGCGGCCGCTGGACGGCGGCGACGACCGCGACCTCGTCTTCGTGGGGCTGCAGGTGGGGTTTGGAAGCCCTACCCCAGGGCACCGCCGCGGCGCAAGCCGCTGGGCGCCGCATTGCAGCGGCGACGCTGGGGCTGGCAGCGCCGTGCTGGCTGGGGCCATGTTGGCGTGCCGGCGTGCGCCTTTGCAAAGGCGACGGGGGGGTCATGGCCTGCTTCCCTGTGCCATGCCGTGTGAGAGGGCGGCGCAGCTCAGCTACACATGCAGTGCAGGTGTCAAGACCACCCATGCCTGCTGTATCCCAGCCGGCACGGCCGCGGGTGACAGACCTACCCTGCCAGCTGGGCCGTAGGGGTCACGGAACAGTACACATGTTCACGCCTCAATGGCAGAGCTCCTCCACACCCGGGCTCCGATGTGGCGTGCGCGACAGCCAGGCCGGCGCGGCAGGCGGGCGCGGAAGTCATCGTCACGGAGCGCGACACGGACGCCGCGCGCGGGGCTGCGGCGGCGCGGCGGGCCGCGGCGGCAGCAGAGCACGACCAGCGCGTGCTGCGTCAGCTGCAGGTAGCCGGATGCGCGGGACGGGCCGGGCCAGGCGATGAATGCAGCTGCCTCTGGTGCAGTGCTGCCTGCGTGGCTCTGCATCGCTATGGGAAGGCATGGTGCCCAGAGGTGCCACGCGCACAACCTTCGCTTGGAGCATCCGGTCGCGGAGTGTAGGAGGACATGCTGTAGACAGCCGTTGGTCTCCCTGATTCCTCAGGTCTGTCGCAGTGACGAGAGGGACAGCAGGGGGGAGCGCTGGGCTGTTTCCGCACGTCCCCTGATGCGGCGGCATGCACGGGCGCGCGCAGGAAGCCGCGCGGCGGCGGGCCCCACACCAGGCGCAGCCGCGCCAGCAGGCAGCCAGCTAGCGCGGCGGAGCGGGGCTGGCCTGGCTGGCTGCGCACCTGGCTATGGGACCGGCGTGCCGCGAGCTTGTTCACATCGACAGCTTGCATGCATGCTGCTGGCAGAGCAATCTGTGCAGGAGCTCTCTGTATACATATTTGGGACGTCCGAGCACTGCCACCTGAGCGAGTTTTCGGTGCAGTGCCTGTGCCTGTGCCTGTGACAAAAGAAGAATATTGTGCGCTTTCGGTGCAGTGCCTGTAACAAAGAAGGATATTGTGCGACTGAAGCTGCTGTGCAGCCGGCCAATGCTTGTGGGCCCTTTGAGTGTGCTGAGACTGCAGTCACAACGCATTTCTGATACAGCGCTTGAAAGTTGGGGACCAGTGAAGTGCAGCTGAGCTAGCGCCAGCAAGTCGAGTATTTCTGGGCTTCACCGCTGCGCTTTGCAAAGCCCACAGCTGCTGACTTGCTGTCATGCACGCTAAGCAGAGTGTCCAGCATTTGCAGAGCTGGCAAGCTGGCGGCACTTGGTCGGCACCCTGCGCCACGGCTGCCGCGACCTCCGTCCGCACGCGCACACTGCGCTGCGCTGCACCGCGCTGCGCTCAGGCGGCCCAGGTTGCCGCTCACGCAGCGTGGCGCCGGGCGCCGCCCCAGCCCTGATAGGGTTGACGTCAGCCGCGCTTGCGCGCGATGTGGTCGAGAAGCTGCACCTGCAGGTACTCGGGCGTCTCCAGGTGCGTGCGCGTGGTGTTGTCCCCGGGCGCGACGGCCGGGTCCACGTCGATCACCTGCCGCGGCGGCGCGCTCGCCCGTCAGCGCACAGGCTCCGCGCGCGCCGCCCGACCCCACGCAGGCAGCTGGAGCGCCGGCGGCCCGCGCCGGACGCGCCGGAGGCCAGCGCGTCGACGGAGGGGTAGGAGGGTTGCAGGGGCGGCTCGCGGGCGACGCCCCAGCGGGCGCGGCGCGGCGTGCAAGCGGGCGGCTGTGGCGGCAGGGCGGCATGGGGAAGCACCTTGCGGTCGCGCTTGTTCTTGAAGAGCATGCTGGCGCCCTCGTCCAGGACAACCTGGCCGCCCGCCGCCAACGAGGTTAGGGTAGGCCAAGGTGTCCAGCGCAGGCGGCCCGAGCGTTGAGCGCGCGCTCGCCACGGCTGGTCACGACCAGGGCACACGGCCGCGAGCGGCCCCAGCCGCGCATGCGGCCCGCCCCCACACGAGGCGGCGCGCGGCGCGCCAGGGCGCGCGCGTGCGTGGAAGCTGGGCTGTCGTTGGGTCAGGGTTGGGTCAGGGTTGGGTCAGGGTAGGGTCAGGGTTGCATCCTGGCGCGCGCGCCTGGAAGCTGGGCGTGTGGTTGGCGGTGGACGTCTGCGTGACCCAGTTGAAGAAGCTGAGGTCGCTGCGCCGCGGCAGCAGGCGCCGCCGCCCCGCGAACACCGCCTCCATGTCGCCCTCCTGGCCCAGCCTGCCGCGCCGCGGGCGGCGGCCTCAGCCGGCTGCGTCCTGGTGCTCATGCCCTGATGGTCACAGACCCTGGCCCCTGCGCCCTCCTGCCCTGCGCCCTACTGCGCCCTCCCGCGCTGCCGCGCGCGGGCTGCGGCCCAGCCGGCTGCTGCTGCTGCTGCCGTGTCGGTCAACCCCTGTCTGTCACCGCTCTGCCCCTGCGCCGGGCAGCCTGCAAGCTGCGGGGCTTCCGGCAGCGACACCGCACGTGCGTGCGCGTCGCATGCACTCCTTGCAGGCCAGGGCAGCGGGCCTGAGCTGAGGCTGTATAATGTCGCAGGTCTTCAGCAAGACGTCGCAGGCAGGTGCGGCATGCCATGAAAGATGTCGCCTGTGCCGGGATCCTGAATGACACGTTGAAAGCAGGGCGAGCCGCGCTCCCGCTGCCACGCAGCCTCAGCGTGTGCGCACGCGCCTGTGCCCGAAGTCGATGTAGCCAGACACCTCCTGGCCGCCCGGGTTGCGGTCACGGATGTACACGATGGTGCTCAGGCGCCCGCTGCGCACGTCGGCCTCGCGGTCCGCCAGCGCCTGCCGGAGACGGGTCGCGTCACTGCTGCGGCAATGCAATGCGCATGCATTGCGTAGCACAGAGACTGTGATTATTTGGTTCAGTTGGCCGTCCCAGCCTCCAGCGGCCACCTCACTGCATTTGAGCGCCTCATGCGGCGGCGACCGCTTGCTCAGTGCCACTGTGTGAGCAGGTCAGGGTGCCGGGTCGGCCAGGTGAGCGGCGCTGCCTCGAGCAAGCAGCCGCGGCGGGCCCAGGTATGCAGACGCGGTGCACTGCTCTGCAGGGTGGATCACGGCAGTCGAGCTGCAGCCTGTGTTTGCCGGCAGGGCGGCCTGCGAGCCAAGCTCTGCGCCGGACCTGGAGCAGCGGCTGGCCCGGGAACGCGCGCCCGCCGCTGGCCACCTTGGCGTCGTCCTTGTGCAGCGCGGCCTCGCGCGCGTCCGCGACCGCGCGCTTGCGCGCGTCGAACTCGCCGCGCTTGGCCACCTCGCCGCGCCCGTGGTACCTGGCCTGCGCGGGGCCGCGTTTGCGCAACGCCGCCGCCTGCTTGCCGAGCTGGCCGGCTCCCTGAGCTGCCGCCTGAGACTAGCCCATGGTACCTGGCCTGCGCGGGGCAGCGCTTGCGCTGCGCCGCCGCCTGCTCGCCGAGCTGGCCAGCTCCCTGAGCTGCCGCCTGTGACTAGCCCGTGGTACCTGGCCTGCGCGGGGCCGCGCTTGCGCAACGCCGCCGCCTGCTCGCCGAGCTGACCGGCTCCCTGAGCTGCCGCCTCAGACTAGCACTGCCTGACTAGCGCTGGCACGCAGACGGCAGGAGCTCCGCCCTTCGCGGGTCCGCATTCTCGCACGCCGAGTGGTTGCAAGCGCTTGGTAGTACCCGACCAAGCGCGTGCGGCGCGCAGCAGGCCTCTGTGAGGGAGTGAGGCGCGGGAGCAGGCGCGCCGCACCCGAGCTCCACCAGCTGGCGCGCGACGGCCGCGCTGTCCAGGAAGTACAGGTCCGCGGCGGTGATGTAGTGGTCCAGGTACGCCTCATACCTGTGCGGCCGCGCGCAGCGAGCGCGCCTGTCAGTGGCTCGCCGGCAGGCCTCATACCCGCGCCGCCGCGCGCAGCGAGCATGCCTGTCAGCGGGCCGCCGCCGGCCGGGAGGCCGGGCAGGGGCTACGGAGCACGTGCGCACGTGTCAAACTGGTCCAGCACCGCCGCGTCGCCCGTGGACAGCAAGTCCGCCTCTTCGTCCATCTCACGGCGACGTGGGGGCTGTGCCTGGTGCAGAGTGGCGCTGTGTGTGGAGGCGCGCGGAAGGGGAGCGCACTAGTCGGCCGCGCCTATATCAAGTCTTGCTTTATGTTTCGTCTACATGGTGGACACTGCCACGCTGACTCCATGAAAAAGCTATCTATGCAGTCAAACTAGCAACGCTCGTTCGTTCAATAGCTGAACAGGCACACTGTTCAGCTGTGGAGTCGTAGTTTATTAGTAACGCCCTGCACCCTGATGAGAAAGCTAAAAGGCCTTACAAGCATGGGCTTGCTGCAGCCCTTTGCGCGGTCTGCCTAGTAACGAGCTAACCATAAGCCGTGCCTGGCGCCATCTCCAATGATGTGATGCCCGCGCCTGTAACAAAAGCATGCGTGGAGTCCCCTGTGACAGGTCAGCTGCAGGTGCTTGCCCAGCATTGAACCATCACTGCAGGCCTTTATACTTTCCAGCCTGCAGCCACCAAAGCTCTGCCCAATTATATTTGCATGGCAGTCGCCAGTGTAGCGCTGCTCTGGAGGCAGGCCTAGGGCGCAAGGGCGTCCGGCATGGCTGGGGCCGCGGCCGGAGCCGCAGACGGCGCCCAGCCCATCATATCGCCGTCGTGGTGCATGTGGTGCATGTGGTGCATTGAGGGGTGGTGGCGGCCGCCGAGCGATCCCTCCGCCTCAGGAAGGCCCCACTCGGCCGGCGCGCCCGCGCCCTCCCAGCCGGCCGGCAGCTGATCCCACGGCGTCGCGGCATCGTTGTGGCTGTGGTGGTGATGGTGTTCATGTGTCTGCTCGCTGCCCCACTCAGCCTGGTCCCAGCCTGCCGAGACGGGCGCCGCTGCCGCGGCCGCCGCCATCCAGTGCGCCTTTGCGCGCGAGCGCATGTCATCGTAGCGCTGCCGGTCGCGGTCGCTCAGCGCGCCGCGCTCCTCGTGGCCGCCCCGGTTGCCATGGTCATGCGAGTGGCCGCGCCCGTGCTCGCGCATGCCAGCGCCCATGCCGGGCTCCTCGCCCGCGGGGTGCTCAGCCCGCGCGCCGGGCTGCTCCATCTGCGAGGGCTCCAGCAGGGCCAGCGGCATCATGGCGGCCTCCTGGGCGGTTTTCTGGGCGGCGTCGAGGCCCGGCAGGGTCATGGCGTCGGCCGGCGCCTCCCTGCCCAGGCCCAGGGCAGCCGCCAGCAGATCGAACAGCATGCCCGCCGTGTCCAGCGCGCGCTGCTCCAGCGGGCTCAGTGTAGGGTCCGGCTGCGCGCCCTGCTGCGCGCCGTCAGGCGCGCCCGCCTCAGCAGGGCGGCCGGCCTCGGGCGCGCGCGCGGCCCGGCCGTGGCCGGGGCGGCTCGCGCCGAGGCCCGGGCCGCGGCCGCCCTGGAGGGTCACGCCGCCGCCCTTCAGCGTGATGCCGCCGCCGCCGCCGAGCGTGATCTCGGATGGCGCCGCCGCAAGGTACGCGCTGACAGCATCGGCCCTGCCAGGAGCGCGCCGCTCACAGAGCGCTCGGCCGCTGGCTGTTTGGACATGTCGGGGCCAGCCGCAAAACCAGGAAGCTCAGCGGCGACAGGATAATTCCTTAAACGTGCAAAGCAGTCCGCCATGGCAGTCAGTTGCATGACTCTGCCAACATGCAGGATGGACAGCCTGAGCTGACGGGCACGCGTCCGTGCAGAGGTGCGGCGGCGCGCCCGGAGGTGCGGCCCGCCAGGTCGCCCTCGCGCAGCAGCCGCCGCGTGGGCGTGCTGGTCGCCAGGCGCGCACGCGCCGCCTCCCATCGCGCGGCGCCCATGCGGTGGACCGCCTCCACGATGTGGTCCCAGTGCGCGGCCGCGGGCGCCGCCGCGTCCGCCTGCTTCATGTGCGGCATGTGCGCATGCACATGCTTGTGGGCCATGTGCGCCGCGCCCGCCGCGCGAGCGGGCGCGAGCGACGCAGGCGCGCCCTGCGCAGACGGCGCGCTCTCGGGCGCCCAGGCCGCGGTGAAGGCCAGGGTGTCGGCCGGGGCGGGGCCGGCCGCGGGCAGGCCTGGCGCGGACTCCGCGGCCGCGCTGGAGCGGCCAAACATGCCGGCGGGCAGGCCGGGCAGGCCGGGCATGCCCAGGATGCCGCTGCTGGCGCCGCCGCCAAACAGGCTTGACAGGAAGTGTGTCGCCATGGACAGCGGGTTGGACAGGAAGTCCTGCGCAGAGACACTGTTCGAACGAGCGGCCGCGCTGGAGCGCGAGGGCGGGCTTGGCCGGGCACATATGCCGTGAACGCACACAGGCGTTGTTCCACGATAGCGAGACTGTATTTGCACAGAGTTTGCGAACAGGCTGTGCTTGCGCATGTCATGTCTGCTGCAGGAGCCGTCTTTGCTGCAATTGCAGGAGCAGGGCTGAGATGCAGGAGTTTGTGCGCACGGGCTGGCTGGCTGCAGGTGCAGCCAGCGCAAGTGCAGGGCAGTAGCAGCGCCTGCGCGGGGAACCAGGCGCGTTGACGGCAGGCCACCCGACGCGTGTCAAGTGCGCAAGAGTGTGCGGTTCATACGCGCGGTGGACTGTAGTTCCACAGCCACACCAAATTCAATGACCAAGCAACAAAGATGGAACTTACGTACCTTGCACGCCCCCATCGTCTGTGTCACGAGGGAGAGCTGTGTACCAGGCCCGCCGCCAGGCACTCTCGACGGCCTGAACACCTGCAAACGCAAGGCTCTTTGAGAAGCAAGCGGTCCACGGCGCAAGCAGGACCGGCGGGACTTGCTGTACCCGACCAGCGTGCTGGAACGAGAGTCTGTGCCGCGGCGTGATCGGGCTTGGGCCCGGGGCAGGTGAGCAGGACAGCAGCTGAGTTCTTGGAGATTGAATCTGCCGGCGTTGCTTTTAGGTTACTGAGTCCCATGCGCAGCGGGAATGTGAAGTCCTGAATGGCGTGGTTGCAGTTGTCTGGTAACACACTTACAGCAGGTGCTGGCTACATCCTCCACCTTCAGAGAAGTACAATGAGGCTGCCTGCAGGCGGATATACGTGCCTGAGGACACGTGCCCGGCCAGGTGCGGCTGCGCATCTCGTCCGAGTTGCAGCGGCACATCCACGCCTGGGCCGCCCAGCCTGGCCTGGGAGTGCAGTCCGTGCCCGCGAGCGGGGCCGCGCTCACCGCGGAGCAGGGCGGGCGCGCTGACCGCTGTGGCCTGCTGTCCTTTGCGTGCGTGTGCCTGAAGCGGATGCACGGTCGAATCGCTTACCCTTGTCTGCGGAGTGGGTGGGTGCACGCTGGCTGGTGGACACTGACGGTAGTGTGCTTTGCCAGCGCTTTGGCTGTGAGCGCCCGCGTTGCCAAATTTGGCGTGATGCCGCAAAGGTAGATCTGCAGTGCAATCATCAACGGGCGGAGCAACTTCCGCCTTCCACGACCAAAGCGCACACACCGCTAGCACAAGTCACAATGCTGGACGGATTTTAGCAAGCCACGCCAGCCATGGGTGTCGCGGATGTCGAGCAGGGCACGCGCGCCCCCGGTGAGCTCACTCAACCCATTATGCGGAGGCACCTCGCGGCTGCTCGCTCATACTGGCTTTATATAAGCTGTCTTGCTCCTTGCAGAGCCGCGCTCACCCCTTGCCCCACATCAGCGGCCGTGCGCCCCCGCAACTCCGCTGATCTTGGGTGGCACACGTGCGCAGAGACCAGCTCCGCCAAGGCCGCGTCGGCAAGATCAAAAGGGACCGACAAGTTAAACAAGGCCGCGCAAGCACCCGGCGCGGCCCGGACGTATGGCCAGGTGGCGCAGCCGGGGTACCCGGTCGAGCTCCGTGAGCGCCCTGTGAACACGCCGCCCTCCTATGATGAGGCGGAGAGCTGCTGCAACATTCAGTGGATGCTTTTCATCTTCGGCCTCGTTTTTGTCCTGCCCAGCTACATCGCCACTGTGCTACCGCTGTGCTCCGAGCCGAGGTTCCCGACCCGCGGCCACAAGTGCGCGCACCCGCTCGAGCTGCTGCTAAACACGGGAACCTCATTAAGTGACTCCGCAGAGCATGACTCGGTGTTAACCGTGTGCAGTGCCGGCCTTTGCCTGCTGCACAAGAGAGCCGCGCTTGCGGTGGCCTCCCCGTGGCTGACAGCAGCAGACAGGGCACACAGCATCATGACTGCTCCTTGGGGTGGTACACGTCCAGCACGGGCCTGCCCGTGCAACAAGCTGGCCCCGATGCGACGGCGCCACTAGCATCGGTCGTGCACCACAGCAGCGATGGTCCTGCTGCTGCATGCGCATGAGCAGCGCGCGCGCGCGCGCAGGTACGGCTGGAACGCAAACTTGATCCTATCAATCGTGTACACCTCTGCGCTCATGGCCATCATCCCCGCTGTTCTTACTACCGGCAACCATTCACCGTCTTCCAGCGGTTCAACCTATGTCCCAATCTACGTCGGCTCGACATACTATCCGCCCTCGTCGACTGGCTCTAGCTACCGTGCATCCCAGTACAGCCCAGTCGGGTCCAGCCGTTCCAGTCCTTCCTCCTACAACTCAGCGGCTGGACGTTCGGGTGGTTCTGGTGGATCTTCCCGAGGCAGGCATTTGTGAGCACTGCTGCAGGTGCCTGCGCCGTGTCACATTTATGCGCACAGGGTGGCCGGGGCGGTGGCTCTCAGCAGCACATGCCAGCCTGTTGACAATGCGCAATGCTTGTGCATGAAGCAGGTTGAAGACCTGGGTTGGGCGCAGAGTGTCTGTGTATTGCTAAATTAACTAGCTGAGGGGCCCCTTTGATCATGTAGTGAGCCCAGGTGCTCATCAGTTGCATGCGCTGCCTGAGCAAGGACGCTGCCGTGCAGTGCTAGCACTGTTATTGTTCAACGGAACAAGCAGCTTGTTCAGAACCCACAAGGAATTGTAAGCACTTTGGTGTCCTCCAGGCTGATTGACGCTTCCCATCCAACAGGCGCTGTTGCCTGTTGCCAGTACAGCCGGCCGGAGAGGTGAAGTGGTTGCATCCCTGCCAAACATCCGATGTAGGCCTAGCAGGCATGAATCCCACGCGTTCGATCCCAGGTAGATGCGAAGCGCACTCGATCCATTGCCCGCAAGAAACTGCTGCACACCAGCAGGCAAGCACATACCGCGTGCACACTCCAAGCGTGATCGCTGGACGGATCTGCAGCAAGTCCACCCACGTCAGCCATGGGTGTCGCAGATGTCGAGCAGGGCACGCACGCCCCCGGTGAGCTCACTCAACCCGCTCTGCGGGGGTTCCTCGTGGCTGCTTGCCCATGTTGCTCAGGGCAGCTATGTTGCTCCTTGCGGTGCCGCGCTCCATCCCCTGCCCCCCCGGCGGCGGCCGTGCGCCCCCGCAACTCCGCTGATCTGCGGTGGCACACGCGCGCAGAGACCAGCTCCGCCAAGACCGCACCGGCCAGCTCCAAAAAGGCCGACACGTTGGACAAGACCGCGCCAGCACCCTACGCGGCCCAGACATATGGCCAGGTGGTGCAGCCGGGGTTCCCGGTCGTGCCCTGTGAGCGCCCTGCGAACACGCCGATCACTCATGGTGAGGCGGAGAGCTGCTGCAACGTCCAGTGGGTGCTTTTCGTCGTCGGCTTCTTCTTTGTCCCGGCCAGCTACGCCGGCGCCGCGCTACCGCTGTGCCTTAAGCCGAGCTTCCCGACCCGCTGCCACAAGTGCGCGCACCCGCTGGAGAGACGCTATCTTTATGGGGAGCTGTTCCTGTAGCTTCATGGCGCAGTATCCACGCATACTGCTGGCCCTTGCCTGCTGCACAAGAGCGCTGCGGTTGCGCTGGCGTCCTCATGGACGCCCCAGCAGTGCACAGGCATCGTAACGATTACTTGAAATGAAACACGTTCAGCGCGGGTCTGGCCAAGCAGGATCTGATTTTCAGAGCGCCACCGGATCCGCTGTGCACTGATGCAGCGCTGCTCTTGCTGCTGCGTGTGCGTGGGCAGCGCGCGCGCACGCAGGTATGGCTGGATTGCGAACCTTATCTTGTCGACCGCGTACACCATCATCATCATCGCCGCTGTTGCTACCTCCAGCGGAGCTTCATCGGCTTCCAGCAGCTCAACCTCTGCTCCGCCGACCTACTCCGGCTAGAGATATGCGTACCCCTCGTCGACTGGCTCAACCAACCGTGCAGCCCAGTACAGTCCAGACGAGTCCAGCCGTGCTTCCCAGAAGGAGGAGTCCTCCTGCAGCCCAGCAACTGAACGTTTGGCTGGTTATGGGTGGATCATTCATCTGTTGCTTGAGCAAGAATGCTACCGCGTACCCGTGCTAGCATTGTTGCTCAGTTACACTGGAAGTTCCATTATGGACCAAGTAGCTCCTGCGGCATTCACGAAGCCTTGTAAGCAGTTTGGGATGCTCCAGGCTGACGCCCTTTGCGCGCATCGCCAAGGCTCAGCCCACAGGCATTGATGCGCTGGCGATGATGCTGTCACGGTGGGCGGTACTGCTGGGGCCTAGATAGGCATGATCCTCACGCAGGTAGATGCACAGTGCGCTATAATGGCGCAGGCTTTCCTGCTGGCAACTTCCGCATTCAGGCAAGCACACCCCGCTTGCACACTACAAGTGGATCGCTGGACGGATCTGCAGCAAGGTCACTCACTCCAGCCATGGGTGTCATGGATGTTGAGCAGGGCATGAGCGCCGCCGGTGAGCTCACTCAACCCGATCTGCGCAGGCACCTCGTGGCTGCTTTGCCCAGTTTGGATCAGGGTGCCTGTCTTGCTCCTTGCGGCGCATTTGTTCCATGCGGCTGCCGTGCGCCCCTGCAACTCGACTAATCCTGCGTTTCCTGTGCAGAGACGAGCTCCGCTAAGGCCGCACTGGCAACGTCCGTAAGCGCCAACACGACGGGCAAGGCCGCGCCAGCCCCGGGCGCGCCCCTGACAAACTGCCAGGTGGCGCAGCCGGGGGCCCAGACCATGAACACACCGTCCTCCTCTGGTGAGGATGGCTGCGGCAACGTCCAGTGGCTCCTCTTCGCCTTCGGCCTCGTGCTCTTCCTGCCCAGCTGCATCGGCGCCGTGCTACCACTGTGCTCCCGGCCGAGGTTCCCAACCCGCGGCCACAAGTGCGCGCACCCGCTCGAGACGCTGTTTTGACAAGGGAAGCTGTTCCTGTAGCTTGCACAAGATGATTCAATACCGCGCGCACTACTGGCCCTTGCCTGCTGCACAAGAGCGCCGCGGTTGCGGTGACCTCGCCATGCCTGTCAGCAATGGACAGGGCACACAGCATGATGACTGTTCCGTGAGGTGGTAGACAGTCGGCGCAGGTCTGGCCATGCTACAAGCTGGCTCGGACGCAGGGGCGCCACTGCATTTGTCATGCACTTATGCAGCTCTGCTCCTGCTGCTGCACTCGCGTGAGCAGGGCGCGCGCACGCAGGCGTGGCTGGACCGCGAACGTGGTCTTGTCGATCGTGTACACCACAGCGCTGATTATCATCATCACCGCTCTTGTGACTACCGGCAGTCCTTCGCCGTCTACCAGCAGCTCAACCCATGTCTCGCCGATCCCCCCAGGCCCAATGTATACCCCGCCCCCGTCGACTGGCTTAATTGACCGTGTAGCACCGGGCAGTCTACCTGACGAGGAGCCCAGCCGTTCCATCGACCTTCCACCACCTGAACGTCCGGGTGCTTCTGGTGAAGCTCACGGCCGAGGCAGGCGCTTGTGAGCACTGCTGCAGGTGCCTGCGCCGTGTCGCATCTATGCGCACGGGGACGCCGGGGCGGTGGCTCTCAGCAGCACATGCAAGCCTGTTGACAATGCGCATGCTTGTGCATGAAGTAGTTGAAGAGCTGGGTCGGGCGCAAGTGTCTGCCCCCTGCAAAAGCTCTCAGCTGTATATGTCATGTATTTGAACTTGCTATGGGCCCCCTCTGATCATGCAGTGTGCACGTGCTCGCGAGGTGCCTGCGCTAATTGAGCACGAACGCTACCGCTTATCAGTGCTAGCCTGTTGTAACTTTTACAGCAGAAGAAGTAGCTCCCTGTGGAATGCACAAGACTTGTAAGCAGTTTGACGTCCTCCGGGCTGATGCCCTCTTTCGCGCCTCGCCAAGCCCCAGCCCCAGCCTACAGGCACTGATGCACCAGCCCATGGGCAAAGCGGAAGTTTCTTAGTAAACTTCCAATATATGGCCTATCAGGGCATGACTCATCAGTGATGCCCACGCGGTCGGCGCAGGTAGATGCGAAGCGCACTTGATCTGTAGCCCGCAGGCAACTTCCGCATTCCACATTCAAAGCACACCGCGCTTGCACACTACAGTGTCACCGCTGGACGGATCTGCAGCAAGGTCACCCACTGCAGCCATGGGTGTCGCGGATGTCGAGCAGGGCATACGCGCCCCCGGTGAGCTCACTCAGCCCGATCTGTGCGAGCACCTTGTGGCTGCTTGTCCATTTGGCTTCAAGGTGGCTGCGTTGCTGCTTGCAGCGCGCATTCCCCATGCGGCTGCCGCGCGCCCCCACAAATCAACTGATCCTGAGTTTCCGTGCAGAGGCGAGCTCCGCTAAGGCCGATCTGGCAACCTCCGTGAGCGCCGACACGTCGGGCCAGGCCGCGCCAGCCCCGGGCGCGCCCCTGAAGGACGGCCAGGTGCCGCAGCCGGGGTTCCCGGTTGTGGCCCACGAGCGCCCCGTGGATACGCCGCCCTCTTACGACAATGACAGCTGGGACAACATCCAGTGGAAGCTGCTCCTCTTCGGCCTCGTGCTCTTCCTGCCCAGCTGCATCGGCGCCGTGCTACCGCTGTGCTCCCGGCCGAGGTTCCCGACCCGCGGCCACAAGTGCGCGCACCGGGTCGAAGCGCTGTCTTGACAAAGGGAAGCTGTTCCTGTAGCGCGCAGAGCATGGTCTGGTATCAGTGATGGCCCTGCTGCTGCTGCAAAGACCGCCACGGTTGCGGTAGTCTTCCCGTAGCTGACAGCAGCGAGCAGGCCAGACACCATGCCTTCTCCTTGGTGTGTGCCGGTGCAGCATGGGTCTGGCCATGCTGTCAAGCTGGCTCTGACACCGGGGTGACAGCGCTTTCATTGTGCAACGCTGAAGCGCTGCTCACGCTGCGGGACCACCCGCAGTGCGTGTGCTGCAGGCGCGTGAGCAGGGCGCGCACGCAGGTCTGGCTGGGTTGCAAACATCACGCTGTCAACCATCTACACGGCGCTCATCGTCACCCTCTGCGTTCTTCTCACGCGTCCGGGTGCTACGTCATCAAACCTCAGCTCCTCTTCCCCGCCGATCTACAACAACGTCACAGACTCTTCGCCATCATACCCCAGCTCCTACCCCCCGCCGACCGACGACAACATAATCGACTCTCCGCCGCCGCCGCCGCCGTACTACTCGCCGCCGTCCTACTCTCCGCCATCGCCAACTGGCGCACGTTTCAATCAGGGCCCGTCGTCGTCAGGCTCCTCCTCGCGCCCAGCCCAGCCGTCGACTGGCGCACTCAACCGCGGCGCCCAGTCCGCTCCAACCCGGGTCAGTACGAGCTCTTCCGAATGGTCGCCTGGCGCACTGAACCGCGGCGCCCAGTCAGCTCCAACCCAGGTCAGTGCGAGCTCTTCCAAGTCGTCAGTTGGCGCACTCAACCGTGCGGCCCAGTCCGCTCCAACCCAGGTCAGTGCGAGCTCTTCCGTCTCATCGAGTCCCTCCCGCTCCAGCCCGAGCTCTCCGAGCTCTTCCAGTTCTTCGCGCGGCCGGCGGTTTTGAGCAGCTGCAGTTGCCTGCAGTTGTCACTAGCACTTGCTGCACTTGCCTGCGCATTGTAATAACGTTGAGCGTCCGGAAAGCTGGGGCAGGGATTGTGAGGAGCACATGCTAGCCTGGTGCTGACATGCAAGCATGTGCATGAAGTGATTGAAGACCCGGGTATAAGGCAGCTCAGGAGCACACATTTGCTAAATGTCTGTTATTGACATGGCTTTCAGCTGTATGAATAAATGGTCAGAGTGCATGTTATACTGCCCTGGCCCTTTTCGCCAGGTGCTTACTGCATGAACAGGCGCCGTTTTATCAAGAACTCTGTTGCTTAACACTGAGCACTGCCAGACATGTTGCCTTTTGGACGCACGAAGTTGCTTAAACTTGAGGGGCCTCAGCTGTGCTTTTTTTGGGTAGCTAAGGGTCCCATCGGAGCATGCAGTGTGCCAGGTGCTCATCAAATGCATGCGCTGCCTGAGCAAGGACGCTACCGCTCATTAGTGCTGGCACGGTTGTACTGTTCACCGGAACAAGTAGCTTCTGTGGAACCCACACGGACTTGTAAGCAGCTTCGTGTCCTCCGGGCTGATGCCCACTTGTGCGCTCGCCAAGCATCAGCTCCAGCCCACATGCATGTGCTGTGAGCTGTTTGGCGTTTGGCCAAAATTGGGGGCCTAGCAGGCCTGAATCCCACGCCCCTATCCATGCACGCGCGTGCAGGTAGATGCACAGTGCGCTCGAGCTCGTTGGCTGCCCGCTGGCAACTTCCGCATCCCACATTCAAAGGCAAGCGCACCCCGCTTGCACACTACAAGTGTGATCGCTGGACGGATCTGCAGCAAGCCCACCCACTCCAGCCATGGGTGTCGCAGATGTCGAGCAGGGCATGCGCGCCCCCGGTGAGCTCACTCAACCCGCCCGGCGGGGGCACGCCATGGCTGCTTGCCCAGCTTGGCTTCAGGTTGGCTCTCTTGCTCCTTGCGGCGCGATTGTCCCGTGCGGCTGCCGCGCGCCTGAGCAACTCGACTGATCTTGTGCGTTTCCATGCAGAGACCAGCTCCGCCAAGGCCGCACTGGCAACATCCGTAAGCGCTGACACGTCGGGCAAGGCCGCGCCAGCCCCGGGCGCGCCCCTGAAGACTGGCCGGGTGGCGCAGCCGGGGTTCCCGGTCGCGGCCCGTGAGCGCTGTGTGAACACGCCGCCCTCCCAAGAGGAGGGCTGCTGCAATATCCAGTGGCTTCTTTTCATCTTCGGCATCGTGCTCTTCTTGCCCAGCTGCATCGGGGTCGTGCTGCCGCTGTTCTCCCGGCCGAGGTTCCCGACCCGCGGCCACAAGTGCGCGCCTCAGCTTGGGGCGCTGCCTTGACAAGGGAAGCTATTTTTGTGGCTTGCAGAGCGCGATCTGGCATCACTGCTGGCCCCTTCCTGCTGCATAAGAGCGCCACGATTGAGGTGGTCTCCCCGTAGCTGACAGCAGCGGGCGGGCCAGACACCAGCATGCATGCTCCCTGGTGTGTGCATGTGCAGCATGGGTCTGGCCATGCTGTCAAGCTGGCTCTGACGCCGGGGTGACAGCGCTTCTCTTGTGCACTGTTGCAACGCTGCTCACGCTGCGGCACCGTCCGCAGTGCGTGTGCTGCATGCGTGTGAGCGGCGCACGCGCACGCAGGTCTGGCTGGATTGCAAACATCGTGTTGTCAACCTTCTACCTTATTGTCGCGCTCATCGTCACCCTCTGCGTACTTCTCATGCGCCACAGTGCCACGTCGTCATACGCCAGCTCAACCTACTATTCCCCGCCGAACTACAACCCCGTGTACACTGCGCCTCCGCCGCCGTATCACTCTCCGACAGCGCCGACTGGCGCATACTACAATCGGGGCCGGTCGTCGCCGGGCTCCTCCTCGCGCCCAGCCCAGCCGTTGACTGGCGCATACAACCGCCCAGCCCAGCCGTCGACTGGCTCAACCTGGCACCCTGTCCAGCAAATTCCAACGCGGCCCATGCCCTCCTTCCCCAGACCGAGCCCTTTTACTCCTTCGCGCGGCAGGCGCCGATGAGCAGCTGCAGCTGCCTGCAGATGCCACCGCACACTCGCCTGCGCCGTGTCATGGCGTTGAGCGCCGGGGGAGCCGGGGCGGGATCCGCAAGCAGCGCATGCAGCCTGGTGCTGACATGCAAGCTTGTGCGTGTACTAGATGAAGACCTGGGTAGAAGGCAGCTCGGGTGTACCCGCTTGCAAACTGCCAGGCACTGACATGGCATTCAGCTGTCTGATGGAAGGTCAGAGTCAGAGTGCATCTCCTCCTCCTCTGGCCCTTTGGCCATGGTGGTTACTGCATGAACTGGCGCCGTTTAGCAAGAAGTCTCTGCTTATCAATCAGGACTGTCAGAAATGTTGGCTTTTTGGGCGCACGAAGTGGCCTTTGTGTTTGCAAGGAAGTGGGAGAAGTAGCTCCGGTGGAACGTGTGGGTACTGAACCTGGAGTGAGAGTGCCACGGTCATGTAAACAGCTTGGTGTCCTTTAGGCTGACACCCTCTGTGCACGCCTTGCCAAGCCCCATGCCCACACCCCAGCACCATATGCATGATATACTATACACAATATATGGGTTTGAGCTGCCAGGCTAAGAGGTTGCTTTGTTGCATCTATGGGTATGCAACACAGAATGACAACAACACACTCAATACCAGCGTGCAGCACAAGGCCTTGTGGTGACCTGCTTGACGCAGCCGACACAGGCGCACGCGTGATGTTTCAATGAGCAAATTAATGGACCCTAGGCAGGCGTTCCCCTGTAACCTGCTTATAACCCTGGGCGATCCAGGGCGCCTCTTCACTGCGCGAAAGAGCACTGCTTCCAGGCACTCTGCCAAAAGATACGAAGCGCCTCTCAGCATATTGAACAGCTAGGCGGGGCCTTGCTGCTGTTCAAGTGCGCGATACCTGCCGGCCTAGGTTGGGGCAGTCCTTGGTCGCCAAGCACCTCCATGGGGCGTACACGTGCACTGCGCAACATGGCCGTCTGCACCATACCCTGATGGCAGTTTCGAGCGGCAAGGGAGAGGATGAAGCACCAAGTGCGCAACCCTTCCTGTCACTCTGTATGGCCGACTGGCGCCCGCGATGCCTGCAGCTGCCAAAGGTCCGCCGTCTGTCTGCAACACATGAAAGCTGCTCTCTCTGCGCCCTGCTCGCAGGCTCAACACACTCCGCGACCGGCCCGCCGGCCAAGCCCCGCACTTTACAGTGTTCGCCTGAAGTCACGCAGCAGGCCGCGCCGGCATCCTGCGCGCTCTCGCCGTCTACACAATGGGCGCAGCCGTGTCAGTCGGCCTCACTGACCCAGCCGCAGCCTGCGTCAGCGGCGTATTTCCAGCAGGCGCAGTCGTGCTGAGCGCCCTGGACGTACGGGCAGCAGGCAGCGCCCGTGCCCTCGCTTTACATGCAGCCATTGCAGCCGGGGTTTGAGGCGCCCACGTACTATGCTCAGTATGCCGACGCGCCGCCGCCCGCACCGGTGGCCGGCTGCTTCAACGAGCAGTGGCTGCTCTTCATCCTGGGCCTCGTGCTGGTTGTGCCCAGCATCGTCGGCGCGCTGCTCCCGCTGTGCACCAGGCCGCGCGACTTTGCCACCCGCTGCCACAGGTGCGCCCGCTTGAAAAGTACAGGTGGTGCACTTGCGATTCCATCCACCAGTGCAGCCCTTGAACGGGCAGGAATGGGAGCAGGCCTACCTGCACGGTGTAAGCTGGGCACGCCGAGCGGATTCATGTGCGCATGCAGGGCGGGGTGGATCGCCAACGTGGTGCTAACCAGTGCGCACGGCTGGCTGCTCATCACATCGGTCGTGATGACGACCACAAGGCGCTCGCATGCAGACGCTGGGACCACCATGCTGCACAGTCAGGTGGGTGCCTACAGCAGCTTGTTCTGATATGGCAATGACGGGGCAGCCAAGGCGCTGTGCTAAGTTATGTCAAGTCTCGTAAAAACAAGTCAACTTTCAAGGGATAGGGAAGCAGGTAAGGCAAACGATTACACAACGTTTCCATCAGCGGAGCTGAGCGGCGTAGCACTGCGGGTGCACATCAAGGCATTGCAAGCGTCTGAAGGCAACCAGCCAGAACTTCTTCCCATGGAAACTTTGACTTATTTGGTTTAGCGAATCCGCACAGTACAAGCTCGGTATGCGACATGCCTGTTGCTGTCCACAGCCTTGCTCAAGTCACTTGTAATGTTACATTGGTATGATGTTTGATATAAGCTTTGTACTGTTCTGTGCCGGGCCCAGCGAGAACGAAGTCCACACGGTTTGGGTTGCGCGGCAAGTCTCTGATGGCAATTAGAGTGGGTTAACATCTCAGTCCAGTCAGAGCCGTTGTACGTGATTCTGGCATGTTGGCTCTGACTCGACTGAGCCTGCAACCAATTTTGAACGCCATCAGAGTCCTGCTGCACCTGGGTTTCTCAAGCGATCATGCCCTCCAGGGTTTTAACGTGCGCATGTGTTGGCACAGTCAAGGTGTGCTCCAAGTAGTCAACCATATGCTTAGGCTTAGGTTCAGGTAACACATGGCCAGCGTGCCAAAACAAAATCCCGGCCATGATGGGGTGCATCATGTACAGTGGCAGTTCTGAGTGCGCGCAAGCCATGTGAACTGTCTGGCCCTGTTGCGCGTCTCCGCTATAGTGGTGAACTCCATGATGGTCCATCATCGGGCTGCCATGTGGCACGCTGGCCATGTGTATAGAGTACGGTTGAATACCTTGGGGCCCACCTTGGACTGTGGCGCCGACACTGGGCCGCCCCGAGGTAGCCAATCATATGCTAAGCACGTGGCCAACGTGCCATGTGACAGCTTGAAGATGGACATGGTGGGGGTGCACAGACGCGCAACAGGGCCAGACAGTTATGAGATGGCGACACAGTCCAGGTGTGCCCCGAGGTAGTTGGTTGTATGCTAACAATGTGGCCAGCATGCCAAAGGGCAGCTTGAAAGCGAACATAGGGCTACCCTGAGGCAATCCATGTGGTGGATGCGCACCTCATAACACTGCAGGGCATGATCCGCGGGAAACCCAGGTGCGGCAGGACTCTGGTGGCGTTCCAGTCCAGTTAGAGCTAACATGCCGAGTGTGCAAACCTGGCATGGTAGCTCCAATTCAGACTGCAACCAGTCTGAACCGCCACCAGAGCCCTGCCGCACCTGGTGTCGTAGCGGATTATGCCTTGCAGCGTGATGATCTGCGCATCCACTGCATGGAGTGCCTCCGGGGTGGCCTATACGATGCTTGTGCTGGGGACACAGTCCAAGGTGTGCCCCGAGGTAGTCAACCGTATGCTGAACACATGGCCAGCGTGCCATACGGCAGTTTAATTCCGGACTTGGTGCGGGTGCATCACTATAGTGGAGACGCGCAACAGGCCAGACACTTGTGATGGCGCGCTTGTGCGGCAACACGTGCCACCCCGAGGAAGTGCATGTAAACAACTTGTTTGGCGCACAGCTCTGCCACCTAATGGATGCGCACCTTGTAACTACTAGAGGGCGATGATCGCCTAGCGCAGGTGCGGCATGCTCCTATCATGCCATAGGGTACCATAGATCTTGATCCATCGCAGTTAGCCCCAACATCATTCCTACAATTGTTGCACAGACTGTACTGCTTGCGGTTGCGAGTTACAGGGCTGCGTCCAGGTCCCGCCCCTCTGGTTTCAACGTCAGGTATACTGTGGTGTTTGGGCCAGCAGGCATCTGCTATGCTTGTGTCATGGCCAGAAGTGTGGACACAACTGTAACAAGAACATGCTGCGTAGTCATGCTACTTCATCTCAACGCCCTGCAGTCACAGTCATTCATACCACCTGTGATATTTTCCAATATAGGGCTTCAGCATGCTGTCTGTGCTGCGCTAGCACACCGTTAGGGCAATCGGGGGATGTCGCCTTGCCTGTGAGACACTGCTGGCTAGGTGAGACCGGCACGGCGCACGGCCACCCAGCTGTTGCAACGGCGTTCGCATGCGCCGATGGCCTGCGGCACGCCATCAGCGCTCAAGCTGCGAGTGGCTGTCGGGACTGACAGCCGGGAGGTGGAGGTGCCGCCTGGCAGCTCGCTGAAGGACGTGCAGCGCACAGCCAAGCGTGCATTCCCCGCCTTGAGAGATGCGGCGCGCCCCCGGACACTGGACTGCTGCGCGCTGCTGCTGCTGTTTGCAGCGCTCACAGCAAGTGGTTCAGTGCCAGGCCAAGAAAACATCTTGCTGCACGGCGTGGCCGGCCACGGCACAGGTGCTGACACGGGGCGCCCGCGCCTGCGCAGAACCTCCTGCTCACAGACTTTGACCGCGAGGTGGCCAGCGATGCGGACCTGCAGCGCGTCGCCGGCGGCGGCAACCTGTGGGCCGTCGACCGGAGCGCGGGCCTGTCGAAAGCGCCTGCCAAGGTGCCTGAGCGGGCTCGCAGGCGGAGCTGCGGGTGTGCCTGCCCCCCCTGTCGCTCAGCCTGAGCCGCGGTGTCCTCGCGCGTGCAGGAGCGCGTCAGTTTCCAGCCGCACCCGAAGACGCTCACCATGGCGCGCCCCTGTCGGGCCCTTCACGCGCCTGGCTGCCTGGCCACCCTCGCTGCTCGCTGCGTCCTGGCACCGCCTTGCCGCACCGGCCGCGCGGCGCACTCACACCGAGCGCGCGCTGCCGCAGGCGGGCGACTACGAGTACTTTGCGGCGCAGGCGCGCCCTGCCCGCTGTCGCGCGCGCCTGCCGCCACCCGCCGGCCGCGGTCTGCCTGAACCATCTGCAGAGAGCCGAGGCGTGCAGCGCGCGCTGAGCGGGGCGCCGCGAGCGTGTCGGTGTGGAGGACCTGCATATTGCCTAGGCGTGCAGCGCGCGCCGAGCGGGGCGCCGCGAGCGTGGCGCGCAGGGCCGCTCGCCGTTCCCGTACGCGCTCGCGGAGCTGGTGGACAACGCGCTGCGCGCGACCAAGGGCAACCAGGGCGCGCGGCGGATCGAGATCACGCTCGCCAGCGCGGGCGGCGCCGGCGCGCCGCGCGCGGGGCTCATCACCGTCTGGGACAACGGCTGCGGCATGAGCACGCGCGAGCTCAACGACTGGGCCGTCATGAACCTCGGCATGGCCGACCGCGGCCTGGCGCCTGGGCCCGCCGGCGCCGCGGGCGTCGGCCAGGCGGCCGAGCGCTTCCTCACCAGCGACCTGTCGTTCTTCGGGGTGCGCGCCGCGCGCGCCGCGCCCTTACCGCGCTGGGGCTTGTCTATCTGCCAGGCCCGTCCCCGGGCTGCCCGGGCGCCGGGGAGGTGACGCGCGCGGCTGCCCCGCCGCCCGCAGGTCGGCTCCAAGAATGCGGCGTTCTACCTGGGCCGCTGCATCCGCGTGGCCACCAAGCCGGCCGACTGCGCGTTCGTGCACGAGCTGGGCATCGCGGCCGAGGAGCTGGAGGCGCGGTACCGCGAGAAGCAGGCGCGCCCGGGGGCCGGGCGCGCACCGGAGCTGGAGCTGCCGCCTAGGACGGCGGGCCGGGCGCTGGCCGGCGCCCTGGGCAGGGCCCAGGGCCGCCGCTGCGTGCCGCTGCATGCCGGGCGCGGACGTGCCGGTGGCGCGCCGGGCTGCCCCCGCTCTATCTCTAACCCTACCCTTATCCTGCCTACACCTGAGCGGGGCGCGGCCGCAGGACGTGTACGTGGAGGACCTGCTGCACCGCGACCCGGGCGACCCGTCCACGCTTGCGCCGGCCGAGGCCGCATTCGCGCCGCTGGTGCGCGCGTGGATGGAAGCGGAGCGCGCCGGCGCGGCCGCGGCCGCCGCCGCCGCCGCCGCCGGCAGCGGCCCTGCGCAGGGCGCCAGCTTCACGCGCGTGGTCGTGAGCAGCCTGAAGCCGGAGATCCTGGCGCAGATCGCGGACGACGAGGGCGGGCAGCAGCTGTGCAGGCGCGCCGCGCCCGCCGGCCGGCGCCTCGATGCGCGCGCGGCCCCACTGGCCCGGATGTTGTGCTTGCAAGCGGCCGGGCGAGCGGGTGTCTGCATGCGTAGCGCCACCCGCAGCGCCAGCCGCGGCGCCGCCAGCCGGGCCCTGATTCCGCCGTCTAGAGCGGACGCCCCTCCTGCCAGGGCACTGCGGTTGCGCACAGGGCATGCGGCAGCGCCTTCCGTTAGGGTTAGGCCTTACACTAGGCGACGCCGCGCGCGGCACCCGGCAGGGACCTGGCGCACCTGTACCACTACTACCTGCACGGCGAGACCGGCAACCGCGCGCCGCCGGGCTCGCAGCGCGCCGCGCCGGAGGCAGGGCGGCCCGCCATCTCTGTGCGCTACGTGGCCGGCGGGCGCGAGCAGTGGGCCGTGGACCTGACCAACGTGGCCGACGACCTGGAGAGCCGCTACCTGCAGGCGCGCCAGACCGGCAGCCTGCAGATGACATAAAGGGCACCGGCGCCCACGCGTCCGCAGCGTGCTCGCTCTCGAGCAGCGCAGCGCTGCGCCGCATGCCCAGCTGAGCCGCATGCACCGGCGGGCATTGCTGCTCGCTGGCCCGCCTACGTGGCTGGCCGGCCGCCAGCTGCAGGCCCTCGCCGATCCTGCCGACGCCTGGGGAGCTGTTGCCCGCGCGCGCGCCGGCGCACGTTTCTCTGCCCGCAGGTCCCCGGCGCGCGCGGCACGACAGCAGCAGCCCGCGCGCGCAGCAGCGCGGGCCCACGCGTGAAGCGCCCCTGCTGCTGGGCGACGCGTGGGTTCATGCAAGTTGGTCCTCACGACGCGGCCGCGCGCGCAGGCGGCGCGCGCGGAGATGTGCTTCGCCCTGCAGGTGCCGGGGCGCGGCCTGGTCGCGGGCGTGCTGCTGTACTACCCGTTTGTGATCGAGGCGGAGACGCTGCCGCTGGAGGCCTCCAGCGCGCACCACGTGGCCGTCACCACCTACAACCTCACGCAGGCGCGCCGCTCCGCGCGCGCGCCCGCGGCGGCAGGGCCGCCCGCCTGGCGCGCGCTGCTGCAGCACACCCTCCGCAGCGCAGTGTGCCGCGCCGGGCGGGCCTGTCGGGGCGAGGCCTTGAATGAGGGGTTAGAATAAGGTTACCCTAACCCGCTCCCTACCCGGACGCGCTGCGCCTCTCCAGCGCCTGTGCCACGCTTCTGCTCACACCTGTGTTACCCCAGCGGGCGCCGCACCGCACCGCCTGGCTATGCGCGCCTGTGCGCGCGCACGCTTTCACATCGGACAAGCCCCGCGTCCGGCAGGCGGACGGCACGCAGGCGCCCGCGCCTGCCACGCAGCGCGGCGGCACGCAGCCGGGCGGCGACGGCGGCGAG
>JAABUV010000986.1_pt1 | contig 42356 bp, 42 predicted proteins | sample 5559971 | NCBI WGS metagenome assembly JAABUV01 (sample SAMN10711881, study PRJNA513362) | rock metagenome | isolation source: Antarctica rocks | place: Antarctica: Victoria Land, Knobhead nord | collected 2015-12-19 | reverse complement strand
TCAAGCGCGCCCGCGAGGGTTATCATAACAGCAGGCTCCTGGGTTGAGTCAGTGAGTGGTTTCTCTGACTCTGCCGGGGAGCCTACGTCCTGTCAAGACGCTACGTTATGTTAAAGCCGACCCTCCCTGTATTGTTCGAAAGTATAGGGCATGACACGCCCCTTCCCTTCGCCTCGCCGCGACATGGTGATGCCCTGCGCCGCCTGCTCGTTGGACAGCGCTTGTCCGTGGCCTTCCAGCCAATCTGGGACCTGCACAGCGGCGGCATCCTGGCTTTCGAGGCACTCACGCGGCCAGCGGCCGACTATGGGCTAACCGGCCCACTTGAAGCATTCGACATCGCGGAGCAACTGGGATGCGTGCACGACCTCGACGCCGTCTGCCAGCAGGCCGTCCTCAGCCGTGCGAGTAATCTTCCGGCCAATGTGTTGCTCTTCCTCAACATCTCGCCGCACACGCTCGGACATGACGATTTTAGAGCTGCCGCACTGCTTGACGTGGTCCGTGCGGCGGGTCTGACGCCTGAGCGCGTGGCGCTAGAGATCACCGAGCAATGCCCCGCGCGCCCCGAGGCCGTGATCCGCGTGGCCAGAGAACTGCGCCGAATGGGCTTCCTGTTGGCGCTCGACGATGTGGGCGCGGGCAACGCGGGCTTGGAGATGCTGCGGCGACTACCGGTCGACTTCGTCAAGATTGACCGCGCTGTGATCGCCCACGCCCTGCGCGACGACGCGGCGCGGATGGTTTTCATGGCCATTGTCGCCGTCGCGGAGAAAGCGCAGTGCCACATCATCGCGGAGGGTATCGAGACGACGGCCCTGTTCGACCTGGCTCAACAGGCTGGCGTGCGCGGCGTGCAGGGCTACCTGCTGGGACGACCGGGCGAGCTTGGCACGGCCGTCCCCGCCGTCCCCCAAGCACTCACCGCGTAACCCTGACGTCATTGTGATAGTGAGCGTTGCCGGCCCACGCCTGCAAGAGTCGGTCACGTCTTACGAAATACAGCAATGACGAGCGCCCCGCCCTTGCCGGGTATCGCGTACAATTGGATGTATAGCTGCTCGTCATGCGTTCTTGTCACATGAGGAAGATCTTGATACTACGTTTCGCGCGCTCTCTGTTCTCAATACTGGCCGCCGGTCTCCTGGCCGCGCTTCCCTTGTATACCGATAAGGCTGGTAAGGCCAGCGCCGCCTCGCCTGGTCCCGCGGGGGCTTGTGTTGGAGCGGGCACGGCGACCAACAGTGTCGTACGCTTCTACCTGGCCGTGGGCCGGCGCCGCTTCGCGGCGGCCTATGGCTGTCTTGCCCCGTCCGAGCAAGCCGCCCTTCCGTACGCCACCTTCCTGGCTGGCTACCGCCGCACTGTCAGCAGCCATTTGGTCATCGCCGACAGCGGCGTCCCCAACGGCACGGCGGTCGACGACGTCACCATCGACCTACACGCGGTCGACCGCGTCGCCGGCTCCAACCGTCTCGTAGCCCGCACGTACATGGGCCAGTGGCATGTTGACACGTTTGGCCGCCTTGTACGCGGCGCGATCACCGAGACACACACAACGTCGGTATCGGCGGTCCCACCCACCAACGTCACGGACATCTTCGCCTACCTGCAGCAAGACGTGCTCTCACATGTGCGCGCCGATGTGACCGGCGATGGCGTGCTCGATGATATATATCTGGTGAGCGGCAGCGGTTGCGCCAGCTGCCACGCCCAGCGCATCTTCGTGTACAGTCGGGGCCAACTCATCTACCAACAGCAAGCCGACGACGCCGAGATACGCGCATTCCCCAATGGTGCCGGCATGGAAATACGCACCGACACGCCGGGTTCGCCCGGCCTCGACAGCTGCTGCCCCACCTCGCGCACGTACGAGGAGTGGGCCTGGACGCCGTATGGCTTCACCCTGCGCGGCGAGCGCATCGTACGCATTAGTCGATAGTTGTCAGTTGCCAGTTGCCAGTAACGGGGTAGTAGTCTACGTAGTAGGAGCGCACCACTATCAATACGCGCAAAGGTTCCGACAGGCGTGTACCGCACAGGTTTTACTGACAACTGGCAACTGGCAACTGGCAACTGGCAACTGGCAACTGGCAACTGGCAACTGGCAACTGGCAACTGGCAACTGGCAACTGGCAACTGGCAACTGGCAACTGGCAACTGGCAACTGGCAACTGGCAACTGGCAACTAAAGGACACAACTTATGCGCATTATCTCACTACTGCCCAGCGCCACCGAGATCGTGTGCGCGCTAGGGCTCGCCGACGACCTCGTCGCGGTGACCCATGAGTGCGACTACCCGCCTGTCGCCCGGACCAAGCCGGTGGTCACCGCGCCCGCACTCGACGCCGCCAGTGACAGCGCTACGATCGATCGCCTGGTGTCCGGCAGCATCCACGATCACCGCGCCATCTACACTCTCGATGAAGACCTGCTGCGCGAGTTGCGCCCCGACCTCATCCTGACACAGGAGTTGTGCGACGTGTGCGCCGTCTCCTACTCCGACGTGCAAGAGGCGGCGCACATCCTGCCCGGCGAGACAACGATCGTATCGCTGGAGCCACTGACGCTCGACGACATCCTCGCCACCATCAGCCTCGTCGGACGCCTCACCGCCTATGAGGAGCAGGCCGTCTCGCTGGTCGCCGGTCTACGAGCGCGTATCGCGCGCGTCGCGGAGGTGGCGGCCACGGCCCCGACCCGCCCACGGGTCTATTGCATGGAGTGGATCGACCCGCCCTTCCGCGCGGGGCACTGGATACCCGAGTTGGCGCGCCTGGCCGGTGGCGAAGAGACATTGGGGTACGAGGGCGTGCCATCGACCCGCGCGACGTGGGCGGAGATCGCCGCCGCCGCACCCGACGTGGTGGTGGCGATGCCGTGCGGGTTCGACACAGATCGGGCCGAGCGCGAGCTACGCCTGATAGCCGGGCGCCCCGAGTGGCAGGGGTTGCCCGCCGCGGCGCGCGGCGACGTGTGGGTGACCGACGGTTCAGCCTATTTCGCACGGCCGGGACCGCGCATGGTCGACGCGCTGGAGATCCTGGCGCACGCGTTGCACCCCGCGCTGTTCCCCGCGCCCCCGCCGCACAACCTGCGGCGATTCGCGTAGCTGACAGCTGATAGCTGTCAGCTGCTATTCGGCCTATAATGAAATCATGAACCTTACTTTCGAGCGCGGCGACCCGGAGCGACCGGCCGGACATGCCGTGCTGTACTTTACGACGGGGGCGCCTGAGCGCGTACTGGCCACCTACCTCGTCATCCCGCCGATCGCACTCAACCTCGCCAAGTATATGCCGGCGATGTTCGCGCCCATGATGGGGGCTATGGACGCGACGCGGCCCGTCCCGCTCCCGCCGATCCCCGAAGAGGTACCGAGCCAGGGGTACCTGAGCCAACTGGCCGAGGCGCGCGGGGACGATCTCGTCTACGGCGGCCATGTGCTCGACGACGAGATGCAGCGCCTGGCGCTAGAGGTCGGGTATGCCGCCGAGGACTATGGCGCCCGCTACGAGGCCAATATCGGCGCGATCGTCATCCCCGAGGCCGCGTCCATCCCCGAACTCGACGCCGCCTCGGCGGTCTACAGCGTCATGGGCGAAGGTCAACGGTTGGGTGAATTGACCAAGCTGACGGGGACGTTGCGCGAGGCGACCGAACGCGGCGACACCCGCGGCGCCGCCGAAGCCGTGGGCGAGATGCGCGCGCTAGTCGACACCCTGCCCGCCAAATATCGCGGTGGCCAACTCATCTCCGCCGCCCAGGAGCAGGGTGAGCGCGGTGGGCGGCTATGCCAACTGTTGCTCGAACGCGCCTACGCGCTGCACCGCGAAGAGTACCTCGATGTCGGCCGCCTCGACCGCGAAATCGACGCGCTAGACGCGCCGCAAGGCTGACCTATCCCGACAGGACATACAATATCTCACTCGATCCTGAACGCCTCACGCCCAGCGCCTCGCTCAATCGCGTCCGCATCGTCGATCTGCCCGGCATCGCGCTGGAGGACTCGATCCGAGTAAAACCGCCTATGATCTCCTGGCGGCCCAGGCGCTGGTCGCCCCTAGTGCGTCTGAGTCGCTCACGCCTAGCAATGTCAGGATGTGCTAACATAGTGACAAGCCGTGACAGGTGTAGTATGATAAGGGCGAGCCCTCCTGTGAGGGCTTTATAGGAGAGCTGAAAGTCTCCTCGCGGGACTTTCAGGCGCCTAGCGCCACCTCTGGACACCGCCCTAGACTGTGTAGGGTCGTTGCTTGATAATAAGTTCAAGCTTAGAGGTGGCAATTTATTTCCAACCTATACGCTCAATAGGGATTTTGTGCCTAAGCGGCACGAGATAATCAAACTTTTTCTTACTAGCAGAGTGCTGCGCTGCTCCCACTATCATATCCGCAACCTGAACTCCATCGGTACGGTGCGACTCGGCTGCCTTAACACCTTTTAAGTAGCAAGTTCTTGTAGACGTACGTACCCTCTGCCTAAACTGCTTCTCTGTTGCCTGGCACAAGCGTTTTGAACCCCTTTTATTCCCATCTATAAGCACCGTAGCGTTATTGAGTCGCGCATCGGGCAGCTTCAATAGCAAAGAGCAAAGCTGATCCGCTAATATGCCCGGCCCGCCAAGTTTTTGCATTGCTTGCGGTAGGGCTCGCTTGTCCACAGTAACGCCGACGCCAATGGTGGTAGAGCTTGCTACCGCTTCCATGAACCTGTGTCGTACATCGTCACGCCTGGAAGTACCCTGTGCGAAGTGATACTCAAAGTGTTCCGGCAACTTTTGTTGCTTGCGCAGCGCGCGAAGAAGCTGGCGTATTTCCTCCTCATCATACTCAATGAGAACCAGCGAGAAGTACCGCGATGCTCCACCAGGAACGTCTAGGCCGGGATCGCCTGATTCATCCGCTGCAAACATTCGTTTCCCTGGTGCATCTGCTGCGTCGCTCATGAGTAGCAGTGTAGCGCACTAGAGCTTCACGGCCAGGTTGGCGTATCGCGCCGAGGGGGAGGCGCATCTCGTGCGCGAGTTCGAGCGCCTCGCGCTGCTCCCGTTGGGGATTGGTCCGACGCCGCTCTACCTGGATACGTCGAGGAGAGAGGTACCCTACCCATGTGCCATCCTGTCGTTCGTGCCCGGCGAGCCACATGCGGACTGGTCGGTTGAAGATCTGCGGGCGCACGCCGCCACGTTGGCGCGCGTGCACCAACATCAGGTCCCGTACTGGGGCTCTATCGGAGAGGAGCAAGAGCGGCCGTTCGATATGCGCCAGCGGTTCCACGAAAGCCTCGATTACTGGGAAATAGCATACCGGCGCCTCTTCGAGATAGACATCGTGGCGCGGCTTGTCCCACGGCTCGACGTGTACATCGACGCGCACAACAGCCTCTTCACCGGCCTGCCCGCTTTCTCCCTCGTCCACGGCGATCCGTGTGTGCCCAATATCCTCTTTGAGCAAGGCGAGGTACGCTACATCGACTGGGAGTGGATGGTATGGGGGGACCCAGCCCTCGATGTCGCACAACTTGGGTGGGGCATCGCCAATCCTCCCTGGCAAATCGCCTTGACCGAGGGGCGCCTCGACGCGTACCTCCAGGCATATCAGGCTCATCGGCCCGACCCGACAGTACGCGAACGGCGGGAGGTCTGGATGGCGTACATCAAGTTCTTCGACCACCTGCACTACCGAACCAAAGCGCGGCGCCCTCGCCTAGAGGCGGACGATTTATCCACGGATCACTATGCCGCGACGGTGGAGCGTATCGTGGGTTCATTAGTCGCGCAATTTCTGCCGTAGCGACGCGCTCGTGATCTCTAAGTGGTCCATCCAGCAAATCACCGTCGCTTTCGGAACCGTGCTTTTCGCTGCAACTCACTACGAGGTCGTGTCGGCGTGAGTGGACACATGCGCGGTCCGCACCTCTGCATTCAACGTCGTCACAAGCGCAAGGGCCACAACCACGGCGGAGAAGGTGAGGACAGTTGGTAGCCCCCCAATCATCTCCAGTAAGAGACCGGCGCCGACCGCGCCGATTGGCTCACATGCGTGGGCCAATAGACGAAAGGCGCTATTGACGCGGCCCTGTAGATGATCGGGGATGAGGGTGAGCCGATAGCCTAGTTGCACCGCGTTAGCGCTAGGCCCCATAATGGACATACCCGCCACAACGAGGCCGAGCAGCAACGGATTGGGGGCGAGGGCCAGGCACGGCCACAAGAGCGCTTCCACCCAAAGCGAGGCGATGGTCACTTGGCCGAAGGTGAACCGCCGCTGGATCGACGGCGCGAGGAATGCGCCCGCGACGCCGCCGACGCTACCGATGGAGAAGATCAACCCGATGACCGCGGGCGACGCATGCTGATGGTGGGCGAGCACGATGATAATGAGCGCCTGGCCGACCCCGACACCGCGCAAGCCGCTGGTGATGAAGGCCATGTACCGGATGAGCGGCTGCCCCCACAGCCAGGTGACGCCCTCGACGATTTCGGCGCGGAGGTGGCGCGGCCGCACCACCCGCTGCTCCTGGAACGGCACGCGGATGAGGGCGAGCGAGAGCACCGAAGCGGCGTACGACAGGGCGTCGGCGAGGAAGGGAACCGTGCGCCCGACGGCCTGATAGAGGAAACCGCCCACCGAAGGGGCGAGGATCGTTGTGGCGATGTTACCTCCCGTGTTCTGCACACTGGCGGCAGCCAACTGCTCCCGGGGCACGACGCGCGGCAGAGCGGCGACCTGCGCGATGCTGAAGAACACGTAGAGCGAGGACTCGATGGCGCTTGTGGCGTAGAGTTGCCAGACCGTGAGGTGTCCGATCACGGCCGCGATCAGGATACTCACGAGGCTCAGCGCGCGTCCCGTGTCGCAGACTATCATCACCCGCTTGCGGTCCCAGCGGTCGACGAGGGCGCCGGCCAGCAGGGCAAAGATGAGGTAGGCGATGGCGCCAATGGTCCCAGCGACGCCGGCGAGCGCGGGTGAATTGGTGAGCGCGAGGATCAGGAGCGGCACGGCAAAACCCGAGATGCCGCTGCCGAGATCGGACACGAGTTGGCCGCATCAAAGGATCATATAGGTGCGGTTCCGCCACAAGGGCCGTGCCGGTCCAGGCCTACCCGCGTCGTCCGCTGCAGCGGACGACGCGGGTAGGCCGCCCATCATGGCGCTGTCCCATCGGCATCATCGGTCATGTGGAAGAAGTCGGCGAGGTCGTGGCTCAGCGCGGTGACAGCCGCCGTGCGCAGGCTGAAGGTGTCGTTTCCATGACCCGCATCGTGGATGCGCACCAAACCGGCCGCGCGCAAGGCCACCAGGTGATAATGGACCGTGCTTTTGGGAATACCTGCCCAGGCCACGATCGCGCTAAAGGACCGCGGCCCCGTCGCGAGGAATCGCAAGAGGCGCAGCCGCGTGTCATCAGCGAGGGCGCGCGTCACCCGCTGCAAGCGAGGTGAGGGCTCATCGGCTCCGGACGGGAGCGCGTCGACCGCGTAGAGGAACAGGCGCACCCGGTGATAGGCCTGCGTGTGATTCCAGGGGCGGTAATGATATTGCGGGACCAGGACGACGCGATCGAGGTCCGCCACGGGTTCCACATAGACGCCGCTCGTCGCGGCCTCGACGACGACATCCGGCGCCGTCGTCTCAAGCAACGCGCGCTTGGCCGCGGCGTCCGCACAGAGGCCATCAAGAATCGCCGGTTCGATGTGACGGAAGTATTGATCGTCCCAGTGGGTGAGCAACGGACCGACCTGATCGCGCAGGGCGTCGAGATCGCGGGGAAGCCACGAGGCTCCTATCGGGACGTACGGCGCGATATGCTCGTAGATCTCACCGGCGGATAGGCCCGCAAGCCACTGTAAGAAGTCGCGGGCGGTACGCTTGGTCGGGCATTGCCAAATCAGGAGGTCGAGCACCGGCTTGCCGGGTACATCGCGCAATTCAGCGAGCGCATCGACGAAGGGGTGGTCGAGGGTTTCACGTACGCGGGCGACCCACCGTGTCCCCAGATCAAGCGTCTTGTATGCCTGACGGTCGAGGTACGCCGCGAGGCTGAGCGCCAACTCGTAGGCAGGGGACATATCGATGTCTACCTGATACATGTATCCTGCTTTCACTAAACTATATGTAAGTTCAACTATAGCTGAATAAAAGAGGACGTGCAAGAGCGGGAGCATAGCAGGATAGACGGAGGCGCCATAACTGATGATGCGGTTGAGATGCGAGGAGTGGCACATGATAACATACTTATACGCCCATGATAGACAAAGTAGGGGAGAGCGACATGAAGCGCACGACGGTATTTGTAGAGGACGAGCTGCTACTTGAAGCGCAACACCTCGCAAAGCAGCGCGAGACGACCTTTACTGATGTGATCCAGGATGCGCTACGCGCCTACGTCCAAGCGAACCGTTCGCCTCGTCACATCTCATTCATTGGTATCGGGCGCAGTGGTCGTTCGCCGGAAGAATTTCGGCCAGGGTGGGATGAAGAGGAGTTGCGCGCGGGTATCGGCGTCAACGGTTGGTCACATGACCAGAACGAGCAGCAAGGACGGCAGCAGCCTGTAAACAGTCAAGCGGCGAGAGACGAACCCGCGCACAAACGACCTCTCAGCGCGACAACGCACCACGTCACAGCCGCGCGAAACGCGAGACCTGAGTGACGTGGCGACACTTGTAGACACGAATATTCTCTATGCGCTGGCTGATGCGGACGATACGTTTCATGAACAGGCGCGCCAGTACGTCACGACAACAGACGATATTCTGCTTGTGCCCATCATTGTATTGCCTGAGATTGATTATCTCATCGCGAACAATCTAGGAGTTCACGTCGCGATCGCGGTATTGCAAGATATTGTTGCTGGCGCCTTTCGACTGGAAATCGTGACTGCGGAGGACGCCGTGCGCGCGATTGACATCGTAAAACAGTACGCCGACAGCAACATTGGTCTGGTCGACGCCTCTATTGTAGCTGTAGCCGAGCGCCTCAATATAACGCGCATTCTGACAAGCGATCAGCACTTTCGCATGATTCGTCCACGCCATCATACGCATTTCGATCTCGTCCCCTAAACGGATCCCTTCCGCACGCCCTATGTGCCGTCGTGGACCGGCCGATGAATCGAAAAGAAGAGATTCTGCGAGGGATAAGTAGCGCATCTAATGACAACGAGACATGACGGCGACTTGCCTTCCCTGTCATGACAAGATCTCAGCGCGAAGGACCGGACCATGCCTTTTGCCGCCATCGACTCCATCCTCTCACCACATGCGCTGCTGGCCGAGGTCACCGCAGCGTATGACTTTGGTGGGCCGATCGCCTGCATCTTCCTCAACCATGGACTGAACGACCACTATGAGGCGCATACCGCCCGCGGTCGCTACGTGTTACGCGTCTACCATCTGCATTGGCGAACAATGGAAGACATCCTCTACGAGTTGGACGTGCTCCTGCACCTCGATCGTGCTGGCGCCGCGGTGGCCAGACCGATCGCACGAAAGGACGGGAGGCTCGTGTGGACCTTGGCCGCACCCGAGGGTGAACGCTACGCCGTCCTGTTCACGTATGCGGAGGGTGAGCATGAGCTACATACTGACCAGCGGAGCATCCTCTACGGTCGTGTGGCTGGCCAGATCCACAACGCGAGCGAGGGTTTTGCCAGCGACCACAGGCGCTTCAGCATCGACCTCGAGTATCTGATTGACAGGCCGCTGTTATCTGTCCAACCCTTTCTCGCGCGGTGCCCCGCTGAGTGGCGCGATCTCCAGACGCTGGGCGCGCTCCTGAAAGAGCACATCGCGGGGTTGGCTGCCCAGGGGCTAGAGACTGGCGTCTGCCACGGGGATTTTCATGGCGGCAACTGCCATATCAAAGACGGCCTGCTCAGGGGGATAGCCCGTAAAGCCCACGCGCTTCAGCTGTGGGATATGAGGGCTTCATATGCTTTAGCGGATGTATCCCCGAATCGTCCGCTTTTGTATGATAAACTATAGGGAGCTAGTTCATTCTGGTGCGCTGAAAACGAACCGTGTCCAACCCTGCTTGGCGCTCTCCTCTCGGAAGCGATACCGCAGGAGGTTGTGCTACTGGCAGGACGTACCGCCGAGAGAATGACCACTCCGCGACCTGGATAGAATTGGTGTGGGGCAACACATCATCGGGGCAGGACCGTAAGAGCCGGCGACCGAAGCCCACGGGCTGAAGCCGTGGGAGTTGTCACGCTGAACATAGACTTCCTGCGCGACTGGGTATCCGCGCACATCAAGGAGACATGACCGTTAAGCCGTCATCAGATCGACCGCCTGACTCAGGCCGGCCACGCGCGGCCGGAAGCGCTCGTCTCGGGTGCGCACAAGGACGGCACGACATCCGTACGCCCTGGCAGGCAGACAGTCCGCTTCGACACTGTCCCCCACGGCCCAGATCGGCGCTGGCCAAGGGCCGTCATCGAGCACTCGTCCCAAGAAGCCCGCGTGGGGCTTCTCATACCCAGCGAGGGCTGAGGTGTAGACCCGCGCGAGGTATTGAGCGAGACCGAGGTTGACCAGGAGGTGCGCAAGCTCAGGGATGTGGTTTGAGACCACGACCTGTATCCACCCCGCTTCGGACAGACGCCGCAGGGCCGGCTCTACGTCCGCGAAGACCTCGTAGCCGGTGGAGTCCACGATCAACTCCCGCACGCGCAACGAGACGAGTCGAGCCTCGGCCGGCGTGCAACCGAGGCTACAGAGCGCTTCAGCGACACGACCCATGACCCGCGCCCACCATGTCTCAGGGGCACAGAGTTCCGGATGAGGTACGTCAGGTCGATGCCACGGAAAGCCGGTCTTGAGGGCGGCGTCGAGGGCGTCGGCCGAAACGGTCCGGTGCGGCGCAAGCTCCACCACCGCGCGCGCGGCAGACCGAAACCACATGGACGGCCGCGACACAAGGGTCCCGTCAAAGTCCCAGAGGACCGTGCCAGGCGTACTCATAAGAAGATTGTCACGGACTACTCTCCTCCGTGGCGCCACGTTGCCGCGCCGCGACGACCACCACCGTCTCGCGCTCTAGCACGCGCGCCACCCCATCCTCGTCGTTGGAGAGCGTCACCTCGGCGACAGCGGCCAGGACATCCGGGTGGGCGTTCGCCACGGCCACGCTATGCCCCGCCCAGTGAAGCATGGGCAGATCATTCGGCATATCGCCGCACGCGATGACGCGCGCCGCATCGACGCCTAGATCGGCGCACAGCCTCTCCAGCGCCGTGGCCTTGGTCACGCCTGCGGCAGAGATTTCCACGAACAGGGAACTGGAGTGCGTCACGACCGCGACATCGCCAGAGATTGCGCGCGTGATGCGCAGCAGGTCCGGTAACGGCATGACGGGGTGGTGTACCAGCAGCTTTGTGGCATCCTCCGCGCAGAGCGTGAGGGCGTCGGCGATGAGCGAGGGGTGATCGTCGGCGATAGGTTGGAGGGCGGCATACCGCGGGTCGTGCCCGGCCCGCACGCCGCGCTCGACCGCGAAGCAGACGTCAGGGACGGCCACACGCAGGGCGGCTACGAGCCGTTGGGCCACAGCGGATGCCAACGGTGTATGCGCGACGATGGCCTCGGTCGATAGGTCGTAGACGATGGCGCCGTTGCAGCAGATGGCAAGGCCGCTCACGCCGATCTGCCGCGCCAACGGACGGAGGGTGCGCGGTGAGCGCGCGGTCACGAGCACGACGGCGATGCCGACCTCTCGTGCGCGGGCGATGGATCGGCGGGCGCGTTCCGATGCGGTCCCATCAGTGCGCAAGAGCGTGCCGTCGAGGTCGGTGGCGACAAGGCGGATCGGCGCGCTCACGATATCCTCCATGGCTGGTCTCTCCTTTCACGCATTGTACCAGTCGATGATTAACGACCCGACTTGTCATTGGCTTCCTCGTAGGCGCAACGGAGTGTCGAAGAGGTGAGCGAGCCGGTCGGCGCGGCGAAGACGAAGCGGCCGCCGGCCAGGATCGCCACGTCGTCGGCGAGGGTCAGCGCGAGGTCGAGGTCGTGCGTGGTCAACACGATGGCCCGCTCTGGCACGCCATCCCCACGCAGCAACCGTGGCAGGCCGGCCATCGCGGCCGGATCGAGCCCCGCGTCCGGCTCGTCGAGCAGCAGCACGTCCGGTTGGTGCAGCAGCGCGCGGGCGATCGACAAGCGCTGCGCCATGCCGCGCGAGTAGACGCCGACGCGGTCGTGCAGGCGCCCCTCCAGGCCCACCAGCGTCGCCAGCGCCGCCGCGCGTGGAGCGCCGTCGCGCACGCCATAGAGCCGCGCATAGTAGGCCAGGTTCTCCGCCCCGGTCAACTCGTCGTAGAGGAAGGTCGCGCCGAACACCACGCCGAGACGCCGCCGCGCCGCCACGGGGTCGTCCGCGACGGGGACGCCGCCGAGCAGCACCACGCCGGACGACGGCCGCGCCAGCGTGGACAGGATGCGCAGCAGCGTGCTCTTGCCCGCGCCGTTGGGCCCGACAATCGCCAGGGTGCGGCCGGGCGACACGCGTAGGTCGACGCCGCGCAGGGCTACCTGCCGCCCAAAGCGCTTGGACACGTCGCGCGCCTCAATAACGGCGCCGCTCACCCGCCCAGCTTGCGCGCCACGTCGAGCAAGCGGCTTTTCTCTCGGGCGCGCCGCTGCTCATAGCGCGAGGGGGGCACGCGGCCGCGCGCGTACTGTAGGTCGAGTTCGGCGATCGCCGTGACGAGGCGCTCACGCTCACGGTGTAACCGCCGCAACCCTTCCGGGGCCGCCCCTCCGGCGGTTGTCCCAGCTGCCGTCGCGGGGACGGGCGCGCGGCCGCCAAGCGCCAGGAACAGCAGAAGCACGAACCCGCCGCCGACCAGGATGAGGACGCTGGCATAGGGGAAAGGCGGCGGTCCCACTGGCGTCAACGGAGCCGGCGCTCCGTCCACGCCGACCGACACCGTCGTGTTAGGCGGGACGGCCTTCTGTCGCCACCCCGCGACGCGGTTATTGTCGACATCGAGAGTCGCGGACGTGAAGCCGGGCGCTTCGAGCTTGACCCCGCCCAGAGAGAAGACCTCCAGCGAGCCGATCAGGTAACGCGTCGGGATGCGCAGCGTGGGATGATCGGAGCCGTAGGGCAGCGTAAAAGCAAACTTCACCTGATGGAAGCTGGCCGCGTTGCGGCCGGTCGCGGGCCGTATCACCGTATTCATCACCACGGCCCCGCGCTCAACCATGGCCGGCGCGGTGAGCGTAGTGGCGCCGGACACGATGGACACGTTGGACGCTCCTGGCGGGACGGGGAAGAACGCCGCGCCCCGGCCGGTCGCGGGGTCGCTGCCCACATCGGTAGCGGTCGTCGGGTTGACGACCGTCCACTCCTCGGCCACCTGTAGCCCCTGCGCCGTGCGCGCCATGCCAATCTGCGCCAGCGGCGCGATGAGTCCACTGTCCGACGAGGCGGTGTCGTACACGGACACCGTGAGTGGGCGCGACGGGCTCCGCGTGTCGACCGGCGCGCCATAGGGCACACCTTTATAGGTGGCGACGACGGCATACCCATCGCCCACGAGGGACGGTACGCTGAATGTGAAGTTCCCATACGCGTTGGAGCGCGCCCGCGCCACCGTCACCGTGGCGCCGCCGCGCACTTCGTCCAGCGCCACGGGCTCGTTCGCGACTGGCTTGTGGGTGGCGCCGTTGGCGACGGTCCCACTGATGCGTACGGTAGACGCAGCCGTGGCGCGCGCGCTGCCCACAACACCTAGCCAAGCCACCAGCAGCAGCGCCGCCAACACAAGGTGTGTGACAAGTCGCCCTCTCTCGCCCCTTCCGCTCCCATGAAGGAACCTTCTCTCGCCCCCCCCGCCCCCTCCGGGGGAGCCTGGGGAGATGCCTCCCCCCAGACCCCCGCCATACGCACAGCCTGGGAGCCACCGGGCCTGGAGATAGGAAACTACTCGCCGCCCCGTACTCTCCAGTTGTCGCGTCTGTCTGTCAGGCCGATGGTGTCCAATAATGCGGACTCGCTCACCAGTACCCTGCCCCACCATCCACCACGGTGTCTGTATGGCGGGGGTCTGGGGGGAGGCATCTCCCCAGGCCCCCCCGGAGGGGGCGGGGGGGGCGAGAGAAGGTTCCTTCATGGGACCGGAAGGGGCGGGGTGGGCGAGGAGCGAGGGCCATGCTCCCCCGGAGGGGGCGGGGGGGGCGAACTGTATCACAATACTCATCATCCTTCCTGCGTCCCCCGCGCCGTACGCGTCGTTTGCCCGACTTCGTCCCCATACAAGGGGCGCCTACACTCGGCGCAGAAGCGCGCCCCCGCCGTGTGGGGCGCGCCGCAGGTGGGACACACAGCGGCCGGGGCGGACGCGTCCTCGGGGATGGGGACAGTCGGGGTGGCGCTGCTGGTCGCAGGCGTCCCGGTCAGGCGCGCCCGCGCCCGCGCGATGTCCTCTTCCAACCGCGTATCCAGGGTCGGATCGTCGACCAACGGCGGGGACGAGACAAGCGCGTTCACGCCGTCATCGCCGATTGAATCGATCTCACGCAGGATAGCCACGGCCTTGCGCCGCTGCGGGGCTTGTAGCGCGGCGTAATCCTCGTCGGAGAGGTTGCCGATGTTATGCTCGAACTCAAGCTCTTGCAGCGTCGCGAGCGCGCGCTCTCGCTCGGCCAGCAGCCGCTCACGTTGCCCCAACAGCGGCGGGGAGGCCGGCTCGACAGCGTCAGGCGCACCTGGGTGTAGCAGTGGATAGCCCACGAACACGAGCACGGCGGCGAGCAGGAGCAGCGTAGCCAAGAGAATCATCGGGGCTACCCTCGCCGCTGCAACTCGCGGTCGAGCAGGTCCTCGTAGCGTCGCGCTTCACCGTCCACGGACCCTGGCCCGTCGACACCGGCCGCCGCTGTCGTGCGCGACAATGGCGTGGACCACCGACGGATAGAGAGGAGCAAGCCGGCCGCGCAACCAGCGACGACGAGCAGCGGGACGAACCACACCAGCGCGTCGAAGCCCTGCTGCGGCGGCGCGAGCAAGATAGAGGGGCCGTACTGAGCCACCAGATATTGCCTGACCTGATCCTCCGATAGTCCCTGGCGCAACTCGTCGTGAATCTTCGCGCGCATGGCGTCCGCCTGCGGATTAGCGACATCGTTCAGAGGAATGCCTTGCTGGCAAATAGGACAGCGAACCGTGTCGCCGACGGCCAGCGCCCGGCTGTCCAGCGATCCGCTGTCGCCGGACTGATATGTGAGAGCGGCCAGCCACAACGCGATAAACACGATGACGGCTCCGCCCACGAGAGCGGCGAGCGGGATACGCCAGCGCGGCCCCCCGCCCCGCGCTTGTACGGGTATCACGCTCATGCGCGCGCCTTCCTGATCAGTGTATCGAGAGTCGCGGCGTCGGGGAAGGGCTGCGCGTATTTGGCCGTCCACATGCCACGCGGCGATATAAAGACCGTTTCAGGGAACCCCGTCGCGCCGTATTCGATATTCACGTAGTTAGGATCCTTCCCGTTCGGGTAGGTGATGTGGTAGGTACGCAGGAAATCCGTGGGTACACTCGCATCCTGCCCATCGACCCCGATAAATACGACGTTCTGGCCCTTCCAGCGCCGCCACGCCTGTTCCAGCAGCGGCGCCTCCTGCTGGCAGGGCTGGCAATTCGCCCACCAGAAGTTGATGACCAGCGTCTTGCCGCGCAGGCTCCGTGTATTGATGGTACTACTGCCGTTATAGACGTTATAGAGCGCCATCGAGAAATCCGTGGCGGGCTGGTTGTGCGTGGAGAGCGCGTTATCACCCGATGGGCGTAACACGGCGACAGCCAGCAGCGCGACAAGGGCAAGGACCACGGCCGGCGGCAGCCACACCAACGCCCCGCGTCGGCGGCGCGGCACCGCCGCGGCGGTGCCCGCGTCGGTGACGTTCTCGTCCATAGTCAAGGGTTCCTGTACCTGTGCCATATACCTCTAGTGTACCTCTCCATACCCGCTGGGACCCATTATCGTGCCGCCGCGGCCGCCGCTCCCACTGGCGCTGCAACAGTGACGCGGCGTTCACGCGCGTTGGGCGTGAACGAGATCAAGCCGCCCAGGAGAACGACGAGCCCGCCGACCCACACCCACCACGTCAGCGGATTGATCAACACATGCACGTCCACGGTCGCCGTACCTGGCCCCTGACCAGGATCGTAGCGGGTAAGCGTCACATAGATGTCGCGCAGCGGATTGCTGTCTACCGTTACAATCGGCACCGCCGCAGCCTCACTCTGCGCCTGTAGCTGCACCGCGTTCTGCTCGAAAACCACGGCGCGCGCCGGCAGATTCGCGACAACATGCCCGTTTTGCGCCACGCGCAAGGTCACCGTCTGTTCGGGGCCGACGTTGGGCACGTTGCTCTGGCGTACCGCCAAAGGCGTCACCTGGTAGGAGCCCACCTGGAAGGCTTGCCCCACGCGCGCCCGCTGCTGCACGTCGGTTTTGAGCAGCATTGAGCCGGTCACGCCCAGCGCCACCAGCGCGATGCCCGCGTGCACCAGGTAGCCGCCGTAGCGGCCGTGGTTGCCATCGACGAGGTGGACCAGCGCGCGCGGCCACGCGTAGCCGGTGGCGCGGCGCTTGGCCCGCGCTCCGCGATAGAACTCCAGGGCCATCGTGAAGATCACGGCGGCGCAGGCCGCGAACGAGAGCGCCGCGGAGAGCCGTCCCACCAGCACGAACGACACGACGCCGACGACGACCGCGGCCGCGAAGGGGCGCAACAGATTGCGGCGCATATTCTCGGCCGAGGCGCGCCGCCACGGCAGCAGCGGCCCCGCCGCCATTAGCAGCAGCAGCACGAGGAAGAGCGGCCCCGTCACCTTGTTGTAGAACGGCGCGCTGACCGTGACCTTGCCGGCGGCGCCGCGCACGGCCTGGGACAGGATCGGGAAGATAGTGCCCCAGAAGATGGCGAAGGCGATGCCGACGAGCAGCAGGTTGTTCATCAGGAAGGCGCTCTCGCGCGAGAGGAATGAGTCGAGGCGGTTCGACACACCCAGCGCCGGCAGCCGCCAGTACAGCAGCGCCAGCGCGCCGATCACCGTTGCCGCGATCAGGAGCACGAAGGGCAGCCCCAGCGCGCTGCCCTCGAAGGCGTGGACGCTCGACTCGATGCCGCTGCGATTCATGAAGGTGCCGAACAGGGTCAGGCTGAACGTGGTGATGACCAGGGCCATGTTCCAGATCTTGAGCATACCGCGCCGCTGCTGGATCAGAATCGAGTGCAGGAAGGCCGTCGCGGTCAGCCATGGCAGCAGGGCCACGTTCTCGACGGGGTCCCAGCCCCAGAAGCCGCCCCAGCCGAGCTCGTTGTAGGCCCAATTGCCGCCCAGCAGCAGCCCGCAGCCCAGGAAGATCCAGGCGAACAGCGTCCAGCGCCGCGTCGCCGCGATCCACTCATCGTTCACCCGACCCGTGATCAGCGCGGCCATCGCGAAGGCGAACGGCACGCCGAGCGCCACGTAGCCGGTGTAGAGCGCGGGCGGGTGGATCGTCATCAGTGGGTTCTGCAACAGCGGCATCAGGCCCACGCCATCGGGCGGCGTCTGATCGAACGGGAGGCGCGTCCACGGCGACTCCACCACGAAGTTGATCAAGCCCAGGAAAAAGACCTGGTACGTCATCAGCACGGCGATGACCCACGGCATCAACTCGCGGTAGCGGCCGTGGCGAAAATCGCGGTTGCGCCACACCACGACGCCGGCGAAGATGCTGAGCATGAGGCACCACAGCATCAGCGAGCCGGACTGCCCGGCCCACAGCGAGGTCAGGTCGTAGACGTGCGACTCCTCCAGGTTGCTGTGGTCAGTCACGTACGCGACGTTGAAGTCGTGTATCCACAGGGCGTATAACAAGGCCCCGATGGTCAGCGCGATCAGGACGCCCGTGGCCGCGACGCCGCGCGCGGCGCTGCGCGCCAACTCGGGCCGGCGCGGCCTTCCCCACCAGCCGGCCCCCAGCACTGCACAGATCACCGTATAGACCGCGCTGGCAAACGCCAGCAGCGCCACGATCTGCCCGAAATCCGTCTCTGTCACTTATTTGGGCTCATTCGCGGCTAATTGGTCGTCCACGGCGCGGCGCAGCACGGCCAGATCGTCGCGCACACGGGCCTGACGGCGCGAGAGGCTGATGACGTAGGCGAATATCGCGACAAAGAAGATGGTGTAGGCCAGCGCCAGGTACTGCAACGCGTCGGTGGGGCGGACGTTGCCGAAGCCCGCCATGATCAGCCCAAAGGTGTACGTGTCGATGTGCATGAGGATAAACTCCAAAGGCTACAGGTTAAGACCGTGGCCGCGCCTCCACGGCATTGGCGGTGAAAGCGGCGCCGGGAACACCCAGCGGGACGGGGTTCGCGGCTGGAGCCGCGCCCGCGACGACGCGGCCCAGCGTGGGGCGCGCCGCGCCGGTCGTGGTCCGCTCCGACAGGTCAAGCACGTCGCGGCGCAGGTCCTCGACGGCCGCGCGCGCGAACTCAAGGCGCACACGCCGCAACAAGATAAAGGTGAAGAACAGCATCATCACCGTCATGCAAAACATCAGCGTGGTCGTCATGCGCGGATCGGAGAGTGATGATCCGGTCAGCGCGGGGTGATCGCCGACGTGGATGACGCGGATGGAAAAGAACACGATCGGCACGGCGATGATGGCGAAGGTCCCCACCACGGCGGAGAGGCGCGCGCGGCGCTCGTCGTCGTCGATGGCCCCACGCATCATGAGATAGGCCACGTAGATCAGGAACAGCACGGCGGTAGCGAGCAAGTGGATGTCGCCGGGGATCCAGAACGCTCCCCACACCGGCTTGGCCCATAGCATGCCCATGCCGATGCCCAGCGCGCAGAACAGCACGCCCACCTCGGCCGCGGCCCCCGCGACGATGTCGTAACGGCGCTCACGCGTGCGCAAGTAGAGCACGCTGCACACGAAGACGATGCCAAAGCCCAGGAACGAGGCCGCCGCCGCCGGCACATGAAAATAAAAGATACGATAGACATCGTGCATGGTCTTTTCGGGCGGCGCGTAGAAGAAAGCCAGGGCCAGCGCGGCGATGATAGCGGGCGCCACGACGATATCGAGCGCGCGCGATAGTGTTCTCAGCATACCTCTTGTCCTCTTGTCCTATACTATCCTACTCTTCAATGACGTATGGAAACAGCACCGTACTCGCGGCGATGTACAGGGCGTCGCACGCGGCCAGCACGCCCAGGGCGCCGCCGCTCGGCGCGCCGTCCGTGATCAGGCGCGTGGCGCCGGCCGCCGTCAGCACCACGGGGATTGACAGGGGCAGGAACAGGATGGGCAGCAGCACGTCGCGCGCGCGTCCACTCAAGGCCAGCGCCGCGAACAGCGTCCCGGCGGCGGCCAGCCCGAGCAAGCCGAGCACGGCCACGGGCAGCACGGACGCGGTCAGCAGCGGGGCGCCGGTCAAAACCGCCAGCGCGGGCAGCGTCACCACGAAGACCAGCAGCATAAACAGCAGCGCGCTTGCCATCTTGCCCACGTAGAGCGCCGAAGGGTCGGCCGGAACGAGCAGCAGCCCGTCGAGCGAACCGCGATCACGCTCGGGGGCGAACAGCCGCCCGAAGGTGAGCACGCCGGCGAAAGCCAGCGTCGCCCACAGCAGGCCGGGTGCGACGGCGCGCGCGGTAGCCGGCGCGAGTTCAAGCGCGAAGGCGAAAATGGCGACGATGATCAGCGCCAGCACCGCGCCGGCAACGAGCGTCTCGCGCGTGCGCCACTCGACCACGAGGTCTTTATAGGCGATGGCCGCGACCGTGCGGAGATAGGCGTTCACGGGATACTCCCGCTAACCCTGTGACGACGCGGAAGCGGCGGACGACGCGGCCTGGTACTTGGTAGGGCACTTGGCGGTCAGCATCGTGGCCGTGAACATGTGGCCGTTGTAGGTCCCCTGCGCCTCGACCTGCGCGCCCTGCTTGAAGCCCTGCGGCAGGTCGCTGCCGTAGGAGACCATCACGGCGGAGCGGCCATCGGACACCCGGAAGCGCGCGGCCAGCGTCGAAGGGTCTTGACCGACCGCGCCGACGACCGTACCCTGTAGACGCACGGTCTGGCCGTAGGCGGCGGCGCCGCGGCCGAGCAACTGCCCCGGCGAGATCACCGAGGTAACGGCCGCGCTGAAACTGGAGAAGATAAGGTAACCAATCGCGACGACCATGACGAGGCCGGTCACGGCGAAGCGCCGCCTCGGCGCGCGCGACCGCCGGCGCGCCAACTGCCCCAACGATTCGTTGAATGTTGCCGTCGAGTAGTTATCAGGGGATAGTGAAGCCATAGATCACCACCGAACTAGCGGGGCATCCGCTGCTTGTAGGATACCACGCCGCCCGGCTTGTTCCAATCGCGGCCTGAATGAACTCAGGGTCTGTAAAAAGTCGGCGGGTCCCAGGACTTTTCACAGACCCTGAAAATAGGGGCGAGAACCATATCCCGCCCCTTTGATTTGCGGTACACTCAGGCATGAGCGTTCTCGTCGAGCACGTTCCCTACGTCGCTGCGGGCTCGCCGGTCGGCGGGTACCTGGCTCGGCCCGATGGCGTGGGGCCCTTTCCCGCAGTGGTGGTCATCCACGAGGTCGGCGGGCTCACCGAGAGCATCCGCGCGACCGCCCGCCGCTTCGCCGCGGAGGGCTACGTCGCCCTCGCCGTCAACCTGTACGCGCGCCGCCCCCACGCCCTCTGCATCCTGCGGATCGTGGTCGGCGCGACCGTACGTCCGCTCGACCACGGCTCCATCCACGACCTGCGGGCGGCCCTGACCTACCTGGCCGCGCGCCCCGAGGTCGACGCGGGCCGCCTGGGCGCCATCGGCTTCTGCATGGGCGGCGGGTTCGCCATCGCCTGGGCCTGCCGGGACAATCGTCTCCGCGCAATCGCCTCGTTCTACGGGACCAATCCGCGCCCGCTGGACGCCGTCGCCCGCTCCTGCCCGGTTGTCAGCTTGTACCCAGGGCGCGACTTCACGGCGTGGCAGGGGCGCGCTCTGGCGCGCGCGTTGGAGCGCCACGGCGTGCCGTCCGACATCAAGGAGTATCCGGACACCGGGCACTCCTTTTTCGACGATCATGGTGGCAATTACGACCCCGAGGCGGCGCGCGACGCCTGGCAGCGCGTCCTGGCCTTCTTCTCCGCGCACATGGCACCATAAGATTATGCCACGGCGGCGGTATACTGCGCGCACATGGACATAACGCCTGATGTGCTGCCGCAACAGCCCTATCGCTGCCGGTTAGAGTGGGGCCGCGACGGCGCGCGCCGCGCATCGGCCCGGCGCGACATCCTGGTGATCGTCGACACGTTGCGCTTTTCGACGGCTGTCGTCACGGCCGTCCACCACGGCGCGATCATCTACCCCTGCGACCCCACCGACGACCCCGAGGCTCTCGCCCGCCACGTCAGGGCCGTGGTGGCGGCCTATCGCCAGGATATGCTCGGGCTCGGCGCCCATCCCTACTCGCTGTCGCCTCTGAGCTACGACGAGGCGCCCGCAGGTACGCGCATCGTGTTGCCCTCGCCCAACGGGGCGGTGTGTAGCCGCTATGGTCGCGACGCGCCATATCTGTTTGTCGGAGCACTGGTGAATGCCGCTGCGGTGGGTCGGGCCGTATCCTCGATCTTAGCGCGGACCGAGGCGGCGGTAACTGTTATCGCCTGCGGTGAGCGCTGGCCGGCGCCGATGGACGACGGGGAGTTGAGGGTCGCGATCGAGGATTATCTCGGGTCCGGCGCCATCCTGTCGTATCTGCCGTTCAGCAAATCGCCGGAAGCGCGGGTGTGCGAAGCGGCATTTGTGGGGGCGCGCGGTCAGCTGAAAGAGTTGCTACAGGAATCGGTGAGCGGGCGGGAATTGCGCCAGAAGGGCTGCGCTGCCGACGTCGATCGCGCCGCCTGCCTCGATCTCTACGAGGCGGTCCCGACTATGCGGCAGGACCGATTAGAGCGCGACGTTGGCCTCACTCATCGAGGTGGAGCATGATGAGGAGTGAGTGACATGGACCGCACGGACGCGCACAAGCCATAATACACTGCGACTATGCTTGGCTCTAACGTGGGTATGCTCGGCATCGACCGCGCAGGTGCAGATGATTTTGGGCCAGATTGTCTTCTACATGAGCCCGATGCTTACATGCTCCGCAGATATAATGGCATGGGTAATCCAACAACTAGTGGAAGTACGCCTCATGGATTATCTGATCGTCTACAATGGTGAGCCAATCGGAACGATGGTCAGCCCAGGAGCGGACGCATCGATGGGTATGGTGCAGGGACCGTTCGTGCCGCTTCCCGCCTACGAGAAGGTCCGGGCTGTTTTTAGGCTCTTCACCGAGGCGGCGAGTATGGACAACGGGACGGGCTATCCCGATGACCCCGAGAAGCTACGCCGCTTCTACGCCGCGCGCGGTGCGCTCGACTTACAGCCTATCCGGAAAGTGCCTGAATACGCTCTCAGAGGCTGCATAAGCCTCCCTGACGATTTTCCGGATAGGCTGTTAATCCTGCACTAGCGCGGCAGCAGGCCCAGCTTGGCCTTGAGCGTCAGCACGCGACGGACCGCGGCGTCGATGGTGGCCGGGCTGATGCGGCCCGTCGCCACGGCGTGCTCCACGGCATCGAGCGCCCCACGGATCGTCGGCGGATCGGTCGAGATCAGCGCCATGTCGTTGCCTGCGGCGATGGCGCGCACGGTAGCTTCCGCGTTGCTCTTGACGCGCGTGCTGAGGCCGCCCATGGCCAGGCTGTCGGTGATGATGAGTCCGTGATAACCCATGTGACCGCGGATGAAGCCGTCCACGATTGTACGCGACAGCGAGGCGGGCGTATTGGTGGGATCGAGCGCGGGGATCGCCGCGTGCGTCACCATCAGCGCGTCCACGCCGGCCGCGATAGCCGCGCGCATCGGCGCCAACTCGACCTGCTCCAGTTGGCGCTTGTCGCGGCCAATGGTAGGCAGGTCTTTGTGCAGGTCGATGGAGACGCTGCCCAGGCCCAGGAAGTGTTTGGCCGTGGCGGCGATGCCGCCAGCCTGGTAGCCGCGGATAGCCGACATGCCCAGCCGGGTCACGAGCGCCGGGTCCGCGCCATATGAGCGGTCGCCGATGGGGCTATTGGGGTCGACCAGCACGTCAAGCACCGGCGCGAGGTCCATGTTGACGCCGAGCGCGCGCAACTGGCGTCCCGTGACCAGCGCGTCCTGGTAGACGCGATCGGCCGACCCGATGCGGCCGTACTGCCCTGGCGCGGGCATCTGCTGCACGCCCGCCGCGGCCGGTATCTGATCGACTTCGCCGCCCTCCTCGTCGGTGGCGACGAGTAAAGGGATCGCCGCCGCGCGCTGCGCCGAGGCAAGCAGCGCGCGCCCCTGCGGCGCGGATACGATATCGCCACCGTAGAGGATCAAGCCGCCGACGTGCCAGTCGTGGACCATCTGTGTCAGCGCCGCCCCATCGACCGGTACCATAAACAATTGACCGATCTTCTCCGCCATGGTCATGCGCGCCAGTAAACGGTCGATCCGCGACGCCGCCGATGGCTGGGATGCGGCTAGCGCGGCGCGCGCGGGCGCGGACGTGCGGGCGCTTGCCAGGCAGGACAACATCACGAGGGCCAGCGCCAGCGGCGCGTAGCGTACGCTGCCAAGACGACGACGACGACCGTGTGGCCAGCTAATGAGCTGCATAATGACGCGTAACCTCCGGGTGACACTCGAGTTGCAAGGCTAACGATACCTCCACAACCGTAGCATAGCGGCGTCTACCGGGAAAATGGCTTGATGCTCCGGCAGTACTCGTGCATTATCGTAGGGGCGTATGGCATACGCCCGCACGTTCGAGGCCACGGGCGTATGCCATACGCCCCTACGCCCCGATCCACGCGCCTTGGTCCTGCGGATAATTCACGCGCCCTGGATGCTTTGGCGTTGCGTGCGCGTCCAGATATAGAGCAGGATCGCCACGTCGAGGACGACGGCGATAGGCGTCGGGCTCGCGCCGAAGGGGTAGATGTAGGGGTTGACGAGCATGCCGGTGGCCGAGAGCAGCGTGAGCAGGGCGCCCGAGGCCCACGAGCGATAGCGCACGGTATCGACGATAAGGAAGGGCAGCGGCCACAGGAAGTACTGCTCAATGACGACTTTGCTCAATAGGATGAACAACAGAATTGCCACGGTAGCGTACGTCCATAGGTCTAGGCGACGATAGTAGTAGAGCGCGGCCACGAAAAGCGCGAGCAGCAGGTAGCTAACAACGCGCGCCGCTAGCGGCGGCAGGACGCCGAGCAGCAGGACCTGCCACGACAGGTGGCCGGGGAGCTTGTTCGCGTCGTAGAGCACGATGTCAGCGACGAAGCGCGCCGGGCTGGTCAGCAGGTAGGGTAGCGAGAGGCCGCCGAGGACGGCCACGAGGGCAAGCAGCAGGCGCCTGCGTCCCCACGGCTCACGGGTGAGCAACCACGGCAGCAAGAAGATTGGATAGGTCTTGGTCGCCACGGCCAGGGCGTAGAGCAGCGGGAAGGCCCAGTGGCGCATACGAAACGCATTGGCGTCGTGGACGAGCAGCGCCAGCAGCAGCAGCCCGACGCACAGCGTGTCGAAGCGCCCGTAGAAGGCGCCGTTGTAGAGCACGAGCGGGTTGAGAAAATAGAGGGCGGCGCCAAGCGCGACGACGGCGTCGCGGCAGCCACGGCGCGCCAGAATATGGGCCAACAACGCCCCCGTGAGCACGTCGCCCGCGATGATGGGCAGCTTGCCCAACACCGCGAACGGCGCTCCACCGTGTAGGGCCAGCCACTGGAAGGGCAGTTCCAGGTACAGGAAGAGCGGAAAATAGGCGTAGGGACCGCCGGGGTAGGGTGGGTGGTCGCGGTAGATGTTGACGCCGGCCAAGGTGTAGCGCGAGGCTAGATCCCACACGACAAAATCCGATCCGTGAGTGAGCGGAACCAGGACAGCGCGCAGCGCCAGCCCCAGGATCAGGACGAGCGTCGTGTACGGACGCGCTTTCACCGTGGAAACGAGACGTTGGGCCAGCGTTCTATGCTCCGAATGTTTTACTCAGGACGCGCAGCCAGTTCTCGTGCGCGAGCTTGCGCAACGCCGCGTCGTCGTAGCCGTGGGTACGCAGGGCGTCGAGCAGGCGCGGCAGGCCCGCCGCGTCGCCGATCTCGCGCGGCATCGTGGCGCCATCGAAGTCGGAGCCAAAGCCGACGCGGTCGATGCCGAGGCGCTCCACGAGATAGTCGACGTGACGCGCCATCACGTCGAGCCCCGTGTCCGCGTCATCCCGGCCGTCGGCGCGCAGGAAGCCGACGTGAAAGTTGACGCCGACCATGCCGTCCGACTCTTTGATCGCGTCGAGTTGCTTGTCGGTCAGATTGCGTGGGCTGGGCGCGAGGGCGTGGGCGTTGGAGTGCGTGGCGATTAGCGGCGCGTCGGAGAGGGCGGCAACATCCCAGAAGCCGTTCTCGTTGAGGTGCGAGAGGTCGATCACCACGCGCAGGCGGTTGCAGGCGCGCACCAGGTCGCGGCCGGCGTCGGTCAGGCCCGGTCCGCTGTCGGGCGAACCGGGGAAGGCGAAGGGGACGCCGTGGCCGAAGATGTTGGGGCGGCTCCAGACGGGTCCGAACGAGCGCAGTCCGGCGCGGTAGAACACCTCCAGCGCGTCCAGATCGCGGTCGAGGGCCTCGACCCCTTCGATGTGTAGCAGCGCGGCGAAGACGCCGTCGCGCAGGCAACGCGCGATGTCGGCGGCGCTATGCGCGACCTCGACCTGCCCGTGCGACTCGTCCGCGATACGGAAGAGCGTAGCCATCGCCGCGAGGGCGGCGCGCTGTGCGTCGCCGAGTTCGGGCGTCGGCGGGAACGATGTCGCGTCGAAATCGTCTTCCGCTTGCGGCCCCGTTTCAGCGCCTTTGGGCGAGCGCACGAAGACGGCGCAGAAGCCGCCGCCGAGCCCACCCTCGCGAGCGCGCGGCAGATCGAGGTGCCCCTCCTGACCACGCTCGAAGAAGCTACGTCCCTCCCGGCCGACCTTGAGCAGCACGTCGTTGTGCCCGTCGAAAATCGTCAACTTTTCACTCTGTACAGCATCCATAGTCGCTCGTGCCTCCTTTTATTGTTGCGTCTTATTGCGTCCGCAGGGGCGCGCATCACTTTTTCGCGCCGCGCTCCGGGGCTTTCGCACGCCTCCTTCTCCCTCGCCTCCGCCTTCTCTCGCCCCCCCGCCCATGGCTGACTGGCCCCCCGGCTGCGGCCGGCGGTCCAGCGCGCCTCCGGGGGAGCCTGGGGAGATGCCTCCCCCCAGACCCCCGCCATACACTCATCGCCGGAGCCACGGGGCCTGACGATGGGAGACTGCCTACGGCCCCGCGCCCTCCTCGGCTTCTCTATGCGCCGCATCTATCTGTCACGCAGGCGGTGTCCACTAACACTGACTCGCTCACCAGTACCCTTTCCATTATGCGCCACACGGTCTTTTTGGCGGGGGTCTGGGGGGAGGCATCTCCCCAGGCTCCCCCGGAGGCGCGCTGGACCGCCGGCCGCAGCCGGGGGGCCAGTCAGCCATGGGCGGGGGGGGCGAGGAGAGAGCCTAGGGCGGGGGCGAGGACTCCTGCCCACCATCGCGGAAAAAGGCGCACCCCCTTGACATTGTGATAGCCTACGCCTGCTGTGTTATCGTACGTCTATAAGACAGTGTACGGTTTGTACGCCATTCGTCGGTGAAAGGAAACGGAGAGCGTTATGCCCACGGTTGAGACTTATCTGCAAGAGAACGAGCCGCGCTATTCGGACGAATTGCTCGACTTCCTGCGCATTCCCAGCATTTCCGCGCTGCCCGAGCGTGCGGACGATGTGCGGCGGGCCGCCCAATGGGTGGCCGAACGGCTAACAGCGGCCGGACTGGACAACATACAGATCTTGCCGACCGGCGGGCATCCCGTCGTCTACGCCGATTGGCTGCATGCGCCGGGCCGGCCGGTGGTCATGATCTACGGGCACTTCGACGTGCAGCCGGCCGACCCCCTGGCGTTGTGGACCAGCCCGCCCTTTGAGCCCATGATCCGCGACGACCGCGTTTATGCGCGCGGCGCCTCGGACGACAAGGGCAACATGCTCATCCCCATCCTGGCCGTCGAGGCGCTGCTCCAGACCGAAGGCGCCCTGCCCGTCAACGTCAAGTTCTTCCTGGAGGGGCAGGAGGAGATCGGCAGCCCGCAGCTGCCGCCTTTCATTGCTGAACGGCGCGACCTGCTCGCTTGTGACCTCGTAGTTAGCGCCGATGGTGGGCAATTTGACGAGACGCATCCCGCGTTGCTGGTGTCTAGCAAGGGACTCGGCGGCGTGCAAATCGACGTGCACGGCGCCCGGACGGATCTGCACTCGGGCGTCTACGGCGGCGCCGTCGCCAACCCCATCCACGCTCTCACGCATATCATCGACTCGATGCGTAGCCCTGAGGGCAAAATCCTGGTCGAGGGTTTCTACGACAAGGTCGCGCCGCTCTCCGCTGAAGACCGCGCCGCCATCGCCGCCGTGCCCTTCGACGCGGCGGCGCTGCGGGGGCAGGTCGGCGTCGACGCCCTTGTCGCCGAGCCGGGGTACACGCCGCAAGAGCACATGGCCGCGCGGCCGACGCTTGAAGTGAACGGTATTTGGGGCGGCTTTCAGGGCGAGGGAACCAAGACGGTGCTGCCGGCCGAGGCACACGCCAAGGTCACCTGCCGCTTGGTCCCCGACCAGGACCCCGCGACCATTAGGGATCTCCTCGCGGCGCACGTCGCGCGCCACGCGCCGGCCGGCGTCACCGTCGCGGTCCAGCCGTTGCCGGGCGCGGCCCGTCCCTACTATATCCCCACGGACCATTGGGGCAGCCGGGCCGCGGCCGCCGTGCTCACGGAGGTGTATGGCGTCGAGCCCTACCAGAGTAGGACGGGTGGCAGCATCCCCGTCTGCGAACTCTTCCTCGACACGCTGGGCGTCTACACAGTGGGCTTTGCCTTTGGCCTGAGGGATGAGCAAATCCACGCCCCCGACGAGTTCTTCCACCTCGGCAGCTTCCGCCGCGGCCAACGGGCTTACGCGCGGCTGTTGCATGAGTTGGGGCGCGCCCATGCCGAGTAATTCCAGCATGGCGGCTACGACTATCGTGATCAAGGAGGCGCCCGATCCCGTCAAGGCCGGCACGGAACAGTTCGCGCGCGACGCCCAGGACCCCTTTGAAGGGGTCCTGGGCGTCACCACTTCGCCAAAATCTGTTTGACGAACTGTCCTGCGCTAGGTGGGGCGGCCCTACGGAGCGGTGTACGGGGAGTCGGGCAACTCCGGGTTCGCGGGCGAGGGGACGGCCGGCTCGTCCTCGAAGCCGAGGCGGCGCGCGGCCGTTTCGCGCCGCCCGCGCGCCGGGACGTGTGCGCTGGCCGCCGCCAGGCCCCAGACCGGCATGTTGCCGTAGATCGTCTCGTACTGATCGGCGCCGACGAGGTAGGTCTCATGCCAGATGCCGACGCTGCCGTCCGTTCCCACCACGCGGTTGAAGCGCCGCCAGGCCGGCAAGTGCGCTTTGTGGGGGTCGCGCGCGAAGCGGTCCAACTCCTCGAAGGAGCGCCAATACTGGATCAGGACGGCGTTGCGTCCGGCGATAAAGCCGCGGCCGCCGAGGTAGCCGGTCTCGGGGTGGCCGGACAGTTCGGCGAGCATACGCGGCATCGCCAGAAAAGTCGGGACCCAGCGTCGCAGGGCCGTCAGCCGGTTGACGCGCATGCCAATGATGAACACCACGAACGGGCCGTCGATCTGTGCCGTGAAGCGGCCTGGGATAACCTGCGCCATCGTCTCTCTCCTTGCTTTACAAAAAAGATGGCGTCGCTCTACGCTACCATAGCCGGCGCGGGGGCCGTGGTCGCGCTTGCGCTCACGCCGGTGCGACGAGGCAGTAGGACGGCAGTCGCGGCCCCTGCTGCCAGCACGATCGCTCCGGCGAACACCGCGGCGTGGAACCCGGTTAGAAACTGCATGGGCGCGGGGGCCACATGCTGGAAGACCGCGCCAAGGATGGCCACACCGAAGACACCGCCAAGCTCGCGCAGCGTGTTGTAGGAACCTGAGGCCTGACCTTGCCGTGGCCCCGCGACCGCGCCCATCACCGCTTCAGAGAGCGGCGAAAACGAGAGCCCCATACCCAAGCCGCCCAGGATGAAGGCCGGCAGCAGGTTCGCGTACGGCGTGGTTGCCGTGGCAACGACGCCAATCCAGGCCAGGGACGCAGCCTGTAGCGCCATGCCGGTCAGGACGAGTAGGCGTGGCCCAATACGGCCGGCCATGATGCCCGCGACCGGGGCGACGAGCATGATCGTGCCGGTCCACGGCATCGTCTCCAGACCAGCCCGCAGTGGCGACGCGCCCTGCGCCTGCTGTAGGAACAGGGTCAGCAGCCAGATCGAGCCGAACATACCAAAGGCCATCAGGAAGCCTACCGCGTTGGCGACCGCGAAGCCGCGCGCGGCGAAGAGGCGCAGGTCAAGCATGGGCGCCGCGGCGACGCGTTCGCGCCAGACGAAGGCGCCCAGGAGCAACAGGCCGCCGGCGAGGGCGCCGACGATCCCCGCGCTGCCCCAGCCGAGCGTGTTGCCACGGATCAGGCCGTAGACCAGGGCCAGCAGGCCCGCGCCGACCAGAGCCGCGCCGGGCAAGTCGAGAGGCTGCGAAACGCCGCGCGTCTCGGACAGCCGCAGCCGGCCGAGGACGAGCAGAACCAGGCCAATGGGGACGTTGAGCCAGAACACGGCGTTCCAGGTCCAGCCATTCACAATAGCCCCCCCGACGAGTGGGCCCGCCGCGAGGCCGAGGCCGGACACGCCCGACCACAGGCCAATCGCCGCGGCGCGCCGCTCGGCCGGGAAGGCGCGGGTCAGGATGGTCAGCGTCAGCGGGGTGATGAAAGCGCCGCCAACACCCTGTAGGGCGCGGGCCAGAATGAGCCCGGTCGCCGAGGCGGAGAGGGCGGCGGACGCCGACCCCAGCGTGAACAGGGCGACGCCGGCGAGCAGCATGCGGCGATGGCCGAAACGGTCGCCGAGGGCGGCAGCGGGCAGCATCAGGACGGTAAAGGCCAGGGTGTAGGCATTGACAGTCCATTCGAGGTCGGGGATAGAGGCGTGCAGCGCGCGCTGGATGGCGGGCAGGGCGGTGGTGACGACGAGGTTGTCGAGCATCGCCATAAACAGAGCCAGCGAGACAACGGCGAAGCTCCACCAGCGTTGCGAGGTAGTCATAACAGTCTCCTTCTAAAAAATTGTTCGTGATTAGTCACTAACTTATAGCGACAAAAAGGTTTCCTGATGGCGCGTGCTACTCTTCCGCTCTTCTCACTATCGTGAGGCCTATGCGGCGGGTGAGGCCGCGCCGGGCGTGTGGCCGAGCGTGGTGAGCGTCGCGGGCACGCCCTCGCGATAGGAGGGGTAGCGGAAGGCGAAGCCGGTCGCGAGCAGGGCCGCGGGGTCGGCGTGGACGTCGCGGGTAATCACTTCGACCGTGACGCGACCGGCGACGAGGGCGACCAGGGGCGCGGGGGCGCGGGAAGCGCGTTTGACGCCCATGAGTCCGGCGGTGTAGTCCAATAGGGCGCGCTGCGTCGGGTCGGCGCCGTCCGTGATGACGACGTTGCGGCCGACGAGCGCGGCGCGGGGCTGCCCGGCTAGGTGGACGATGGCGCGCGCCGCATCCTCTACATGAGTGAGGGGCAGATAGTTGTCGCCACGACCAACGACCGGCGCTTTCCCGGCGCGCAACCCGTCGACGTACTGCGCGGCGAACACCTTGCCGGGGCCGTAGACAAAGCCAAGGTAAAGGTAGAGGTATGCGGTATCCAGGCCCGATTGTTCGATCAGCCGGCGCACGGGGATGCCGATGCGGCCGAAGCCGCGCGGACCATCGCGCAGGGGCGAGCGATGGTCGACAACGCCGCGTCCGTCCGCGTGCAGGTCGTCGATCCCACTGATCGAGAACAGCAGCGGCCGTTCCGCCGCGGGGAGGCCACGTAGCGCCGTCAGGATGCCAGCCGTGCCGGCCTGCCGCTCCCGGGACACCTTGGCGATGGCGGACCGGCTCATGCGCGTGGGTAGTTTCGGCTGGACCAGGTCGATCAGGGCCGTGGCGCCGCGCGCCTCGTCGATCCAGGCGTCTGGCCGCGCCACGTCGCCCAGGACCGGCCGCGCGCCGGCCGCGCGGAGGCGCGCCGCGCCCTCGTCCGAGCGCGCCAGGGCCGTGACCCTCCACCCGGCCTCGATAGCGGACGCGACCGTGGCGCGGCCGATAAAGCCGGTGGCGCCGAGGATGAACAGTGTACGTGTCATGGGTCTCTCTCTCCTAGTACGTATGTATGTAATCAGTCACTAACAAAACAACACAAAAAAACTTGTTATGTCATGCGCATTGGGGCTATGTCGCCGCAACCCTCCTCTCCCTTGTCGATGAGTTGTGGCAGGTCGATCGCTGTGGCGACCGTGCAGAGCATCCCGTAGGCGAAGAACTGGCGCAACGCCTCCTCGTCGGCGCCCGACATCGCGGCCACTTTATGATAGAGCGCGGCGTAACGGTCGTGCGCCACCTGCCGCACCTCGTCGTCACTCGACGCGGCGAAGGCCTGCAGCAACAGGAACAGCTCGTCGCGTCCCACGAGCAGCGTTTTATAGGAGTGGCCCATCGCCTCCAGGACATCGCCGTCGGTGGAGGCGGCCGCGGCAAGGAAGGTGGAAGCGATACGGTCGTAGACACGCTCCAGCGCCGCGAGGAACAGCTCCTTCTTGGAGCCGAAGAGCCGGAAGATATACGGCTGCGAGATGCCGGCGCGCCGCGCGATGGTCTCAGTCGAGGTCCCGTGCAACCCATACACGGCAAACTCGACGATGGCCGCGTCGATGATCTCGTCACGACGCTCATCGGCGGTCTGGCGGGGCGATGGCAGCGCATCCGTTGTCTTCATGTTGTTAGTGTATACTCACTAACTCACCTTGTCAAGCGGACGAAGGTACACTTATAAGTATGAGCACGCGCACGCGCGGGACCACCGCCGACTACTACGCCGTCCTTGGCGTCACTCCTACAGCCGGTCAGGCCGACCTACGCCGCGCCTACCGCGCGGGCGCGCGCACGCTGCACCCCGATGTCAACAAGGCGCCCGACGCCGCCGCACGCTTCGCCCTCCTGACCGAGGCCTACGATACGCTCGCCGATCCCGGCCGCCGCCGCGCCTACGACCTCTCTCGGAACTCAGAGAACGGGGCCGCGCGCTCACCGGCGTGGGGCGGCGCGGGCGTGCCCGAAGCGGCGCGCGACCGTGCGCACGCACGCCGGCGCGACCCAACCGCTCCGCCGGCCGAGCCCTCGTTGCGCGGTTTCGACGTGCGCCAGACCGTCCATCTGACCTTGCGCGAGGCGGCTTTTGGCGCGGACAAGACGATTATCGTGCCGCGCCGTGAGTATTGCCCCACCTGCCACGGAACCGGAGGCGCGCCCGGTACACCCGTGCGGCAGTGCCCGCGCTGCCATGGGACCGGGCGCGGCCCCCACAAGGATGAGGCGTGCCCGCGTTGCCACGGTAGCGGCGGCGCCCCGGTCACGCCCTGCGCGACGTGCGATGGCCGCGGCACGCTCCCGGACGACGCCACGTTCCCGCTGCACTTCCCCGCCGCGATCGACGACGGCGAGGAGTTGCGCATCAAAAATGAAGGCAACCCTGGTCCACAGGGCGGCCCGCGCGGCGACCTGCGTATCCGCGTGGTGGTCGAGCGCGACCCTGTCCTGCGCCGGCGGGGGTCCGAGGTCTACGCCGACATCACGCTCACGCCCGAACAGGCGGCGCGGGGCGGGACCATTGAGGTCCCGACGCTGCGCGCCCCGCGCCGCCTACACCTGCCCTCCAACGTCGCCGACGGCGCCGCCTTCGTGCTACGCGGCCAGGGTCTGCGCCTCAAGGGTAAGTGGAAGCGCGGGGACCAGCACGTCACCATACACGTCGAGTCGGGAGTCGGGAGTCGGGAGTCGTGAGAAAGTCTGGCTAGTACAGCGTAACGTGCAGCCTGCGCTCTGGCGTCGCACGCCTGACGCTCACGACCCACGACTCCCGACTCCCGACTAATAACTGGAGGGATTCGCCAAGTGAATCAGTACGACACGGTCATCGTGGGCGCGGGGCCGGCCGGCGCGAGCGCGGCGCGCGTCCTCGCCGAAGGCGGGGCGCGCGTCCTGCTCGTCGAGAAGGCTAAACTCCCGTGCTACAAGCCCTGCGGCGGCGGGCTCACCGCGCGCGCCCGCGCCGTCGCGCCACATGTGACTCTCTTCGCCCCTGAGGCGCGAGCCGACCGCGCCGTGCTGGTCTACGGGACACAGCGCGTGGAGTGCGCGCTGCCGGAGCCGATCACGATGGTCATGCGCGACCGCTTCGACCACTTCCTCACTGGACAGGCCGCCGCCGCGGGGGCCGAGGTGCGCGACGAGACGCGGCTCAGGAACATGGAACGTGTGGGCGTGGGCCTGCGCTTATTGGTGGGCAAAGACACGATCATGGCGCGCTACGTCGTCGGGGCCGACGGGGCCAACGGCATTACCGCGCGCCTGGCCGGCTTCGCGCCGCCGCGCCACATCGCCGCCGCGCTAGAGGTTGAACTGGCCGTCCCCGAGCGAGCGAGGGCGCGCTACGAGCGGTCCGCCTTGTTCGATTTCGCGGCGGTCCACAGTGGCTACGGTTGGATCTTCGGCAAAGGCGACCACCTCTCGGTAGGCGTCGGTTACTTCTTATGGAACCAATCGGGCAAGAAGCGCGACCTGCGCGCCGCGCTGGCCCGATTCCTGGCCGCGCATCCCGATCTGCGTGACGGCAAGACGCTGCTCCAACAGGGCCATCGCGTGCCGCTGGCCGGCGCGCGCAAGACGGCGCGACGCGGGCCGGTCCTGCTGGCGGGCGACGCCGCGGCGCTGGCCGACCCCATCACCGGCGAGGGCATCAGCTACGCCCTCGCCAGCGGCAGTCGCGCGGGTTCGGCGATCCTGGCCGCGCTGCATGGCGACAGCGACGAGCGGGCGCTGGACGACTACGACCGCTACCTGCGCCGGGAGCTATGGCGCGACCTCCCGTACGCGCGCGTCGTAGGGACACTGGCCTACGCCTACCCCCAGCGTCTGCTCGGCCTCGTCGCGCGACACCCGCACGCGCGGGACAGCCTCGCCGCCGCGGTCGGCGGCGCGTCCTCGTATCGCGACCTCACCGCCACTGTCCTGCGCCGCGCTCCACACCTGCTACGCCACGCCCCGTGACAAGCCCCCTCACCCCCAACCCCTCTCCCTGACGCGGGAGAGGGGTTGGGGGTGAGGGCCGTGGTTGCGCGTCATAAAACGCGGCATGTACACTGTCGGGGTACACCGTTTAGCCAGGAGAATTGTCATGCCCGCTAACGCATCTCAGGACAAGCTCGGTCTTCTCGATCGCCTCGCACGCGGCCCCGTTATTTGCGCGGAGGGCTACCTCTTCGAGTGCGAGCGGCGCGGTTACCTGCAAGCCGGCGCCTTCGTGCCCGAGGTCGTGCTCGACCATCCCGAGGTGGTGGCTGAGTTGCACCGCGAGTTCGTACACGCGGGCTCCGACGTCGTCGAAGCCTTCACCTACTACGCGCACCGCGAGAAGATGCGTATCGTCGGCAAAGAGCATCTCCTGGAGGAAATGAACCGCCAGGCCCTCGCCATCGCCAAAGAGGTCGCGGCCGAGTCGGGCGCCCTGCTGGCCGGCGACATCTCCAACACCAACGTCTACGTGGGCGACGCGGCGTCGGCGGCGGCTACACGCGCTATGTTTGAGGAGCAGGTCGGCTGGGCGGTCGACGCTGGGGTCGACTTCGTCATCGCCGAGACCATCTCCTACGGCGAGGAAGCCTTGATCGCCCTCGACGTGATCAAGAAAGCGGGCCTACCGGCCGTCGTCACCGTATCCGTTCACCAGGAGGGGACGCTGCGCGAGGGCTGGACACCAGCGGAGACCTGCAAGCGGCTAGAGGCGGCTGGCGCCGATGTGGTGGGCGTGAACTGTCACCGCGGGCCGCGCACGATGCTGCCGCTACTTGGGGATATCCGCAACGCCGTGAGCTGCTACGTCGCCGCCCTGCCCGTGCCCTATCGCACCACCCCCGACGAGCCCACGTTCCAGTCGCTGCGCGACCCCGCCTACCCGAATCTGCCGGATGGCCGCCCGTTCCCCGTGGCGCTCGATCCCTTCACCTGCAACCGCTACGAGATCGCGGACTTCGCGCGCGCGGCCTACGACCTCGGGGTCACCTACCTCGGCGTGTGCTGCGGCGACGCGCCCCATCATATCCGCGCCATGGCTGAAGCCCTTGGGCGGACGCCGCCCGCGAGCAAATACACGGCCGATATGTCCAAGCACGCCTTCCTCGGCACGAACGCCAGCCTGAAGAAGGAAAACACCGAGTTCGCCAGCCACTTGTAACGAGCGGCCTGACCTTAAAAGGTCCCTGGGAGCGCGGGCGTCTCGCCCGTCCCGTCGTTGAGCATGTGGACGACGGGACGGGCGAGACGCCCGCGCTCCCAGGACTATACGGGCGCTGCCTATCGTGGCGCGAGAGGATTTATATGAGTACGACGAACGGGACAAAACGCGACTACGAGTACATCGTGCTGGGGCTGGGCGGACTCGGCAGCGGGGCCGCCTACTGGTTGGCGCGCCGCGCGGGCGCCGAGGTGTTGGGCCTGGAGCAATATGAGATCAACCACGAGAAGGGCGCGTCCGAGGACCACTCGCGCATCGTCCGCCTCGCCTACGAGAAGCCCGAATACGTCGAACTCGCCCGCCACAGCTACACGGCCTGGAACGACGTGGAGCGCGACGGCGGCGAGCCGCTGATCGTGATCACCGGCGGCCTCGACCTATTCCCGCCGACCGACTCAGCCGTGCCCATGCAGGATTTCGTCGATAGCATGATCGCACACGATGTGCCGTTCGAGCGGCTGGACGCCGCCGAGACGATGCGCCGCTATCCCCAATTTCGCCTCGAAGACGGTACGATCAGCTTCTATCAGGCCCAGAGCGGGTTCGCGCCGGCCCACAAGTGCAACGCGGCGCACCAGCGCCTGGCGCGCCGACACGGCGCCACGCTGCTAGACAACACGCCCGTCACCGCGATCACACCGCTGGCCGACGGCGTCGAGGTCACGACACCCGACGCGACCTACCGCTGCCGCCGCCTGATCGTGGCGGCTGACGCCTGGACCAACGAGGTTCTGCGTCCCCTCGGCGTGCGCCTACCGCTCACCTGCACCCAGGAGCAGGTGACGTACTACGCCTCGCCTCACCTGCGCGACTACCAGCCCGACCGCTTCCCCATCTGGATTTGGCGGGACAACCCCAACTTCTACGGCATCCCCGTCTACGGTGAGGAGCAGGGCGTCAAAGTGGCGCAAGACTGCGGCGGGCGCGAGGTAACACCCGCGACGCGCACCTTCGAGCCCAACCAGGATACCTTGGCGCGCGTGGATCTCTTCATGCGCCACACGTTGCCCACGGCGCGCGGGCCGATCCTCTACACCAAGACGTGCATGTACACGATGCCGCCGGACCGCGACTTCGTGATCGACACGCTCCCCGACTACCCGCAGGTGTCCCTGGCGCTCGGCGCGGGCCACGGCTTCAAGTTCGCCTCGATCATCGGGCGCGTCCTGAGCGAACTCGCCATCGACGGCGCGACGTCCTACAACATCGCCCCGTTCGCCATTGACCGGCCCCTCCTGACCATGGACAACCCGCCCCGCGTGTTCGAGGAGTACCTGGAGAAGAATAAGGAACCAGTATTGTCGTAGGCCTGCGACTGCGGTCGCATGGCAGACCACGGGCCGACTGCGGTCGGTTGCCAATACAGTCGATACGCTTTCACGAATACGCACAGTCCACCCGACCGCAGTCGGCCCGTGGTCTGCCATGCGACCGCAGTCGCAGGCTTGGAGGCTTTATCAAATGGACGAGCACTCGCGCGACTACGCGCCGGAGACGCGGCTGCTGCACGGGACGCTGCGGCCGGGAGAGGCCGCCCCGGTCGCTCCGCCGATCTTCCAGACCAGTACCTTCCAGATGCGCACACCCGAGGAGGGCGCGGCCATGGCGGCCGAAGTCGCGCCAGCCATGCTCTATGGCCGCCTCGGCACGCCTAACACGAAGCAGGTCGAGGCGATGCTGGCCGACCTGGAGGGAGCCGAAGCGGCGCTGGCGCTGGGCTCGGGCATGGCCGCGGTCACCATCGCCCTGATGGCTAACCTGCGCGCGGGGGACCATGTGGTCGCGCAGGTCACCCACTACACGGCCACGCTCTCGCAAATGACCACGACCCTGCCGCGCTACGGCATCGACGTGACGCAGGTCGATCAAACCGACACGGAGGCGTTCGCCCGCGCCGTGCGGCCGGCGACGCGCGTGGTCTACACCGAGTCACCCACTAACCCGACCCTCGAACTGACCGACCTGCGTGCTACGGCGGAGATCGCCCATGCCGCCGGCGCCCTCGCCATCACCGACAGCACCTTCGCCTCCTCATACAACCAGCGCCCGCTCGACCTGGGCTACGATGTGGTAGTACACAGCGCCACCAAGTACCTCAACGGACACAGCGACGTGACGGCAGGCGTCATCCTGAGCACGCGGGAACGCATCGACGCGATGTGGGATTTCTTGCGGCAATACGGTCCCGTACTGCACCCATTCGACGCCTGGCTGCTACAGCGCGGCCTGCGCACCTACCCGCTGCGCATGGAGCGGCACAACCACAACGCCATGGCTGTCGCGCGCTTCCTGGAGGGACACCCGGCCGTGGCGCGCGTGCACTACCCCGGCCTGCCCTCGCACCCGCAGCACGACCTGGCACGGCGCCAGATGACCGGCGGCTATGGCGGCATGGTCACCTTCGAGGTCAAAGGCGGCTTCGAGGCCGCCTATCGCCTCGTGTCGCGCACCGAGGTGTGCGTGCTCGCCGTGAGCCTGGGCGCGGTGGAGACTTTGATTACCCACCCCGCCTCGATGGTGCACGCTTTCCAGAGCGACGCGGAGCGCGACGCGGCCGGCATCGCGCCAGGGCTGATCCGCCTCTCCGTGGGCATCGAGCGCGTCGAGGACATCATCGACGATCTTGATCGCGCGCTGGCGTAGAGCACGAGCACGATGAGGTGGAAGACATATGAGTATTAACGCCTTCATCCACGAGTTGAGCTGGGAGGACATCCCCGACGGCGTGCGCTCGCAAGCCCGGCGCTGCCTACTCGACACGCTCGGCGCGGCCATCGGGGGCCGGCAAACCGACCTGTCCCGCATCATCCACGACTATGCCGCCGCGATGTATCAGGGGCAGGGCGCACGCTTATGGCTGGATGGCCGCGAGGTATCGCCCCCAGGCGCGGCCCTCGCCAACGGCATGACCATCGACGCCCTGGACATCCATGACGGCCATAGGCTCGTCAAGGGCCATGCCAGCGTGGCTCTCGTACCGGCGGCCCTGGCGACACTCGGCCTTGACGCAGGCGGCGACATCACGCCCGTTTCAGGCCGTGAACTCCTGACGACCCTCGTGGTGGGATGGGAAGTGGCGTTGCGCGCCGGCCGCGTCCTCCATGCCACCGCCAAGGATTACCACGCCTCAGGCGCGTGGAGCGCGCTCGGCTGCGCCGCCGTCACGGCGCGGCGGCTCGGGTTGGGCGCGGAGGCGACGCGCCACGCCCTGGGCATCGCCGAATACCACGGTCCCCGCGCAGATCATGCGCTGCGTCGACCATCCCACCATGCTCAAGGACGGCTCGGGATGGGGCGCCATGGCGGGCGTGAGCGCGGGCTTGCTCGCGCATGCCGGTTTCACCGGCGCGCCGGCGGTGACAGTCGAAGCGGCGGAGGCGGCGGACGTCTGGTCTGACCTGGGCCAGACCTGGGTAACGGCCGAGCAGGACTTCAAGCCCTACGCCGTGTGCTACTGGGCGCAGCCCGCCATCGCCGGCGCGCTGGCGCTGCGGCGCGCCCACCGTCTGCCGCTAGAGACCATCCGGCGCATCCGTGTATCCACCTTCCGTGAGGCCACCCATCTGGACCTCCCTCGCCCCCACACGACGGAAGACGCCCAGTACAGCCTGCCGTTCCCGGTCGCGGCCGCGCTCGTGCACGGCAGGCTGGGCGCCGACGAGTTGACCGGCGAGGCCCTGCGGGACCCGCGCGTCCTGGATCTCTCCGACCGCGTGGAGCTCGTCGACGAGCCGGACTACGACCGGCGCTTCCCCGTGGAACGCATCGCGCGCGTCTATATTGAAACCAGTACGGGCGAGGTGTTCGACTCGGGCGAGGCGGAGGCGTTGTGGGATGGGCCGGGTTTGCCGGACGACGCCGAGTTGCGCGAGAAGTTCCGCTGGCTAGCGCGCGGGCGTCTCCCGGCGTCGCGCTCGGCCGCCTCTTCGAGCGCGGCCTGGGACTGCGCCCGCCTTCCCGCGGCGTCGGCCCTGCTCTCCTTGCTGACCCCGCCAGCGCCGACCGCAGCCGACACGCCGTAGAGAGGGTCAAGCCCGTGAATTATCGAAACCTGCGACCGCGGTCGCATGGCAGCAGACGCCGACTGCGGTCGGACACGGGCCAGCGTCCCGGCCACGCCCCCTCGTCCTGACACCGCAGTGTCCGTGGTCTGCCATGCGACCGCAGTCGCAGGCCCACGCACGCCGATAATGCACGAGCCCTGTAGTGGGGGCAGTGCCCGCATCATCACTCCCCCATATGGTATGTTTTGTTCATGTCGCAGTCATAATCGCCATGGTAAGGTAGCAAGGTGATTGCCATGATATTGCCATGGTCAAGTAGCAATGGCGCCGGCAGCGTGGACCACGAGGCTGCGGAGAGCAGTCAACACACGGTACATCCTGGTTGGATGTAGGAGGCCAGAGATGGACGACGAATTCAAGGAATTATGGACGCAGTTCAGGGGCGGTCAGATCACACGCCGCGACTTCGTGCAGAAGGGCGTCGCCCTCGGCATGACGGTCTCAGCGTTGGGATTGCTCCTGCACAACGCCGCTCCGGCTTTGGCGGCGGGCCCGCGCCGGACGCCAGGCGCGGTGCGCAAGGGCGGTACGATGAGGGTGGCCGACCCAGGACCGACACCGGGTGGACTGGACCCCGCCGTGCAGCAGGACACGGCGACAATCGGTATCTGTCATAATATCTACAACTTCCTGGTCCGCGTCGACAACCACCTCATCCCCTACCCAGATCTGGCCACGAAGTGGTCCACGTCGTCAGATGACCTGACCTGGACCTTCCCCCTGCATACGGGCGTTACGTTCCACAGCGGCAAGGCGCTCACCGCCGACGACGTGATCTACTCCCTCAACCGCATCAAGGCGTTGAAGTTGGGCGGATCGACGAACCTCGCGACAGTCGCCAAGATGTCCAAAACGGACGACCACACCGTGGTCTTCCACCTCTCGGCGCCAACCCCCGACCTACCCGCCGACCTGGCCGATTACCACATGTGCATCGTCGAGAACAACTTCGACCCCTCGATGAAGGCTGGGTACTCCAAATTCACCACCCATCCCTCTGGCACGGGGCCGTTCATGCTGAAGGACTACGTGCCGGGCGACCACGCAACGATCGTGCGCAACCCGCACTACTTCGAGGCACCATATCCATACCTCGACGCCGTCAAGTACGTCTATCTGCCGCAGCCGACGACGCAGGTCGCGGCTGTGCAGTCGGGGCAGGTGGACTTCGTGCAGGTGCTGACCCCCGCGCAGGCCGCTCCCCTCATGCATGCGTCGGGGTTGAAGATCGTAACCCTGACGTCCACAGGTTTCCGCAACATGCGCATGCGCTCAGACCGCAAGCCGTTCAGTGACCCCCGCGTGCGCAACGCCTTCAAGTATATGGTCGACCGCAAGGCCATCGACCAGGTCCTATCCAATGGCCTGTCACCGCTCGGCAACGATCAGCCCATCTCGCCGGCCTTTACGCAGTGGCATAGCAACATCGGTACGCGGCCACGCGACGTGATGAAGGCGCAGCAGTTGCTGAGCGCGGCGGGGTATACCAAAGACAAGCCCCTGAACGTCACCCTCTACGCGACCGACTACGCCGGTATCCTGGAGTTCGCCACCGCCTTCCAGCAGATGGCCGGCGATGTTCCCAACGTTCAGGTCAAGATCCACACGGAGTCCCTGACCACGTACTACGCCGCGGATTGGCTACAGGTCGACTTTGCCATCACCTCGTGGGGCGCCCGGCCCACCCCCCAGGAGTACCTGAACCTGATCTATAAGATCGGCGCCATCTGGAACGAGGGGCACTACAACAACTCTAAGCTCGACGCGATGATCACGCGTGTAGGCACGGAATCGGACGCGGCGCAGCGCAAGAGCATGTACAAGCAGATCTCCACCATGATCAGCGACGACGGCCCATCGATTATCTCGGCGTACGATGTGTGGACCCTGCCGGTACGCGACCGGGTACAGAACTTCACACCGCTGCCCGACACCTTCCACTACTTCAAGACCGCCTGGCTCTCGTCCTAGACAGGACGCCAATAGACACCAGAGGGAGCAGGCGCGAACGCGCCTGCTCCCTCTGATTCACCAACCCCACGTCCCGGCGCCGCCTTTGAACGGGCCGACGATGTTGGCGGTGATCCAATCACTTGATCGCAGGCATATTCTCTCCATTGGCGGTGATCCAGCCACTTGATCGCAGGCATATTCTCTCCTGCTCACTGAGTTCTACCCGGCGTATGTGGCGACGTAGAAGCCCAACAATACAGTGTGCCTGCCGATGTCAAGATTATTGCCGCCCTCGGTACTCGCGTAGCGCGCCCATCATGACCTGATAATAGTGGTCGCGCAGCCCTTGTATCATGCCCGCCAGGTTGATTTGTGTGACGCCGTCGGGTCCACCGTGCAGATGACGGGCCAACTCTAACAGCGTCATGATATGAGGGCTGTTGAGATAGGCCCGGAACAGATCTGGCAACTCGGTGTCGTCTCGGTCTGATCCAGGTAGCAGGGGCCGTAGACCGGCCCTATCTTGGCGGTAATCCAGTTTCTGGCGCATCCAGGCCCATAAGGCAGGATCACCAGTTCCGATATATAGGAGCGCGCGCCAGGCAGGGTCGTATCCTCTCAAAAAGTCGGGGGGGCAGGTATACTGAGGCCACTGAGTCGGGGCCTGACGGAGCGTGAGTATGCTGGACGACCTGGATCTGAGCGGGGTCACGGACCCGGAGGCGCGGCGCAT
>JAABUV010000985.1_pt1 | contig 42364 bp, 70 predicted proteins | sample 5559971 | NCBI WGS metagenome assembly JAABUV01 (sample SAMN10711881, study PRJNA513362) | rock metagenome | isolation source: Antarctica rocks | place: Antarctica: Victoria Land, Knobhead nord | collected 2015-12-19 | reverse complement strand
CCCCCCGTGAATAGGCCCGCCAGGGTCCACATGCTGCTCCCCGCTCAGAAACAGGGGCGGGCAGTGCTGGGGCGTCGCAGCCTCACACGGACCCCGTAACCGCCTTCGCAAGCAGGCGCACAAGACATCAGCGAGCTAGCAAAATCAAGGCACAGGTGCGCACGCGAGCGTGAAAAGCCTGGGAGCTGTGTAAAGTGTGCAGTGGGGCCCTGGGGCGCTGCCAAGCCCATAGCATTGGTGCCGGAAGGTGGTTGTGGAAGGTGGTTCACTTTCTCAGTGCACAGAGAATGTGGCAGCCCAAGGATAGTGCCTAGGCTCCAGGTCGATGAGCAGCGCGCGGGGGATGTAGCGCTCGTCGTCCGCCTGGTAGAAGAAGACGTCCTTGCGGTCCCCGCCCTGCAAGGCAGGACAGGTGACTCTTGGCTGCGGGCGCGCTGCTATGCTCCGTGCAGTCACTGCAGAGGCCCTGCCGGACGTGCGGTTGGTGGGTGAAGTCACCCACTCACTTGGTGAGACCGACGGCAAATAGTGGGAAGGTAAAAATTATTGACACGCTTGCCTGAGTGGCAAAGTCTTGCAAGATGCCATCATTGCTGATCCCGTGCTCCACGCAGAGCTGCACAGCGCAAGCAGATATGTCAGCGCCTCCACAGCCGTGCTCTGCGCGGCGTTCTGGTGGCCGCGGCGCATGCGCCTCCACAGAAAACATGAGGCTGACCTCTGCAGCAGCGTGCAGCTGCTCGTGACGTGCGCACCTTCTTCCAGAACTCTGATCCTATCTGGTTGCCGCACTGCGGGCGGCACGCGCAGCAAGCTCAGTGATGTGTCTTGCAGCTGCCCTTGTGAACCAAGGGGCGTGCTCTTGCTGAGCTCCTCCAGCTCTGGTGGGTGCTCACCTGGCCAACTTGCAACGTAATAATCTCGCGCGGCATTGCGCTTTACAGCCTGTGCCAGAGCATCACAGTCAGCTGTCCATGTGTGATATACCGCGGGCCTCTCGCGCAGGCCGTAGTCCTCTCCCCAGGCAGGCAAGCCACAAGATATAACAAGATGATGGCAGCGTCTTGCGCTTTGCTGCTGGTAGCTTGCTGATGGTGGCGCTGTGCAAGAGCCTGCAGTAAGAGATGCTTGTTGCAGAGATAGAGGGGCAAGCTAGGCGGCCAGTACGCCAGCGCTCTGGCTGCTGCGGAGAGTCCCGGGGTTGCAAGGCTTACCCAGCCAAGCAGAAGAAGAAGATGTCTGCCTGTGACACACTGTCAACATCCTGAGCGGGGCTCACTTTTTTCACATCATCACAGTCTCTTCATGCACAGGACCTCTCATCTAGAACCACCCAAAATAACCTGTACAATATCACGACAGGAGTGCCACCAAAACTGTGCTACGACTGGCAGCCTACAACACATACTGGTACAGAGCTACGGCGCGCCGGGCCTGCTGGCTACCAAACCCGCACGCCCTGCAATACGCTGGTCTGCGGACGGTGACCCTCGCCGGCACACGCTCGCGACGCCGCTCACCGCTCGGTCACAGCTTTGCACGCGGGCCGTTCTTGATGCCCAGCAGGTCCGCCTGCACCTGCTTCATCTTCTCAAACTCGGCCTCGGCGTACGCGGGCAGCGCGTCCGGGTACGAGATGGCGCTCCACTCGCTCAGGTCGCCCTCCTTCCACCTGCGCGCGGTGCACGCGCGCCCGGCCTGGGCACACAGGCAGCCACACAGCCACACTGACCGGAAACGCGCCTCCAGGCTGTCTAGGTGGACTCGGGCACGTGAGCCTGCCTGCCCGCCTCAGGCAGAGCCCTTGCTTGTGGCCTTTCAACTTGAATCAACTGTGACGCCCCCCTGCCACAGGTGAAGACCGCCCGCAGCGGCAACCGCCTCCCGCGCACCTGGCTGCCTCAGCTGCCGGCCGCGTGCGCCAAAACGCTACCGCTTCGCCGCTCCTTTACACGACGTGCGAGTGTGCATACGCGCGTCGCATGACTCTCAGCGGCCGGCGCGCGCGCCTGGCCAGGATGACGCGGTACGCGCTGACGTGCGCGACCAGCTGCAGCAGCAGCGGCTCCATGCGGTCCGACTGCAGCATGTCCGCGTGCTTCACCACAATCTCGGCCGCCTTTTCGTTCAGGGGCTGCAGCACGTCGCGCATCCACTGCCTGACAACCGCACAATAGCTTTAGGCGAGCCCTGAACCGGTATTGCCAATTTCACGCTTGGAGCGGGCAGTGCTGAGGCACTGGTGCGCCTAGCCCCGGCCTGTGTCACAGGTTGCACACCAGGCAGTTGGCCACACAATGATTGGAAATGAATCCTGGATATAATGGAGGCTACAATGGGGCGCCCTGGCTGGAAGGTGCAGGGTGCACCTGTAAGTCTTCCCCTCGCGGCCGTCCGGGTCCTCGCGCGCGGCGCGCACAAAGCCGACTGTGTCGCCGTCGCCGTGCTGGCGCACCATGGCAGTGAACGCGCTCTTCGACGCCGTCACGCAGGCCAGCAGCGGGCCATACAGCAGCCGCACCTGCGCGTGCTACAACCGGGCACTGTCAAGCTCTGAGCTTAAGTGTAGGCTTGCAGCCCAAGCCCTGCTGAGCTTCCTTGCGCCTCACGCTCCAGTACGGGCAGTGCAATATTTGAGCGACAGTGAGCTACAGAGCAACAAAGGCCTGGACTAGAGTGGAAAGAGCGTCAGCAGCGAGCCGCCGGACTTGTCTGCGCTGTGCTCACTGCTCGCCGCTTAACGCTCGCTGCTCACTGCTCGCCCCACACTGGGGCTCAGGCACACCTGTCCAAGCACCTCGGCAAGGCAGCACCAGGCGCCTGCTGTGCTGCCAAGACCTACCCCCTGTTGTCACCACTAGGAAGCAACAATGCCTGTGCCTGCACTGCCTGCCCTCTGGCTGTAGTGTTGTGCCAGCCACGCCCAGCCACGACACAGTCCTTGTCACGTGTGCAAACGGGCTGTCTCTCAACTCTACCCCAGCAGCTCTAGCTCTGGGGCGGAGACAGGTGCAACCCTTAAGAGCCTTCGCGTTCGCAGCGCGTGCTGGCGTGGGCCGCGCCTGGTCGTTTACGCGCTCGATGCGAGCCTTCCGCTCCTCCGTTATTCGCGTGTTGTAATAAGTAAACAGGTAACCGCCCAGCGCCGCCAGCACAGGCGTGGGGATTGTCCATCCCATCAGCGTCGCCTTCATGCGCCCGCCATGCTCGACGCGCTGCAGCAGCTGTGGCACAGGCAGCCAATGAGGCAGCACATCGGAAGGTCGAGACAACAGCCAACATCAGCTCGGCCAGAAGGGTATAAGGCCCTCTCTACGGGACGCGGCCACGCCCAACCCGCAAAGCTTTCCGAAAACTTGCTCGAACAGCTTTATGCCCAGCACACACCGACCGTCTCTTTGATCGACCCGCGTCCATTTACTAGCTTCTACGTACGTTTCAGGACCTCAGCTGCCGTCCGAGCTTTGCAACCATGGCATTCGCTATGGCTGGAGCTTTCACAGCGCCGACTGCGCAGACCTGCAGACGCGGCAAGCGTGCCCTTCTGTCGCATTGTTAGGCCACTGTCGTGCACAAGCAGTTTAAACGCCTACAGTTTATTGTTGGAGGTGCATGCAGTACACCGTGGCTCTACAAGGCACATGGGTGCTGGTGGCCTGCTATGTCTTACACGAGAGACGTCAGTGTGCCTTTGCCCGTCGACATGGGTGTGTCCTTACTCTGGTGTGCTGATGTTGAGGCGTGATCTTGCAGGCACCCAGGTGCTGAGCGCGTGCTCTCTTGTGGGACGCCCGCAGCTTGCGCAGAGGCTGAGGACGGCGCCCACTGGCGCCGCCCAGCAGGTGTGCCTGGCGCCGTGCCGCTGATTTGTGGGCTTTGCTTAATCATCCCACCTATAATGTGTGCGGTCCGGTGACTCTTTGACGGCATTGGGCCGCATGCAGGCGCGGCAGTCTGTGCGCGTGGCAGCTCTGTTCAAACAGGATTCCCCCAAGACAAAGAGTGCGCTCCTACCCTGCACGAGTAGCTCAGCGGTGGGCACGGGGCCAAGAGCTATGTGAACGTGGTACTGCGCTGTGCCTGCGTATGTGTGACGCATTGATGCATGCTTGTGCTGGACAGTTGGTTGCGGAAGTTGGCAGTTTCTACTTGTGCAGTGAAGCAGCCTTAAAGTTCTTTCCTGTACCAAAGGGAGCTTGCCTGTTTACGCTGATCATCATCAGTCTGTCCTTCTGCCCTCCTGCGCCGCAGTGGGTGCGATGTATGCCTGGTGCGTGCTTCAAAACATCGTGGGAATCTGGGAAGCAGGAGTAATTGTGTTTGTGGGTACAGAGCGCACCGAGAACGACCGTGTGGCGGAGCCCATCGACAGCGCAGTCAGCTCGCCTGGGGCGTACCTGGCCCTTGGCCTGCTGTACACCATCGCCGCACTGCCGGCCATTGTTGCTCCGCAAATCGTGAGCCCCGCGATGCACCCTGACAGTGACTTGCTATCAGTGGAAGGGAGCTGCGTGCTCGCTGCATGCATGCATGCATGCGATGATGCACTGCACTGCATGCCAGTCCTGGGTGTGTACAGACTGTTTAGCGCTGTACTCGTGATGTTGCCCTGCAGACATGCGTGGCGCCCCCCTTGAGCAGGCACGGAGGTGGTTTTTTTGCCTTGGCATCGGCCAAGCATGGGTGATCGCCTGAGGTGTGTGTCTTCACATTGTGCGCCTCAGCTGAGAAAAGCATGTGGACTGCAGGCTGCGGACTTCTTGTTCGGCGCGGCGCAGCCGCACGACCCGCAGTTTGAGCAGCTGTTCCGCCTCTTTGCGGCCGGGAACCTGGGCGCGGCCACGGCTGCGTTTGCGATCTCGGTGCGGTCCTGCAGTCATGGCGATGGCAGAAAGTGCACCTGCCCATAACACACTGTAGTTTGTCGTGTGAACAGCTGTTTAAGGCCGTTTGGTGTTCCACATTTGAGTCGTGTGGCGCCTGCTGCGATCAAAGTGTCAGTGCCTGACACGTGCCTGCTGTCCCGGCACGTAGCTTGGCGCCAAGGAGGGCGCGCTGGGCCAGTCTGTGTACAAGCGCCTGGAGGCCGCGCTGATCGCATTCGCCACCCTCTCTGCCCTGCTGCAGGCACGCAACAGCAGTGAGGGCTGCTTGGTAGCTGACATGTGTGATGACAGGAGGTGGTTTTCAGGCTGTGAAGGCATGCGGTGGCGTCCAGGTTGCGGGTTATTTGCACAGTATGATATGGCGGGGTGTAGTGATGCCACCACTCGCACTGACCTCGTGTTGGCGCACCTGTGGTGTCTGATGGCTGAGCGGTGTGTGCGGCGTTGCAGACGAGCTCGGCAGCAACGCCAGACAGCGTGCTCACCTTCCCCTCATACTGGCTGTCGTTCGCGATCATGGGACTCACCGTGGTCATCGCGTGGGGCGGGTACGCTGCCTCCTGCACTCCTGCAATATGGCAACATAGGAGTACTGCTGTGCTGGCCTCGCAGTGTTGCGTAACCACTGGTCTAGTAGACACTGCATGAGGAAAACTGGGCGATGTGGTAGACATATTACAAGTTTGGCACTCTGGCTGTGTGAAGTCTTGTGCCATAGATGATGTTCCTGACATCTGCGAGGTGTCAAAGTGTCTGCAAGCTATCCATGCGTGTGTCTCATGGCCACTCATGGGGGGACCGCTGCCGCCATGCAGGTTTGGCAAGACCGGCTATGGGCTGTCGCTCAAGCGCTATGGGCCGCTGCCCATCCTGAAGGTTGGACCCTGCTGCAAAGCCTGCTGACTGTTTTTCAGTCCACTCATTTAAGAGCATCTTCTGCCGTCTGCGCTGCGTGCGGCCAGTGAAGCACAAACGTGTGCCTTGAGCGCTAGTTCATGCACATGCATGCGTTGTGCCACCAGTGCACCTGCTCTTCTGAAGGGATGGAAGACTGTGGCCCACCAAGAGTGCTTTGCTGAGTGCAGTCGGGCGTGGCTGCGCAGAAGGTGCAGGACGACTCGGTGGGCCTGGCTGGCACCGCGGCCGGCTCCTCGGGCCTGGTGCCCAAGCTGTACGCGGCGCTGACGTTCGCGTTCGCGGGCGCCGGCGCGTCGTACCTGTTCCTGGCGAATGAGACGCTGACCGTGCGCCACGCATGCCTGCTGTGCTAATGCAAATCGACTGCCATGTGGTGGACTTTGGAGTCTTGCTGCCTGTGGGTGAAGGTGTGAGTAGGACCCAGGCTAGTTTTGCAAGGTTTGGACATGCTGACTGCTGGGTGCGATTTCGTGCAATCATTTCGCCCCCAAGATGGATGTCACTTGTGTTGGTGCAAATGCGCAAGAGTGTGTGGCGAGCGATGGAATGTAATCAGGGAGAGACAAGGTCGTGCTGGGCGGCAGGGCGTGCTGGGCGGCGTCCAGGGCGCAGAGAGCCTGTTCCTGTGGCGTGCGATCGGTGGCGCCGTGCTCACCCTCGTCCCTGCCACCGCGTACTCGCTCAAGGTTGGGAGAGCTCTGCCCTGATCCGCCTGGTTCACATGCACAGGAGTTGTTTAGATGCACAGGAGGATTGGTTTACATGCACATCGGTTTGCATGGATTGGTTTGCATTTGCATGGACGGGATAGGGCGTCAGGGTGGGGCATGCAGATCGGACTCTGAGACCAATGGGGATGATTCGGGTGCTGTGTGCGCTGACATTTCAGTGTTGCTCAAGCTGGCTGCGAGGTGTGGCAGGCTGGCGTTCCATATTAGTGCCTGGCTCCGTCCCCGGCTTCGTCCCCAGCTGCACATCTCGCATAACGCATGCCCGGCTCGTGCGCAGGAGGCCGCAGAGAACGACGACCTGGGCGAGCTGCCATACAAGGTGCTCAACGCTGGGCTGGCAGGCGCGGGCGCGCTGCACCTGGCGGTCCTGCTGCCGGCGCAGCTGGCGGGCTCGGGCGGACCCCTGACGCCGCTGGTGCTGGGCACCTGGGTGGCCGCCACCGCTCTGGGCGCCGGCAACCTGCTGCGCGGCGGCCGCAACTGAGCGGTGTTGGGGACAGACGTCATGTGCGGCCCTGGGTTGGGTTCATGGCGGTGAATTGTGCAATAGCCATGAAAGTGTGTGCACCATATTTTTGCGGTGCGGAGGCTGAGAGTGAGCAGTGTCAAGCACGAAAGGAAGCGGTGCAGGGCAGGCTTTCTGCGTCTGGAAAGTCGATCAAACTGGCAGCAGCCTGCGTATGCTTGGCCCAGCAACACAGCGTATGCAGCATTGTGATGACAGCAGGACAGTTTCTTATCAGGCTGGTTTTTGGGTGGTGCTTGGCCGCTACACATGGTGTGTGAATGCATGAGTGCTCTGGAAAGTGACAGTGAGCGAGAGGGGCAGTAGTGCATGAGGAAGCAGGTTTTTTGGATGCAGGATGTGACCGACAAATGATGTGTATGCATTGCTAGGCAGGTTGTAAGTTTGTGTTAGATGGTTTTGTGATGCAAAACATGGTGACATCTGTGCTGGTGCCATGTGGGGTGATATGTGACATGCTGAGGTAGATAGTGTGAAATATGCTGGTGTGAAGCATGGCTGACACTGTACTGCATAACGGCATGCTGTTATGTGCACAAGTGCTATACTCCTGGTTGTAACAATGAGAAAACTTCACCGTATCACCACATCCATCCACTTGTCGATATCAATCAGGATCATTGTTGACAATCATGGTCCAAACTTGTTTACGCTGAACTTGTTTACGCTGCCAAATCCTCAAGTACAGTAACTCACCACTTGCTCACCAAGTTGACTGCCACTGAGCAGCACCTGCCTGACACCTACATCTGAGCAGAAACGCTATACGCATGCACCATTTGCAACTTGTACACTGGAAAGCAGCAACCATCATCAGACCGATACAGGCACTGGTGCAATATCTACAAAACTTGGGCATATCCCACAATCTCTTGTATGTCGTTGGCCAATTTTCCTGCCAGTATGCATGCCATTAGCAGTTACGCTTTAAACAAACTTGTATGAAGACGCCTTGGCGCCCATGAGCATGCCGCTGAAGTCCGCGCTTGCAACGCCGCACGATGCAGCGCCCGCCACCTGTCAAGACGCCAAGCATCAGCACGCAGCACACATGACATCTGATGGGAAAAATTGCCCGCGCCAGCTTTGCGTGGACACCACCACATCCGAGCACGGGGCGATAGCGCCCGCAGACTACGCACATCACGCGCTAGAAGCCCCCAGCGATGCAGCACACCAGACCAGCCGTACCCCACCGCTTACATTGCAAGTACGGGCATGCGAATGCGCGCGAGTCAGGCGCGCACCACGTGCAGCGGCAGCAGGTGGTCCTCGCGCGGGTGCGCGAAGCGCGCCTCCGGCAGCTCCGCCCAGCGCACGAGCGCCTCGCGCCGCTGCTCCGGCGTGTGCGCCGGGTCGGTCAGCGCGCGCGTCAGCGCCGCGTCCCACACCTGCGGCGCGTCATCCTGATGTGACCTCCAGCGCGCGGCCGCTCACCTCATACAGACGTGTCACAGGATCTGTCCTGTCAGCACACGTCACCGGAGAGCACTAAATCTATAATATGCATGCCTCCTGCCGACCACAATGCGCTGTGTGCATGCTGTGACGCTGCGTGCCGCCCACACGCCCCTTACGAGCACATGCGCCACCTCATGCTGGCTCTCCACCAGCTGCGGTAGTGGCGCTGCCGGGAGCCGTCACGCGCCAGGCACACCCTGGCTCAGCGGCGCACCTTGCTCCTGTCGGTGGCGCTCGCTGTCTCGGCGTCGGCAGGCGCGCCGGCTGGGCCGTCGGCGCGCTGCCGCGCCCGGCGGAAGGCGGCCATGTTGTGGAACGTCATGCCCGAGCCCAGCACCAGCACGCGCTCGTCGCGCAGCGGCGCCAGCGCCTCGCCCATGCGCAGGTGCGCCTGCGGCCGCGCGGCCGCCAAGAGTCAGGTCGCGCATGCACCTGCTGACACCATCACCTGCCAATGCTTGCACCATCACACGCAGACCTGAAGTAGGCCGGTGCGCACAAGGCAGCCAGTGCCGTAACAACCGGACGCTATATATCACCTCAGCATGTAAAAAATGCGATGCAGGCAGAGCAGCATGGCGGCCGCGTGACAGCGCGCGCCTTCCAACATGCGCGCTGTGACTGCGGCAGCCCAGAGGCCACGCCTGATTCAAGCCCAACGCAGCCAAGCAGCAGAGTCGCACAGCGCGCACCTCAGGGTCCATGGACTTGAGCACGGAGACCTCGACGATGGGCACCTGTGATCAAGCGTCCAGTGCTTACATGGGCATGAGAAGCTCCTCTGCGCCAGTCCAGAGCAACATATGCAAGTGCTTCTAGGACACAAAGTACTTACCTCGGCATCAGGGAAGGCGAGCTTGAGTGGGACCCAGACCCCGTGGTCCAGGCCGCGCGTGCCATCCTCCGCGGCGTCCACACCCGCCGCCCTGCCCGCAGCGCAGGCGTGAACGCCGCGTCGCTCCAGAGGGGCAAGATCGGGGCTGAGTCCAGACGACAGGCGGAGACTCCAAACACGTGTAAAGAATAACATGACAATGATGCTCAGTCTCAGCCGTAGCCAGCTTCACTGTCGCTGCAAGTCATTCCACAACACAGCGGCTTGCAGGTGGCTGGGCTAGCAGTATGAGTGGAAGGGAGCACGGCCCGAGTCACAGCTGCAAGCATGGCCAACGCAAAGCACACGCCAGGGCTGCTTCAGCAAGGGAGCACACCTGAGCAGGTCCACGATGCGGCGGGCCAGCCCAGGGTCGCCTCGGGCAGGGTACTTGATCTGCGTGAACGTCAGCTCAACGTGTGACCGGCACCTGCACGCTTGACCAAAGACAACTGAAAACAACTGGCAGTGACTAGAGTGCAGAAGCGCGAGCAAGTGCGCTACCTCGTACGCCTCAGGCCCCCACGAGCCCATGGCGTAGTCGTAAATAAGCTCGGGCCGCTGCCCGCACGTCACAGTCGGTTTGTCTGCCTGCGCAGCAACACGCGCGTGCAAAGTGCCACACTGCATGGTGCTTGACCTCCTTGACCACTGCTAGAGGAACATTTTCACAAATCAAAAATGTTCATGACAACAGGCGACGCAGCCCGGGGGTGCAGCGTCACAGTGCACATATGGGCTGGGAGCACGCCTCCCAGTGCGACGACACCACCATGACCGCGCGTGGCTGCTGGGGCAGGCCCTTGGCAAGTGACTTGAGGTGCTGCGCCATCTCCTTGTGCCCGGGGTCTCCGAGGAGCGGCATTGGACCTGCGCACTCAAGGTTCGTTTGAACCTGTGCTCAAAAAGCGTGTGTACCAGCATGGCAGCGCTTCCTCCCACAGCGCACCTCCCCCATGCACCAGGAAGTAAGCTGGCATCCGCTGCGTCGCTGTCTTCACAGCCATTCTGTCGCTGTACTGGAAATGCGTGTTGCGTCGCTGTGCCCACTGTCTCTTGGAAGGGCTGAATTAATTGCATTGCAACGTAACTCGCAGCGAATTCATATGCGTAACCGGTCCCCCAGACCCCGAACCCTGCTGCATGTGCTTGGCATGCTGCATGAGGTGAGCATTACATACGCTCTACGATTGGCCTGCAGCGCGTAGATACCAGGCTGTGACTCCAGGCTGCGAGTCCATGTCACCTTGTCATCAACGCTTGGCATGCTGCAGGAACGAGCGGGCATTCACATGCATTTGAGAGCTGCATGCAGTGAGCACATGCATGCAAATAACCTGAAAGAAGCAAGTCCCTGCATCGGCCATTCTGCTGTGCATCATGGGCTGCGCCATGCAAGGCTGTGCAGCATGCTGTGATTCTGTGTGGCAAGTGAGCCACAGCTAGGCATGTAACATGGAGCTTGCTGTCAAGTTGAGCGAGAAGAGCGCACAGACAGTGCCATGTCATGCGCTCCTGTAGGAGGCCTGGTTGAGACCAAACGAAGGGCACGCATGCACCAGCAACACAATTGGTGATGTAAGCTAGAATTCAAGTTCCAAGTGTCAAGGAATATTGCAAGAAACGCCCCTTATACGCCATGGCTGTGCATGGCCCTGGCACGACTCCGTAGCGTGCGAAAGGCGCACTTAGCTGGGGCAGGAGGCAAATAGGCAGCCATCTGCAGCACAGTTTGTTTAACCAGCAACAAGCGCCCAGAATGCCGCCCTACCTACGCCCTAGCTATGGCCTACAGACTCCTCGGCAGTAATGAGCCGGTCATGTGCATGCATTGCAATCAACAAAGTTTCACTGTACAAACACCTTCATGGCAGACGACACAATGCACATGCAGGCGCCTCCACACATCCATCATGCGTGCCCCAGGCATGATAGTAGCCACGTCATTGCGTGCAATGATCACTCGCACGTGTACACCGCCACACGTGCCATCTGTCTCAGAGCTTTCAAATTAAAATTTGATGGCAACAATACCGCGTGCGCGTGCCACATTGGCACACATGCGGCCTCAGGCAAACTTGAATGATGAGGCTTTGGCGCCCATGAGGAAGCCGCAGTACTCGGTGCTCGCCACGCCGCACGACGCGGCGCCCGCCACCTGGCGCGGAGGCCGCCTCACCATGCCAGCCTTTCAAAGTGCGCACAGGCGCCAACGTGGCTGCCTCCGCCAGGAGGGCGCGTCGTGCGATGATGGGATGCCTTTTCAGAGCACGGCCACCCAGCTTCACCTGCATGCACACGCGCGCGGGGCCAGCGCGCACCACGTGCAGCGGCATCAGGTGGTCCTCGCGCGGGTGCGCAAAGCGCGCCTCCGGCAGCTCCGCCCAGCGCGCGAGCGCCTCGCGCCGCTGCTCCGGCGTGCGCGCCGGGTCGGTCAGCGCGCGCGTCAGCGCTGCATTAAACACCTGCGGTGCACCGCTGCAAGTAATGTCTCCTGCGAACGCGCTGGCCCGCCTGATATCCGACAGGCATCATGCAAGTCGGCCTCATGTGGATAGGGCACAGGGTACCCTGCTCAGTAGCCAAGATGACTGCCCCCCCGCTCTCGGGCTGACACATATCGCAGAGCTGCATGCCTCGCACACCCTTGGGGGTTATCGCCACCATGCATGCATCAGCTTGACCCCTCAGCTGGACTCCTGGGCACTCTGGCCGCACGGCCCGAGCCTGTCCGAGGTGCGCACCTCGCTCTTCTTGGCGGCGCTCCCCGTGTGGGGCTCGCCAGGCATTGGAGCTTCGCCGCTGGCGCGCTGCCGCGCGTTGCTAAAGGCGGCCATGTTGTGGAACGTCATGCCGGAGCCCAGCACCAGCACGCCCTCGTCGCGCAGCGGCGCCAGCGCCTCGCCCATGCGCAGGTGCGCCTGCGGCCGCGCGGCCGCCAAGCGTCAAGCAAGGACTCTCTTGCTGTGCGCGCAGACCTGCCTGATGCGCCGGCATGAACCCAGTGCCCAAGGCTCCTGCAGAACAATGCGTGCAAGGGCCGGGAGAGCTTTGACACGCGGACAACGCCGGTGGCACGGACCACTGCTGATCACATGAATCACAGCTTCTCTAAGCAGCCGATGTTCACAATGAGACCACAGAAGGCACCAAGCAAACAACCCAACCAGCATGAGACTACAAGTAGCGTGGAGGCACTCAGGCTCAGCAAGCGAAAGGCGACCGCCCCAGCGACCAGCGGCCTGGCCTGTGTTCTGGAATCCACGAGCCGATATGTGACCCAGAAAGTCAACACTGGGCGCCTCGAATGAATCTCCAGGAGCCAGGCCATCAGATGTGGAGCGCACCTCTGGGTCCAGTGTGCCAAGCACAGATAACTCGATCACGGGTAGATTCGCGGCGGGAAAGGCGAGCGCCAGCGGAACAAACACTCCCTGGTCCCATCCGCGTGTGTCCTCCTCCACCACATCCATTCCGGCGGCCCTGCCAGCAGAACAGACATGTCTTCTAATTTGGTACATGTCGATGGCAGTACATACGCTAAGAACAAACACTTCAAGCAGGGCAGGCGGCTCAAACGCAAACCACTGTATGATTACATAACATGTTGTCAAGGCAACAGCAGGTCAAGCGTCGCAGTCCGCAGCTGCACAGAGCACAGCCTACTGCAGAGCTGCTACCACTATAAACACAAGGTGGGCTGCTTGACGTAGGAGCGCGCCTGAGCAGACCCGCAATGTGTCGTGCCAGCACAGGGTCACCCGGGGCAGGGTACTTGACCTGTACCAGTGCGCAGGCTTGACCCGCGAGAGAGACCAGCACCAGCATCAGTGCAACCTGAGAAAGCTCAGGCTTGAAATAAAACAGGCACGCAAAGCGCTACCTGATAAGCCTCAGGCTGCGGGAATTTGATCGCGTAGTCAAAGACAAGCTCCGGCCGCCTCCCGCACGTCACAGTCGGCTTGTCTGTCTGTGTGGGCAACACAGTGGTCTCGTCAGGAGCCAGCGCTTGCATGTGTCTTTCACGAGTGCAGTGCCCGCACAACAAGATAGGTAGTCTCACAACCCCGTTGTCTGCTCCAGTCAAAAGCAAACAAATGCTCAAGGTCCCCAGCCAGCCAAGGAAAGGGGAGCGCGCCTCCCAGTGCGCTGACACTACCACAAGCGCGCGGGGCTGCTGCGGGAGGCCTTTGGAGAGCACTTTAAGGTGCTGGATCATCTCCTTGTGGCCAGGGTCTCCAAGTATCGGCAGTGCTCCTGCGCGGTCACAGTGCACTTTATGTGTACCCAAGAGCAGACGGCTGTGCTGTCAGCGCTGCGGCAGTTCGACACACAGCACACCTCCCCCGTGCGCCAAGAAGTAAGCTGGCATTCGCGGTGCTGCTGTGTTTGTTGCCATGCTGGAGTGAGGCAGTGTGTACAGTGTCACTGCTTTCAGGTGTCAGATACTTTTGATTAATGCACTGGCACTCTTTCTTTCCGGCTAGTGACCGCACAAGTATTAGGCCCTGATGTAAAAGTGCTGAGAAAAAAGCATAAAAGCTATTTTACGTGAACGGTTCTTACGAAACCGTATTCGAACAGGCCCTCGCTAGGGTCAGGCACCCTACACCTATCTCATGTCGGTTTGGCAGCACCGCGAAAGCCTTACCACGCCGCTACAGCCACGCCCTCTGCGGAGCATCTAGCCACAGGTACGTGACGGCCACGTGTGCTACAGGCTGCGCCTGGAACGAGCCGTGTCTCCGCGGCCCGCTTCGCGCGCACCGCTTGCTTCCTCCCTGGTGCGCGCCCGCCTCCACCGCCCTCAAGCCCGGACCACATGGCCGCCGTGCTCGCGCGGCGCCGCGCTGCCTGGAGGCGCAGCCTCCTGCGCCGTCTGGCCGAGGCATGTTGCGCCTGTATGCGCCGATGCGGGGCTCGCATGCATGCAGGGACGCGCGGGCGCGGCGGCGGCGCCTCTGTCACCATGGTGGCCGCGCGGTGGCCCGCGCGCCCCGCCTGCGCGCGCATGCCCTGCCCTGCCACCTGCGGACGGCGCTGGCCTTGACCCTGGTCCTGACCGCATGCGCTGGGCGCAAACTGGCGGCCGCCGCTTGCTCGTGCGCGGCGTCAGTGCGCCGCCAAGCGCGCCCTTTGTACACCGTGCGCAGGCCTGCGCAGTACCGCGTCGCGCAGCTGGCATGCGCGCGCGTGCTCGCACGTGCAGCGCCACGTGTTCGGCGGCTGCCCTGACAAGGCACGCCGCAGACTCCCAACCCGTACCTCCCAATCGCGGTGCCAAGCCGCAGGGGGCTGTGTATCCATGCGCTGGGAGACGGTGTTCACCTTGCCTGCTCTGCCACGAAAGGCGGCCAGTCCGGGCTGCCTCGGGCCACTGCCTCGTTCTCCGAGCAAGGGTTGTATGTTGAGCATGCATGGCAGGCCCGCTGGGGGCAGCGAGGGGCCGGAATGCGTCTGGAGCCGTCGGCGTGTCGCGCGCAGGGCCGCGCAGGCGGCAGCCGCGCGCTCAAGCGCATGTTCGCGGGCGCGCGCCCGCGCTGCCGGGCTCTGACAAGGCGCGCCGGTGCTGCCCGCCGGACGCTCTGCGCGCCTTGCTCGCCGCTCTGTCCGCGCCTTGTGGGCCCGGCATGAGCCTTGGTGCTAGTTGTGAAGGGCGCCGTCTGCCACGATCGGCGCCCCGCAGACGTTGGGGGGCAAGCCACGGGCGCGCCGTGCGCAGGACTGCCTCTCCCGTGTACCCGGCGCGCGCGCGCGCGCACATGCCTACCTAGTAATGGCCGTCGTCCTGGGACACGGACCCCGCAGCGCAGGCGCCCTGGTGAAGGGCCGAACACGAGCAAGAGCGGGGTGCCCAAGCATGAGGCTATGGCGGATGCAAGCCACCAGCGGATGCTGCGCGAGGTGGCAACCAGCCAGTCCGTGTGCGCCAGGGACCGGCGCCGCGAGGCCGAAGCCGCTCTGCTGAGGGCCACGGCAGACGCCGCTGCGCGCGTCGGCAACCTGCGTCGTCCCCTGCGGGCCAAGCGGAGCCGCATCCGTAGTCTACGTCTTCGCCTGCGCGCTGAGCGGAGCAGCCTGGGCAATGAGCGGCGCCAGCGCGACAGCTTGCAGGCCCTGCTCGAGCAGGCCAGCGGGCGCGCAGAGGCAGCGACCGCGCATGCGGCCGACTTTGCTCGCGAGGCGGAGGAGGTGGCCGAATCGCGCGACGACCTGCGGCGCGAGCTCGGCGACGCGCAGCGGCAGGCGCACGTCACGGCCCGGCGCGCAAGCGGCTCAAGCAGGAGCTCGCCGCCGCACGGGAGGCGGCGCGCATATCGCGCGAGCAGCTCAAGCAGCAGCTCATCGATTTGCGGGACGAGGCGCGCGTTGCACGCGAGCGGCTTGAGGAGCAGCTCGCTGACATGCATGGAGAGGCGTAGTTACGGGCAGAGTTTGACATTCGATGCCATAGTCTGGTAGGGTGTTCTTGTAGTACGGGCTCTGCGCTGATTTCACTCAGTTACAGCACCGAGCCAGGCGCATGAGGCAAAGTGTGTGCACAGCAGAGATCCAGGTATATGACAGACCATTGCAAGGCCCACGGCGCCATTCATGCAGAAGCCAACTGAAAATTCTCGCCTTCAACCTGAGCTGGCAGGATTTGCAGTGTTCATGAAATTTTAGCAAACGATGACTCTCTTCATGCACCGTCCAAACTCTGAGTTCCAAGCATAGCAACGATAAGCAGCTCTTCTCACCAGCCTCTGGCCACTCGCTTGCACACACCTGAGGACTACTACAATATGTTCCACAACTTCAGCACAGTTCACCAACTTTGGAACACGCACACGCCGTGAATCAAGCATATGACCAAGACAACTTCCGCACGCGCGCATCCACTGTTCAACTAACATGCTAAAGGCAGAGACCTTGGCGCTCAACACAGTAAATGCTGCCAGAATGGAGGAGGCAAGCCGCCATCAGCAAGCCGCCGGTACAGGGACTTTATGCAAACTTGAAGGCGGATATCTTGGCACCCATGAGGAACCCGCTGTAGTCTGAGGTTGCCACGCCGCATGCCGCGGCGCCCGCCACCTGGCAAACGGAGTGATCTCAGCATGCAAGAACATCACACACATATGTGTACCCCACTGCAACTCCGCCCCGGACTATCTCCACTGCACAGCAGACTGAGGCAGCAACATCGCTTGACATCATACACCACAGGTGCTCCGAATACTACGCGCTTCGAGACCCGCTCAAGGCACTGCGCACACGCATACGAACACCGCAGGACATGAATTGCACTGCATGACATACATGAAAACAATCCAATCTCCCACTGCGGCTTTGCTAGCAACCCTGCAATTACGACTGCACCAAGCTGCATCATTATTTCAAGCTGCACAGGTATGCGTAGTGCTGAACACGCACCACGTGCAGAGGCAGCAGATGCTCCTCGCGCGGGTGCGCAAAGCGCGCCTCCGGTAGCTGCGCCCAGCGCACGAGCGCCTCGCGCCGCTGCTCCGGCGTGTGCGCCGCGTCAGTCAGCGCACGCGTCAGCGCGCCATCAAACACCTGCGGTGCATCATCGAGCAGCTTGCCTCCTGTCCGTACTTGCCTGCTTATGGGGCCTACACTGCATAACAGCACTTCCGACAGACAACAGATGCCAAGTGGCACTGGGGCTAAGCTCCGTTACTGACACGCATACCCACTCCTATCCGTGCGCTGGCTGTGCGGGTGCTGCTAACGTTGCACGGCCGAACTCCTGTCCATGTGCGAGGCACATATGCAGAACGCTCGTGCTAGCATACGCGCAGCGTGATGCCGGTGCTGCGAAGCTCAAAGCAGGCCACCCTGACTCAGGCGCGCACCTCGCTCCTCTCAGCGGCGCTGCCCGTGCCGGCGTCGGCAGGCGCGCCGGCCGTGCCGCTGGCGTGCTGACGCGCCCGGCGGAAGGCGGACATGTTGTGAAACGTCATGCCCGAGCCCAGCACCAGCACGCCCTCGTCGCGCAGCGGCGCGAGCGCCTCGCCCATGCGCAGGTGCGCCTGCGCGCGCACGGCCGCAGAGTCAAGCCCGGCTGAGGCCGCATGAGCGTTGCATGCATGCCTGCCAGCCGCCAACCGAGGCGTATCATTAAGCTTGGCAGGGACGATGCAACTATCGCCAAGCACTCATGATGTGTGAAGCGCCCCGGCACAGTACATCACCGGTCAGAGAACGCAGTACACTGAGAGCGTATTAAGGCCTAAGCGGTGTCAGAGGGCTGCAAGTTGCGTGCAGGCATGGGTAGGCTGGGCAAAAGGCAAGTCTCCTACGGGCTTCAAGAAGCCGCAGAAGCGAGGAAAGGGAAATTGCGTGCCCACCTCCGGGTCAAGGGAGCCAAGCACAGAAATTTCCACGAGCGGCAATTCGGCAGTAGGAAAGGCGAGCGCCAGGGAGACAAAGACGCCGTGGTCCCACCCGCGTGTGTCCTCCTCCAAAGCCTCGATTCCAGCGGCCCTGCCAGCGCCACCTAAAAGCTTGGTTGCTGGTTTCCTACGAAGGTGTGCTTGAAGGGCACAAACGGCAGAGCACACACCACCAGGGACACGTCAATGCCGGCTACGACCACAAGCTGGGTGCAGAAGGCTGACCATGATGACATAAGTGGCGCGCAACACGCCCCTCCCAGCACCTGCGACTGCCGTCACAAAACCTGGGCTGCTTGCACATGCACCACATGGTGCGCGCCTGAACAGGTCCACTATGCGGCGCGCCAGCCCAGGGTCGCCTGGGGCAGGGTACTTGACCTGCCCCGCCCGTGCCCGTGCTTCAGAAGCGGCCTTCACCTGCACACCTTTCAGTGCGGGAAACGCAGGCAGGATGTTGTAAGGAGGCCACTCCGGCGCACCTCATATGCCTCGGGCTGCGGGAAGCTGTAGTCATACAGCAGCTCTGGGCGCTGCCTGCAGTTCACTGTCGGCTTCTCTGTCTGCGGCAACACGCACTCGAGTCAGGAGCAAGCACATTGCTTGCCTTACCGAGTAAAGTGCCGAGCACGTGCTTCAAGCCGCACACCACACCTTCCACATCATCAAACAGTTATTCAGGGCGGTCAAAAGAGCGTGTTCACGCAGACATGGAGTTAAACGCATACCTCCCAGTGTGGAGAGACCACCACAAGCGCGCGCGGCTGCTCCGGCAGGCTCTTCGCAAACGACTTGAGGTGCTCTACCATCCCCTTGTGCCCTGGGTCTCCCAGCAGCGGCAGAGGACCTGCACGCCTCACATGCCTTCAGAGGAAAAGTGCAGCGTTGGTACCCAGTGGCGTGCAACACCAGAAGGCACCAACTCAACACACAGCGCACCTCCCCCGTGTTCTAGGAAGTAAGCAGGCATCCGCGTTGCTGCAATCCGTGCTGCCATTGTCTCGCTGCTTGTGTGGGCTGCTAAGTTGCACAAAGAATGCTAGGCTAGCGCACTACGGCTCGCTGAAGTGCTCGTTGTCTGACGAGGGTATTACGAGTCTCCGAGAGGCTCGGTTGGGTAGGGCTTGTAGCCCTGCAAATTGCGATTTTTACATAAGACTTGGGCACAAGTTCTAGTTCTGTGTCGCATGTCTGCATGGCCATGGCCTAATTATTGCCAGCTACATGCCAGCTACAAATGCCAGCTACAAATGAAGTCTTAATAGCGAGAAAGCAGCCCTGTAACAACTGCGCCCGAAAACAGCTGCACTGCAATGTACTGCTTCTATACTTCACACAAGGAGGCTTGCCTTCGCCCATCAAGGGAGAGCATGGCTTGCTTGCCCACCAAGCCCGGCACAGAGATTTCTATTGAGACACCAAGGTAAGTGCCTTCAACTGTCAATATAAATTCAATGCATTCAAGAGGCGCAGATACAATGCGTTCACAGATAGGCTAGTGAGATCCACAGCATCCCCATGTTCACAACAGGGCCAGCTTGTGCCACGGTGCGATACGTCCTGTCAGTCAAATCGGAACGATGTGAAGCTGGTGCCATACAAGGTGCCCCTGTAGTAGGCCTGGCCGACGCCGCAAGAAGCCGTGCCCAGCACCTGCGACCGCTCGATGTCTCAGGAGTGTACTTAAGGGGAGACTCACACGGAGGTATTGCACGCCATCGACGGGGCGGCATTGCACCGCAATGCCATTGCAATTCAATGTCCCTTCAGCGTCGCATATTGCGTGCGTATTGCACATCGAAATTGCAGCAATTTGCAATGGACCTCCTGAGGTCCATTGAAGAATCCCAGCTGCGGGCAAGTGCACTTCATTCAAAAGTTTGCTCGCAACAAGCAAACAACAATGCAACAAGGCAGTCAGGATAGTCCAGAGACGCGCTATAGGCATATATGCTGGGCACAGGCTCCGGTGCAGTGCCTGGCTCTGACAGCCATGGCCAGATGCACCACAATCAGGCCGCGGTGGGGGACGGCACTGCGCTGGGTGCCTGGGAGGTGCATACGCAGCAAGTACCGAACACTGAAGCGAGCTTGGCTAACTACAAAGGGCGGATGGTGTCTGAGCGCCGCTGCTAGCAAGGGCCGCTTTCTCCGCTGCTGTGGTGGGCTGGGCCCCTCCAATGGTTGTCGTCTGAAGGGCGGAAAATTGCGCATACGGCATTGCGAAATCGGGGCGAATATGCTGGGCATATGCCTGCTAATGCCAATGTGCAATGGCCTCCCGTGTGAATGCAGCCTAAGGTGGCGTTCACACGGGAGCCAATTGCAATTGGAAATTGTGGGTATATGCCCCTGCATATTCGCTGGAATGCCACAATTCCGCATCCACAATTACAAACGGCTAGAAATGATGTTCTCCAGCCAATTGCGGGATGTACCTCCGGAGGTACATTCCAAAATTGTGGTATTCTCAAATCAGAATGTGCCATTCTCAATTCACAATTTGCCAGAATTGCTCCAGAATTGCTCCGTGTGAACGCGCCCTTAGGGCAATACATGTGCTGGAAGCTATACATGGCCACGGCAGACGCAAGGCACACAGCGCCCTTCATTATCAACAAAACGTCTGGACATGCCCCCCACAGCACTGCACGCACAGCCGAAGCATTGGGCGCACCACATGCAGCGGCAGCAGGTGGTCCTCATGCAGATGCGCAAAGCGCGCCTCCGGCAGCTCCGCCCAGCGCGCGAGTGCCTCGCGCCGCTGGCCGGCCGTGTGCGCCGGGTCGGTCAGCTTCTGCACCAGCGCCTCGTCGAATGCCTGCGCAGTAAGCAGCGCTTTCGTAAACCTGAAAGTGAAAGTATTTGCCAAAGGTTGAGCCAAGTGAGTCGCCAATGCATAAAACGCAGGTGAGAACTTTATGACAACAGCTATATTGTTGGTCAGGCAACAGAAGGAGCGCACCGCGCTGCGCCTGACGGCCGCGTCGTCGGCGGCCGCGGGGCTGTCGGTCGCGCCGCCCAGCCGCACCTTGGCGTCCTTCATGTGCTCAAAGGCGGGCAGGTTGTGGTACGACAGGCCCGACCCGATGATGAGCACGCCCTCGTCGCGCAGCGGCGCAAGCGCCTCGCCCACGGCGATGTGCGCCTGCGCGGCTCCGAGCAGGCCTCGTGCTGACCCTGTCCTTGCAGTGCGCACATGCGAGCAGAGCCTCGCGCTGGGCAGCAACGCCGTGGAACCACCCTAGTGCGGGCCGATAAGTGATGCTGGTATGCAGGCAGGCAGGCGCCTCACTGCCCCGCGGTCTACGCGGTCAGCATCAGGCCCCAGGTATGGTATGTACCATTCAAACGCTCTCACATTAGCAAGCGGGACTCAGCATGCACTGGTCAACATCACAAGCAAAGACAGAATCCCACACAACATGCAAGCCGCAATCACCTCATGAACCAGATGCCAAACAGATAAGGAGGGACATGCGCATGGGACGAGCGCTCTACCTGTGGATCGAAAGAGCTCAGGATGGAGAGGTCGACAACCGGCACATTGGCATCAGGGTAGGCAAGCTTGAGCGGGACGAACACGCCATGATCAAACCCGCGCGTGCTGTTCTCTGCTGCTTCTATCCCCGCTTGCCTGCCACGCCGCAATGCCAGTGAACCCAAGCCTGACTCGACGTTGGGCGCGCCAACGTGCACAGCATGATTGCAAAGAGACGCGTGCATCAAGCAGCAAAGCGCCTGCAGCCACCTCCCTGCAAGGCGGCTTTGGGAGGCGGCTGCGGGCGCGCCGGCGCGCCTGAGGAGGTCCACGACATGGCGCGCGAGCTCCGGTTTGCCTGGGGCCGGGTACGTGTACTGCGAGGCACCCCCTGACCCTTTGATTCTCACAATGCTGCGCAACGCCTGTGGTGCGCTCCAGGACTGCATGGGCAAGAGCATGGGGCTGCAGAGACACATTGTGCAGGCCGCGCAAGCCACCTGATACGCGTCGGGCGGGAAGTTGTCGTAGTCAAAAAGCAGAGGCGGGGCAGCGCCGCTTGTCACAGTCGGCCGGGGCTCCTGGCGATGCAGGCGCTCAGCTTGCGCTCACATCACCTGGACTGTCACCGATAAGTTTGCAATGGTACACAGCCGCGCGCTGTGCCTGATGTTCTCTAAGTCATCCCTCACACTAAGCTGGTACGCCTTAAACTAAGCTGGTACGCCTTGGCCCACGCGGTATTGCAAGGTGTCAAGGCAAAACACTGCTCAGTCACCTGCACCGCACCACGAAGTGAGCTGACACGACGAGCACTGCCTCTGGCTGACGCGGAAGCGTCGCAGGCAGGTGCTTCAGGTGCTCAATGAGGCCCTTGTGCGCGGGGTCTCCAAGCAGTGGCTTGGGCCCTGCAGCGCGGGCTGGTCTGAGTAGGATGCGTTGCAATATGCATGCGCACAAGCAGCAGGCACTCGTGGCACGACCGTAGCAGTGGTCACCTCCACCGTGCGCCACAAAATATGCGGGCATGCGCGGAGCTGCAGTCTGCGCCATGGCGGCAGGTGCCAGGCTATGAGTAAGCGCTGATAAGGTGCAGCCGAGTTGCACTTCTGTCGGAGGGCGTATGTAACGACTCACACATCGTTTCCAAAACTTCCTACACTACAGGAGCTCTGCAGATAATGCAAGTCTCTGATATCAACAGATGGTTCATAGTACGACAGGGTAGGGCGCATGGCATAGGTTACAAGGGCAAGAAGCAAGCTCAAGTGACAATCGTGCGCATGCATCACGCCAAGTATCACAGACGACCTGGGACTAATTTTAACAAGCTACGCAGGGCGAGCAACACGTCGCCGCCCCTGTGACAGTGCAGGGCACGTTCAGAGCCTGACACCGCTGTGTTACAACAACCACTCCCTGCAGGGCCAAACTTTAAAACACTTTGCTCGGCTCGAATTGCCTGCACCCACCAGTGCAGTTGATGCTGCAGATGTCCTACGCCACACTACTAGGAGGCTGCACAGCTGTAAAATAGATGCACACTCATCAACATCTGGGAAATGGAACAACAGCCAGCCTGGTTGAGCTGGGATGCGCGCCAAGGCCCACAAACATGCCAGGCACCGCAGGCAGTGAGAACCTCGCAGCCGGCAAGACCGTGGGCTGCCCAAGCAGGGCGGGTGGTAGCGGCAACTTGCCGGAGCACACCCATATTCTATGCCCCCGACCATAGCAGGAGCGCATTTCGAGCCACTGCATGCAGCGCTCCATGAGCTGCTGCGCCAGCAGCAGGACCTTCAGAGCAGCGCCCTCGCCATGACCACCAGGCCAAACACAAAGCACAGCGAAGCTGAGAGAGGACACAGCAGAGAACGGCGACAAAGACGGGCACCAGGCGCTCAGGGGGTGCCTTCCGAACGACCTCCAGAACAGAGTCCGGCGCCGGAAACATTCATAGACCAGAAAGCAGGGCCCCAGGATAAACTCCGACTCATGCGCCCTGCACACCGCCAGGCCCGACGACGCAGCACATTGTGCATGGCGCCGCCTCAACACTCCTGTCAGGGGGAAGCAAACCAGAGTGGCCTCATCAAGTGTCACGCAAGGGGCGAGGCCTGGGTGTGAGGCCCGGGCAGGGCGCCCTCGCAGGCACGCACAGCGCCAGCCTAGGGTGTGCCAGCAGGGCGACCCCGGGGTGAGGGCACGCGCGTCAGGCCGCAGGCGTGCCCGCACGATTGATCTTGATGCGGACTCACTGTGAGCGCGTGCATGCGCCAAGGCGCGAGCGACGCTCTAAGCGGGTGCTCTGCGCATTTCAAGCCTAGCTGCATCTCAGATGCTCACGCTTGATATGGGTGGTAGGCAAAAAGAGGCAGTGCAGGCCAACCTGGGTAAGGCCCCGGTCACAGCTCTATGTCACCTCGGCTCAAGCAGACCGCGCAGCGTCTTGAGCCGGCCCTGGCGCCGGCGCGCCGCCGACCGCTGCGCCCGGCGCGTCAGCTTCAGGGAGCCGCCCCGGCGCGCGCGGCGCGGCGGGCACGGGGCCGGGCGCGGGCGCGCCCGCGGCCGCGGCCGCGGCCGCGGGGAACGCGCGCACGACGCCGCCAAACAGGCCGCCCCAGTTGGTCGGCGTGTCCGCGGGGCTCCCCGGCGCGGTGTGGCCGAGCCGCACTACGACCAGCTCCCGCGACGGCACGACCAGGATGAACTGGCCCAGGAAGCCCTTGCCCGCGTATGCGTCCGCGGGGATGGCGCCTGCGCGCAGGCCCCCAGGTCACGCGCGTCCCTTAGGCAGGGCGCCTCTGCCGTGCCCCTGCCTACGCAATCAGTCATCGCAGCCACTACGGGCGTCATCACGGAATAGGGCCTGCATGCAGCCCCAGCAGCATGACCACCAGCGCTCCAGGGCCTCGGCGATTAGACCTCTATCAGGCATGTTCTTCGTACAGGGCAGACTAATAGTTACTGCTGGGCTGATCTAACGATAAATCAACCTGATGAAAGCGTGAAGAGGCCCTGTGTTGTAGAAACCCCAGCACAGAGCAGCCAGGCGGCGTGGTAACGCATGCAGCATGACAGCTACAGCAAACAGCACCGATCCAACCCACCGGCGCAGGGCTGCAGGACGCCAGCGCGCCCGCACGACAGGCTGCCACAACAAGCAGCCGCCCCGACAGGCTGGCACGGGGGCGGCGGGGCGCCGCGTGCGCACCAGGAAGCCACAGCGGCGGGTCGAGCCACCAGCCCGCGCCATACTGGGGGAACGCAGGCGTCGGCGACGTAGACGCGCGCACCCACCCCTCGGGCAGCAGCCGCTGGCCGTCCCACACGCCGTCCTGCGGGGCGCCTCCCCAGGGCGCCATGTCGGCGCCCGTGTGCTTGCGGGCGTACGGCAGGCTTTCACTGTCGGCGGTCAATTGTAAGTGCGTTCAGCGTGGAATTCCTGCGAGGCCGCATGACACACTGACGCAGCATGTACGCACATGAGCGCACGGCTGATGAACATGGTCTCACCGCAACGAGTAGTTGACAGTGCTTCCAAAGGTGCTGCGGGTGAGCACCGCATGGTACCCCGGGTGCGCCTACCGACCACACGGCCACAGGCGCGGCGCGCCTGCAGGAACAGCTGGCCGACGCGCGCAAAGTCGCGCGCGGTGGCCATATCGCTTGCGCCGCCGATGAACGTGCCCACAGAGTCCGGCTCGAACACGAGCGAGCGCGCTCCGATTGCGGCCGCCAGCCGATTGTGCGGGAAGCTCCAGTAGGCCGCGTCGTCGCCGCCAAAGCTTTGCCTGCCGGCCGGCGGCCGGCGTCAGCGGCCGCCCGCCCCCCGCGCGCCGCCCTCGCAGCGTGCCGGCAGGCCGCGCTCGATCATGGGGTTGTCCTGCCTATGCAGCACGCTGCGCAGCAGCCCACACCGAAATGTGCCTAATGGCTCACGGAGCGGCGGGAGCGGGCCGGCGCCAGGCTGCCCTGGGCTGGATGATGCGCATTGATGAGCTGCCTGCAAGGGCTCCTGCGCGGCCTGTCTGAAACGGGGCGAGGGCAGGGCAGGGGCGCACCGCAGCGCATGCTGCACCAGCTGGTAGTTGCCGCTGCTGTACTGAAAGTGCGCGCCGGGCGCGTGCGCCTGCGGCTTGGAGGCCACAAACGCGGCGATGTCGGGCTGCGCGTAGAAGGCCACGGTGGCGTCGCTGGTGTCTTCCCACTGCTCGTACCACTCGATGCCGCTCACCATGCGCATGAGGTCCTCGACTGCGCGGGCGCGCGCGCCGCCTCAGGCGCGGCATGGCGGGGGCTGATGCGCACGCTTCAGCTGCCGGCTACGGCGCTCGCACGCCCGGCCGTCGCTCGCCGGCGCCTCAAACGCCTGAGGCAAGCAGCCGGCGGGTTTGTAGGCGCCGGGGGCCGCACCAGTGATGTTGCGGCCGCGCGCCTCTGCGTCGCTCCAGCCGGGCGCGCGGACCAGCTGCCCGAGCGCCATTGCGCCGTCCAGGACGCGCATGCCGACCATCGCATTGGTCAGGCTCTTGGCCAGCGACCAGCTGAGCAGACGCGTCGCGGCGGTGATGCGCTCGGCGCCCGCATAGCGCTCCAGCACTAGCCGGCCCTGCCGCGCGCGGCAGGGTTCTGGCCGGGGCGCGGGTGCGGCCGGGGACGCCGGCAGGCCCGAGCTGAGGCGCGTGCGCTCGCGTTTGAGCCAGGAGCATGCAACGAGCCGCTCGCGCAGCCTGTGAGGCCCAACGACTCATGCAGAGGAAAGGTGGTGCTCCACCAGGTATGAGCAGCAAGCCGTCGGCTGCTGTACCTTTATTGATATTTTAGCATGAAGAGCGCGCTACACCCTGGGCGCTCATAACCAGGGACGCATTCGGGAAACAAGCGTAGTCTGTGTTTACTGAAGCCCGCTCATCTGGCTTGGTATGCCCCTCCATGGGGAGCGCCTCTGGCCCACGCCCAAGCATGGCGCACCCGGTGGATGACGACAATTGCGCGCGTTTGCGCGTCGGCGACGGTCTGCGGGTCATCGAATTGCGGCGCAACCGCGGCCGCCAGCTGCGCATAGTTCACGCCGGGCAGCGCCTCCGCGCTGCCCTGGAGCGCTGTCGGCCATGCGGCGGGCGGCGCGGGCGGCAGCCCGTCAGGCACGTAGCGCGGCACGACGGGGGGCGCCTGGACGCGGCGTGCGTCCGGCGCTTCACCACTGCACAGGGGTTCCGTGGGTTGTTGTGGGCACCAGGTCGACTCCAAACCAGGGCCAAGGTGACCTCCTATTGCAAATGTCATCTTGATGATATTTGCACAGCATCTGCATGCTCACATAGAGCGTCTGCAGCTCATGCGCAGACAGGATTGGCCTTGTGCTCCTGCGCAGGCAGAGACAGCCATACGCCACCCCCGCTACGCCATGCACCCTAGTGCCACCGGCTCATTGAGCCTTCCTGGTGGAGCAGGCCATGCAGACCATGGTATACGTCACATAACGGGCCCCACCTGCATAAACACAACCAAGGCAGTGACGGCCTCCGCTGAAAATTTTCTGTCCACAGGTCAGAGGCAAGGGCAAGCGTCCTAGGGCGCTGCAGGCAACCCTATCTGAGCGCAGGCGCGCGCGCGCCTGCGCGGACGAGAAGCTCAGCTGGCAGCCGAACCACTCGTCCAGGTAGCGCGCCGACACCGAGCCGGCGGGCCACGCTGCAGTCACCGCCGCGCCGCGCGCGTCGACCGCCACGCTCCCGCTCTTGCGCCCGGCGGTGTTCGCCGCGCCGGGCACCGAGAAGCGCGCGTACGTGTTGCAGGTCGTCTTGAATGCGCAGCCCTCGGCGGCCCAGACGTCCGCGACGTCGCGGCCGGACACAAATCGCCCTGCGGCGGGCGCACCATGGGCTGCGGTGGAACACAAACGTTCCAGCCTGGTGCTGTTCACGTCACTGTCGCTAAGGGCCAAGCAGGCAGCAGGTGCTTGTGACTCACTGCAGTGAGCCTATGCCCATGCTGGTGTGGAGCCAGTGGCATGACGTCCATGCTGACCTTGGTAAATGGGTAAACAAGTAGGACGCACCTTCGCAGAGGGTCCGCGCAGTGAACCCCGCATAGACAGTGTCAGTGGTGTTGGCCGCGGTCCCCATCAACGGGACAACTGAGGCCGCGGCGAGGAGCACAGAGAGTGCCTGGAACGTGCACATCCAGGCTAAGCGCACAGCATTCCCCAGGGCAGAGCCTCCTTGCTGACAGCGGCTACCCGTGGGCCTCTGGGAGGCTGCTGGCTGCGGCGAGAAGCGCAGGCGCTCAGCGCCCACGCTCCACCCTTGAAAAACCCACGCGCCAGGCTTGCACTGATGGCTCTCCACGCCAGTCCCGCGGTACTGTGACAACGTTGGCCCAGCGCTTGTCTGCATGGTACGACGGCTTGGATTGTACAATTTTCCTATCCACCGATTAACCTTTGCGGGGTTGGTTCGCTCCAGTGACCAGCTCAGCCGGAGTCTCAGCCAGGCAGGAGTTCCAACATCGTCGCCGAGGCTGTTGTGCATCTCATTGTCGCCACGGGCACTGACAGTAAGCAAGGAGTGTACGAGCGTTGCACATGCGCACGTCGCGCTGAGCTAGCAGCCGGCAGCCATGGCGAGGCTGGCTTTCTTCCACACGCTGCTTCAGCAGCTGTCCTTCCTTGTGCCCGCTTCGTGCACAGACCGCCTCACGAAGCTGCGCTCTGAGGCCGACCTGCCTGCGCCGCACAATGGCGACAGCGGAGAGAACGAAGACATGCTTGACGCGGAGCACCATAGCAGTGCGCACCCCTGCCCACGTGCGTCCTGCCTGTTTCCAGGTTATGGTGCGCATGGCCGAGGGCGCTCGTTGCCGCCGGCCTGGCGAGCGGAGCAGTTCTCAGCGGTTGGCAGTGCCAAGTTCCTCTTCTCATCAGTGTACACACTCCTCTGCGCTGCCATGCACTGCGAGAGAGAACGCTTGGTCTGCATGAGCACGCCTCAAGGGCGAGACCGAGTACACACCTTGCGCAGGTAGTCATAAACAGCGCCTGCCTTCGCAGATGCTTATCTGCCGGTTCTGCTGGCACGGGAGCTGTTTGTCGACGACGCCAACCAGTGGGAGCACTTTGTCAGGTGCGCGGGTGGCCGGGGCCGTTGCTACCCCAGCAACTGACCATTTCCCCTCTTGTTAAAAGCTTTAATGCACTGTGGGTTGCGTCTCGTTGACGTCTCTTGCTGTAACCAAAGATACTCCGGGCAGAGCCCGCACCCAAGCCCGCGAAAGCTTGCACCCACTGGCCTTGTACCCTCGCCCAGCTAGGTCGGAAACGTTGGTTCTGTACACTGCACGGAGCCGAGGGCTGCCGGCTTAGGGGCGACCGCGGGAGGATGACGCCGATGCGGCGCACGCTGGTCAACGCAAACCTGGATGACAAGATGGAGGCGCACTCCCAGAAGGGCGTTCACCATCAGCAGGGAGCGCAGTCTGAGAAGGGCGGGGACGCCGGGCGCGATGATGTCGAATCGCAGCCGTCCCAAGCAGAGCAGCACGAGGAGCGCCACAAGCGGTACGGCGCTCGCGCCCCTCGCGACGACAGCTTGTGGGTTGCAGCGTCGGCTCGCGGTGAATGTCATAGTCGCTCGCGGTGCATGTCAGGAGACACACACCCAGCTGAGTTTCTCTCTTATTTCTAATACATTGGTTTGCATGCATAGACCTGCAAGCTCAGACAAATGTTGTCGCTGCACAGGACCTACAAGTTCGTCATCGACCCGTTCTCCCGAACAGCATACATCTGGGGTTGCATCACTTCTTTCACGGATGCGACGTACACGGTGTGCCACGCCCCTGCACCTGTGCATCAAAGCGCAAGACGCGAAGCAAACACACATCCTTGCGCGTCGGGGAGCAGGCCTTTGTCGTGCCGATAGGCGTTGCATTCCACTTTAACTTTCTGGACTTCTCCTGGTGCGCCGCCGCCCCTCGGCTCGCCTGCCAGCGATGTCATGCTGAACAGCACTGATCCATGCAACGGCTGCCTCGCGTCAGGTACAACGGCGTGAACTTTGTCTTTGGTGCGACCCACCTGCGCGACCGCGCTCCTGCGCCTCGGCATGAGCAGCACCTCTGCCAGCTCCTGAACTTGCCAAGGAACCCTGTTGGCGTCGGCCCGCCCCGCACCTGCAGTCGTATGACCTCGTGGCGGCCGGCCCATGCAGGCGCAATCTACGTGCTGGACATCATTTACAACTTCCGGACGGCCTTCATCACGGTGCACAACCTGCGGCGCAGCATCGTGCGCGACCCTGGGCTGATTGCCGAGTACTACATGCGCCACGGCTCCTTCTGGCCGGACCTGCTGGCGGCACTGCCGATCGTGGCCGAGGCGCGCCGCCCCGCGCGCCCGCGCGCCTGCGTCGCCCAGCCAGCGCGCCCCGTGCAGGCTGTGGCTTCAGGCAGCTGCGCGCGCGGCTGGCGCCTGTTGCCGCCAGAGCCTGCGGCACGTGCCTGGCGGGTATCCATGGCGCCTGTGCGTTTGTGTGGTCAAGTGAGCACTTGTTTCCAGAGCGCGACCTGCCAGCCCGGCGCATGCCTGCCCGCGGCGATGCACGGCGTGCGGCGGCGGCCGCGGGACGGGGCGCGGCTCAGGCGCGCGCGCGGCGCGCAGGCCACGGTGATCGGCATCCCCTTCCGCGGCGGCGGCCTGGCCGTGCACATCATCCTGCTGCTGCGCCTGTTCCGCATGTGGCGCGTCATCAAGCTGGTCGAGGTGCGCCGGATTCCCGGCCGGGCGGCGCGCGGCCTGCCTGCTGTCTGGGCGGAGGGCGGCCTGCGGCCGCGCGCCTGTTGCTGTTGGCTGGGCTGTGCAGCGTCAGGTCACGGCAAAATGTTGTTCAAGTCTGCAGAGGTCGGTCTGCATCGCGTTATCAGAGCTTTGCTTTGCGAGCGCCGCATGGACTGGCACATTGCAGCGCGGCCTGACGCGCCGCGCCGCGCAGCGCCTCATCTTCATCGCCATGCTGGGGCGCTACAGCCGGTTCCTCATGCGCCTGCTGTCGGTCGGGCACATGTTCCTGATCAATGTCATCTATGCCACGGCCGTGCTCATCAATGCGCTGGCCTGCATCTGGTGCGCTGCACTGCGCCAACGCGTACTGCGCCTGCAGCCGGCGGCGCAACGCGCGCACCCGGGCCGGCATGTGCAACCGTGTGAGAGGGAGCTTGCTGCAGGCACGGCTTCTGCCGCTGGTCCTGGTGTCTCACCACCGTGTTCAGGCTCGCATTGGACGCGCGCAAGGTGCTCTGCCCAGGTAGCACCACGCAGGCGGCTGGCTGTGCAGGTACTACGTGGCGACGCTGGAAGGCCTGGAGAACAGCTGGCTGACTTACATCGGCAACCGTGCGCATCTCCTCTTGCTTCACGCGTTCACTGCAAGCCATGCCCCTGCCATCGCGCCCCGACATCATGCGGCGTCTGTGAGAACGCGCATGGCGCAGCCTGCACAGCTGCCACACCTCTCCTGTGACTGCAGATGGCGAGGACATCTCCGGAGCGAGCGCGCCTCGCCAGTGGGTCGCGGCCATCTACTACGTCACCACCACCATCACCACCGTGTGCACCCGGGCCTGCAGAGCCGGGCTGCTTATTTTGAGCATCATGCATCGGGACGCTTGCATCACAACGAGGTGGCCCCGGCCCGCAGGTCGGCTACGGGGATGTGACGGCGACCACGGCGGTCGAGCAGCTGGTGGCGTGCGGCATCATGCTCCTCGGCATCATCTTCTTCGGCTTTGTCATCTCCACGTCGCAGTGCGCCGCCCCGTGCATGCGATACAGTGTTCACGCGGCTGCCAAGTTGGTGCATGCTTTAATGAACCAAGCAGGCGGGTCATATGGTCTTAGGCATGCGTGTTTGGTTGCCTGGCGTGCTGTGCGTTGCAGCAGGACATACTGTGCAGGCTCCAAGCTTGGCAGATGCACTTCGGCAGGGGCGGCTGTATGAGGCTGACTGTGCCCTGCAGGGAGCTGATGAAGCACCTGTCAACGGAGGCGAGCAAGCTGGGAAAACTGCGGAAGAAGCTGCAAGCAGTGGAGGTGTGGACGCGCCGGCGCAATGTGAGCGTGCGCCTGCGCCGCCGCATCCGCAGCTACTACGCCGAGATCTGGGTGCGGCATGATGGTGCGCCTGCAGCTGCGCGCAGGGCAGCCGCGCCCGGCCTGCGGCGCTCTTGTGCACACTGCTGCAGGTCCTTTGCAAAGCCATCAGTCACTGTGAATGGAACATCGTGCGGGTGCCATGAGCACTTCCACTTTTTGAGCGCCTGGTCTCGCAGAGCTGCGGGACGATGCCTTCTTTGCGGAGCTGCCGGCCGCGCTGCGCACGGACATCGCGCACGAGCTGGCGCAGCCGCTGCTGGAGCAGAGCGATGTGTTCAACTGCATGACGAAGAGCGCGCAGCGCGTGCTCGCCGCGCGCCTCACGCCGCTGGCCGTGCCGGCGGGGCACAACGTCGCGCAGGAGGGCGATCCCGCAACAACGCTGTGGCTGCTGCAGGAAGGCGCGTCAGCTGTGCGGCTTACACATCGTCGGCCTGTGACTATCAGCCACCAGCGTCTGGCTGCCACAGGACGCCTGTCCTGCCGTTTGTATCACATGTCCACTCTTGCTGAGCTTGATGCGGCACTTGCACGGAAGTTCTCCTTGAGCCGAGCTCTGCTTGCACAGCAGGCCGTGGTGAACATGTAGAGTCGGTCTGCCTGACCTGCTGCTGGCATGTGCCGATCATGTTGGGGACACCGTAAGGCTTACTCTGCCAGATGCCGGCTGTGTTGACAGCAGCATCTGTCAAGAGGCTCACATGCCAGTGCGCTCAGTGCACCATGCATGCTGGCGCAGGCGAGATCCTGAGCATGCGGAGGACAAAGCCGATGGAGCTGGTGTGCGCGCCAGCCATTATCGGCGAGGGTGCGCCCAGACCGCCGCGCAGCTTTGCTGCGCCTCGGCTGTGCAGGCTGCGTGCCTCCAGGCAGTTGGGCAAAGAGGTTGCTGTGAAGCAGCCGGTGCTCATACGCGGACCTGACATGGTGCGCTCTTGGCGATGAGGCCGCTGTCAAGCTGCCAGTGCTGCCCTGCTTACCTGACGGTAGATGGCCGGCACGAGTGCCTCCCCCTGCTGTCCTGCTATGAGCAACCTCGTGTGGGTGAGCCTCAGCGCGGAAGCATTGCCCTGTGTGACCAGGCGCCATCCTGCACGATGTGGTGACGGAGTGCGCATCGCGGCCCGAGACGCTGCGCGCGGTGGCGCACTGCAAGCTGTGGTCGCTCTCGCTGCGCGACCTGGCGCACGTATTTGTCGTCTGCCCGCAGCTGCGCCATGACGTGCGCTGCCCTGGCCCTGGAGTCCCTCAGTGCGGGGTTTTAGGTTTCATTAGGCACACGGACTGTGCAATGGCAGGGCTGTGGCAAGGATATGGCGATGTGCGTGCCACGTGACTGCCGTGTGTCATACATGCAAGCCGAACTTATGTCAAGGTGGTCTACCCTCTGCGCTCTGTCGCATTCGCTGTGGCGGAATACGTTGTTGCGGGAAGATGGTAGCCTTGTGCTGCGGGCGCCTGCGCTGAATGCGACCAGAACGAGGCGTGCCGGTCGCTGAGACGCCCGGGGGCGCCCATGCTGGTAGCTTCTGGCGAGCTACCTGGAGCGCTTGGAGCGCATGCAGAAGGACCACGGCAAGAAGCTCACCGATGACTGGCGCGCCGTGCTCTCCGCGCACATGCCTGCAAGTGCAGACCGCTGTCAGCTCTCAGGCCCGTGGTAGTCCTCTGACCGTGGCGGCACTCGCAAAACCACTGTTACTAAGGCCTGGACAGCCGGGCGCGGACCGAGTGTTCGCAATCTGGGTTCTCATGTGGTGTGGCTGGATGAGAGTGCGCATGCATGCAACTGTGCCCTACCCTGTGCCCCGGATCAGCAGCACTGCCTGCAGCGCGCGCGCGCAGGCAGAAGCTGTGCTGCACGTGCGTCTCACTTCATCGTAATGTCTGGCAGAACCCGACGCCGTGGTGCTGTGGCGGGTGCGCGGCAGGTCGCGCATGCACGAGCGCGTGCGCAGGCAGGTGGAGAGGGCGCGGCGGCGCGGCGACCGAGAGGAGGCGGCCGCCAGCGACGCCGAGCTGCTGTCCGAGAACGACACGGAAATGCCCCGACCGGCCCGACCTGCCGACTCCAAGGCCAAACATGGAAAAGGCAGCCAGGACGGCAGCGGCGGCGGCGGCGGCGGCGGCGGCGGCGGCGACGGCGGCGACGGCGGCGGCGGTGGCGGCGGCGGCGGCGGCAGCGGTAGCGGCAGCGGCACACGGCAGCACGGCCGGCGGACGCGGCGCGACGCAGTCGCGGGCGCGCGCGCCCCGGCCACGAGCGAAGGAGCCGACGATGCAAGCTCGGCCGCTGAGGAGATCGACGCTGAGGAGTGCACTCAGGAGGGCGCTCCAAAGCCGGGCGCCAAGCCAGCGGTGGCTGATGGCGGGCGGCGGGTAGGGAAGGAGGATGGGCAGGGCGAGGGAGGCGCCGGCGGCCTCAAAAGGCGCGGCAAGCCCGACGAGGGCAGTTTGTTGTAGCGGCCGTCTGTGGAGTATTCCTCCCAATGCAGCCGACTGGCACTGCCAACCTGTTTCTTCAAGGGCTGCTTCTTCAAGTGCTGCTGAAGCAAATCGGGCTGTGACAGTCACTGCAGGTAGAGGCTGCAAGATAGGTTGACGTGGTCGTGATGACTGTACCCTGCCTGTCTGAAACACATTGTAGTGAGGTTGACCACCCACTCTGCGGCCCGGTGTTTGCTGGGTGGGTTTATGTTGTGCACTTGTGTGGTCTGGCCTGTGTGCACCGCGTGACGCTGCTCAGTGACCCCTGTTCATGTATGCTGTTGACAGTCAGCCTACTGGTGCCGTGTGCATGTTGTACAGATCTGCAGTGATGCCGTGACTGTATGTGGAAGGCAACTGGTGTTTCAATAGATGCCAGTGTTCAATCTGAGCATATGTACAGACTGGCCCACATGTGGGATGCTTGTTGGCTTCCCGGCGTAGTTGGTGCCTTTGTTTAATGTGCCCAGGGTTGGGCTGCTTAAGAATGGGTTCATAATTTTGAAAATGACCTGGATGGAGTAGCCGTTGCGAGCGCGAGTACGGGTGTTAGCGACACCAAAGCGGGTGTTGCGACACCATAAGCAGAAGTCTGGTGTCGTCTTGCAGACAGCTGGCCTTATCTAGCGGTGGCTTTGAGCAGCAAGGAGCCATTGGCTGTGGTAAGTCAAAGCCGCAGGACCAGGTGAGCGCTGCTTCAGGGGCAGGTTCAACGGGGCTGTGTAATTGCTGGTATAACACTACCCGCAGCTAAGCTGGTGCATATATACAGCGCTGTACAGTGCCACACGGCTTCAAGGGCATCTTCTGCCAGCTGCCTCTGAGGCATAGAGCTTGCCTGCACTAGCAGGTGGACGTAGGTTCCAGCCCGGCCGGCACTGAGCCGAGTCCTGACCTTTGCCCTGCAGGTAGTGGAGGCCCGGGCTGCACCTTCGACAAAGCCTGCGCGCGGGGCGCCCGCTCCCCCGGCTGCCGCGCAGCCTACAGCGCCCAGCGCCGCTGCTGCCGGCAGCAGTGGTGGCCGCGCGGTACCAGTGCCCGCCGCCAAGCCCGCGGCGGCGCTTTCGGCGGGCCCGGGCAGCGGGGCGGCTCCGGCAGCCCCCAAGCCTGCTGCAGCAGCGGCTGCGCCGGCCAGGGCTGTGGCGGGCCCTGCTGCGCCCGTGGCCGCCCCTCCGGCAAAGGCCGCGGCGGCGGCACCTGTTGCGCCCGCCGGTGCTCTTGCCGAGGCGGCAGGGACAGGCCCGGCAGCGCAGGCGCCCGCACCGGCCCCTGCTCCGGCCCCCGCGGCGGCCGCACATGAGCCTGCTACGCTTTACGCAGGCGGCCCGTCTGCAGCACAGTCAGCAACCCCCAGCCCTCTGCCGGCGGGCACGACCTTGACAACCGTGGCTCCCCACCAGCCAGCTGCGAGCAGCGAGCCCACCGCGGCAGAGCCGGGCCGGGCGGAGCAGGAGGCGCGCTCGCTGGCCGATGTGCACATCGTGTTTGTCCTGGGCGGGCCGGGCAGCGGCAAGGGCACGCAGGCGCGCGTTCCCCACTCCCATAATCAGCGCTCTCCCCCATGCGGGTCCATGTACTTGGCTGGTGCGGTGCAAAAAAGTCAGCGCTGTCCGTTCAGAGGCTGCTGCAACCGAACGGGCATGCCTGCTCAGCCGCGGCTCCCGCAGTGCGCGCTCCAGTCAGTGGGCCGTGCGCATGTGCTACTCGCCACCCGGTCATACGGCCGGCGGGAGGCTGAGGCAGGCCGCCCGCGCGCGCAGTGCGCCAAGATCGTGGAGGAGTACGGCTACGCGCACCTGTCGGCCGGCGACCTGCTGCGCGCGGAGGTCGCCAGCGGCAGCGCGCTGGGCAGGTGCCGCTAGTGGCGTGCGTTGCATAGTCCCTGCGTTGCAGGAGCATCAACTAGACGCTCATCGCCATGCTCGCTCCTGGGTTTGCCGCCCTGCCGGGGGCGCGTCATGTCCCTGCGGGCCGCGGGGCGCTCGCCGCGGCTGCTGTGCCTCCTCTATTCATGCCCAGGCAGGGGCCAGGGCAGGTGCCAGAGCGCGGCTGATGCGCAACCTCACCACGCTCTCTCGGCCTGTCATTGCGCAGATGCTCGAAGAGCGTCATGCTTCGGCCAAGCTGCACGGACGCCGTTGTCGATTCCAGTGTCCCACTTTCTCTGTCATAGCGCCCCACAACTAGGCCGGACCCGGCTGTGCGCGCGCTCAGGGACCTGGAGGCGGCCATGAAGGAGGGGGCGCTGGTGCCGACCGGCGTCACGGTCGGCCTGCTGCGCGGCGCCATGCTGCGCAGCGGCGGCGCGCGCTTTCTCATCGACGGCTTCCCGCGTGCCGTGGAGCAGGTGCGTCCATGGAGCGGGGTGAACAGGGGCGCAGCGTGCGGCCTTCTATCTTTGCGATGTGCTGCACATTGCGCAGGCCTCTGCATGCAATCACCGTGGCAGACAGGTGCATCTGTGCATGACGGGGCCGGCCTGCCAGCGTCAGTGAAAGGCTGGTGTGCGCGCGGCCCCGGCAGGCAGAGGTGTTTGAGCGCGACGTGAAGCGGCCGGCGCTGTGCCTGTTCTTTGAGTGCCCGGAGGATGTGATGGTGGCGCGGCTGCTGGAGCGCGGCAAGACGTCCGGGCGCTCCGACGACAACGAGGCCACCATCCGCAAGCGCCTGGCCACCTTCCGCCAGGCGCGCGCGCGCGGCGGGGCCCATGCCGTGCCTCAGCCTGAGAACAGGCACGGGTGCCTGCCGGGTGTGCTGGTGGCGGTGGGCGCGCCGTGGCCCGCCGCCTTCTCCATCCATGCCTGCTCGTCAGCTGAGCTGCACTGGCGGTTGGTCCATGATCTTGCATCTGTCACTGTGCGCCAAACAGGCCGGAGGTGCAAGCCGGAGGTGCTCTCCTGCTCCCTACGCGCGGGCGGCCTGTCACATAGGGCGCGGCTCCACACAACAGCATGCGACCCTGGTCTAAGCGCGGCGCGCCGGTGTGCGCATGCGCAGGCGACCATGCCCGTCGTCGAGCGCTACGAGACGGAGAAACGCTGCGTGCGCGTCTCCGCCGTGCCGGGGCCAGATGACGTGTTCATTGAGGTGGCTGCCCGTGCCACTGTTCGATCGCGCTGCGCGATGGTTATCCTGCAGCTCCTGCTCGCTGTCAGGGATGCTGCCGCAGAGCCTGGTTGCGCGTGTGACTCAGCGGCCGGCGCGCAACGTCCCGTGCCGTGCTGCCAGGCAGCTTGGCCTGAGTCATGTGCCACGTCATATGCAGGCCAGCGTCTGACATGCTGCAAGGTCCACTGCATGGCTGCTACACCTCATGCGTGCGCTTCTGTGGGTTGCGGCGCGCGTCACACCATAGTTGATTGTATTAAAGTGCCTGCCAGGTGCGCTCGGGCTCTGAAGGCGTGCGCATGGCAGGTGCGCCAAGCGATGGACGCGCTCCGGGCTGCTGGGAGCGCCCACGCGACGAGCGTGGCTGCGGCGCCCGCGCAGCCGAGCCAGGCAGGCCAGGCTGCAGGCGTCGCGCCCCAGCACGCTCAGAACGAAGCCCAGCATGCTTCGACTGAGCATGAGGCGCTCGCGGCCTGAGGCAGGGCAGGCGTGTCACGCTTGGCCCCTGTCCTGTTACGTTCACATCGTCTGTCCTGCGGCCATGCCGACGTGCAGAGGCTTTCATCTGAGCAGCTGCGTCCGCCCCCTCATCTGACAGGCTTCAGCAGTTGCGCGACATGATGTAGTACGCCCAAGAGAATCGCTTGAGGGCCATGTGGCTTGCATGCCTTCTGGGGATCAGCACAGTGGCTGCGGGCATGCATCACGCAGAGCAGGGACGTGGGTGCAGGCAGCGCGTGGTGGCGCATATGTCCGAACTAGCTGCACCTGACGTGATGAAGCACTGCCTGCGCATGCCTCTCACGGTGCTCAGAGCTTGCACGATGTGGGTGAGCCTAACCCGGGGACATGCCAGCACTTTGCTTTCAGCTTGCCACCTGCCCTGCGCCTTCGCGCTGACGTATGCACTGTGCCACGTGAACAGGAGACTTGTTGCCTCGCGAACATCTGGTCCTGACAAGTGAATGCGTGATTGAGAAACTGATCAGGAGCTTGAGACAGGATGTTGGCCCTTATGCGTGCTGCCATCGTCGTGCAGGATTATGCTGAGGTGACACATGTCGTGCAGTCCATGCAGAGCAGCAGCGCATCCACACTGTATGCGCTGTGCGTTTTACTGCCATGGTTTTCTATCCTTTCAGACTCTGCTGCCCAAAATGCTACACCCTCCTATGCGGGTGTCGGAGGGCGGCCTGTGGAATGACCCATGGTACACACGCAGGAGGCCGGCCGAGCTGCTCAGCCTGATCAGGCCAGCCCGACGGCAATAGACAGCCGCAAAGCTCGCGGGCAGCAGCTCCTGCACACTTCGTACGTGCCAAGCGCGAGCGCGCCGGGGTTCACCAGAGACCCTATGCAGCCCTGCAGAACCCACAGACCCTATGCGTCCGGCGTAACCATCGCGACCAGGCGCCAGCAGGATGCGCCGTGCGCCAGCGCGTCCTCCCAGCTTGCCGCGTCGCCCTCCAGCAGCGCCGCGTGCGCTGTCTCCAGCCGCACGGTGGACCCCTGCCGCGCGCGGGAAACCCTTCTGCGCGAGGCCCGGCGCGCCCGGCAGCGCTCGACATTGCACGGGCGCGCGCGCCGTGGCATGCTCAGCACGCATCGATGCATGCCAGCAAGGGATGTGCTCTGTCGCTCAGAAAAAAAAAACACAAGGGGAGGCCTTCAAAGCCAGCATGTCATACACACTCGTCTTGCGCTGCCGCCACACCTAAGACCCTGGCGGGCCCCGCACAGCAAATGCTATACCATGTGACACCCGTACGCAACCCCGATGCGCGGTGTTGCACGTGCTCTCACCTGACGCCCTAGATCATGCGCACCCGAAACACAGCCCAGCAAGCATAGCCCAGCATGCATAGCGCGCCAGGCCACCCAGCCCAGCAGCGCCCCGAGCCGGAGCGCACCGCCAGGTCCGACGCCGCCTCCTCCATGCCCTTGTTGTGCCCCAGGCACAGCACGCACTCCACGGCGGAGCGCCCCCTGTCCGCCGCGCCCGCCACCAGCCCCTGCGCGCCCGCGGTTCGCCCTTGCGCACACGCTCCGCATGCAGCCCTGTCTGGGCGCCCTCCGGTCATCCCCGCCGAGCTCAAAGCCAACTCTGGCGCCCGCGCCGCCGCCTGCAGGTGTCTGCGCCCCCCGAACCAGCCGGCCAGCGAGCCGTGAGCACGCCAGCACAAGCGGGCGGGCGCGCCTGCAGGTGCTTCAGCGTCTGCCCGTCCAGCGCTGCGACGGTGTACAGGCTGCCGAGCAGGTGCGTCTCGGCCGCGCCGAATGCGGCCGCGGCCTCCGCCATCGCCTGCAGCGTCTGGCGCGTGCGCAGCGAGTTGCTGCTCATGATCAGGTCCGGCAGCCAGCCGCGCCGCGCCAGCTTCTGTGCGACCTGGCCCGGCCGCGCACCAAGCTTGCGTGCTTAGCAGACGGACCTCTGTGCACAGCGGACCGTGCCTTGCGTGCTGCCGGAGCCTTACCGGCGCCGCACCACACGGCACAGGAGGCTGCGGCGAAGCAGTGGCGTTGCTCACCGCTCGGGCGCTGTCTGCGCCTTGCGTCGTGATCGGCCTGTCGTGGTCGCGCGTGTCCCTCCCCGACTCCTCGCTGTCAGCGTGCCTGCCGCAAACCACACAGCAACTTTGATACGCTGGCGCCTGCGTGGGCTGCAAGCAGGGCGACGAGCAAGGGCACAGTTGCGGGCGTGCCGCATCATGATTAGTTTGCGCGGCGACGTCTGCGCCCCGCCTGTCCTGCTATTGGCGGAGACGTCCACTGGCGCAACTGCCAGCACGGCGCGCGCTGGCACTGCAGGCCTCCTGCGTGCGGCTTTGCGGCATGTGCACCGCGGCCATGCGGTGCTCCCTGCCAGGTACGGTGACGCCTGCGGCATACACGCAACACGTCATATAGTTTTCAGTTCAGCAGACAAGCGAGCGCCGAGGCAGGACAGTGCGCGTGTGCACCTTAAGCATCGCGTCACAGCGCAGCGCTTGTTCGATACAGACTCTGTCTCGCTCTCCAAGCTCTCCTGCTGCTGGTCTGATTCAGGTGGAGTTGTGGAAAGCCTGCGTCTCTCCGAGAGGCTCTTCATCTTTTCTATCAACCCTCTCAGAGGAGAATCGGCCTGCTGCTACCGTTGCTAAGTCGGCAGCAGCAGCGCGGGGCTACGTCGCATTTACTGTATCTTTTCAGCAGGACTGGTGCGTTCCAGCCGAGTCCCTGAAGCGGTGATGTGAAACCCGTGGCTGTGCAGCGCACACGCACAGCCCGTCAAAGGGTCCCCGTGCATGCTGACCGGCAGCTCCTAAGTTATATTTTACACTACGTGCAGCAGACACCAGTGGTCGCCGTACATCCGGCAGCACTCTGAGCATCCACGGCGGCCGCGTAGGCCTCTAGCTTGTTACCGCACCGACAAGGTGTGACCTTGGCGTTCTCTTGTGTGCAGGGAGCCACCGGCTTGGCCGTGTTGACGCGCAGCAGTGTCAAAGAGCGGCGGCACTAGGACGTAGCCCTGTGCCTAGCGCAGATATTGCGCAGAGGCCTGACGCGCGCTTGCACACGCTTTACGGCGGCGACAGGCGCTTGAGGCAGCGGAGCGCAATATGTTGGAGAGCACTCCAGAGGAGGGCAGCGAGCATGCGCTGATACCGAACCCAGGTTTGCCCCGCCTTCCATGCCAGCTCCTACCACTGTCCGCTGCTCTGTGCACTTCCAACCTGCACTTGGCGCGGCAGCAAAGGCTCGCAGTTCACAGCGAGCAACAGCCTGGAGTAATCTTTGCAGTGCTGTGCTCTGTCATGTCTGCCCGCCATCTCTGTCATCCACCATCCTGCCGCGGCGCACAGGGAGCGATCTGCAGTGGAATCTGGGCAGCGCCTGGTCTTGGGGCCACCTGCAGGACGTGCCGGGGAGCTCAGACACTGCCGGCGCCTCGCCTGCGCCCGAGCCGGATGTTGACAGCGCCCGCCGCGGCGCGATGCTCGGCGCTGCATACGCCAGGCAGCGCGTGCCGAAGCGCTCGCGCGCTGCAGCGCTGCTAGACGGCGACAGCGCGGGGGCCACCCCGCCGCCGGCGAGCAGTGCGTGCTGTGCACCTCGCCGTGTCTCTACAAACATTTGCCAAGGCCATATAGTGCACATAATACAACGCAATTCAGGTGCTCAGTGAGAATGCGATGCGCAGAACATGCAGCTTGTTGCTCCTGTGCACCGCTGCAGGGCGTCAGCCATAGCACTGAAGAGGAAAAGGCTGCTGGAAGAATACTGTAGCCTGATAAGGCGTGTCTGAGCTTGGCCTTGCTGCTTGGCTGTCTCCCTGGATCAAGTCCTACCACTTCATGCACCCATGACCCTTGTTCACAGGTGCTTGATTCACAGAGCGCTCCAGCTCTGACGCGCACTCTATGAAATTTGCGCAGGGCAAGTAGCTGTGGCTGCAGCTGCGCTGGCGAGTGCGCGCGAGCGCCCAACCCGGGCAGCAGCGCTGCAGGTGCCAGCAATTCAAGCCCCGTTATCAAATATCTTAGATTTAGTAGTGCCCTAGTGCTTGGAGTGCCCTGGTGCTTTTGCACATCTTCAAAAGGGGGTGGTGCGTGGGGACTTTTGAGCAATCTTTATCATACCCAGTACGTGCAGTTGAGCTTGCACATGGGTCACTGCTGCAGGTAGCTCGGCCCATGACATTGTGGGTGTGCAACACGGGGGTTCATGCTCCTTGCAGACAGTTCGACAGCGACCCTGCAATATGCCAGCCGGCAGCGCACGTGCGCCGTGTGCTGGCAAGTGAAGGCTGCATGCATCAGACCGCCGTCTTACCATGCGGCACAAGCGGCAGGTCCGGGGCCACTCGGGGCCGCAGGCCTCGTCGGGGCGGTCGGGGCGGACGGGAGGGGGGGAGGATGAGGAGGAGGAGGAGGCGATGTCCGAGGCGGAGGCCGAGAGCAGCGGCTCCGGCGCGTCGCCGCAGCGGCGGCCTGTACGGCGCGAGGCGCCTACGAAGCGCGCGCGCTGCCAGGTGACCTGGGCAGCTTATGCACGGTGGCAGATGAATCCTGTGCATGGCCAGGAAACGAGAGACGCGTGTATCTACCATGCTCAGCAGGTGGAACGTACACATGTGTTGTGGTGTGGCATCCTGAGAGAGTGGCGCAGGGGGTCGCTCTAAAGACTTGTTCTCAGCCTGGGCTGCAGCAGTGTCAGCCGAGCTCAGCGTTCCCCCGGGAGTGCTCCCCAGCGGCCGCGCACGCGTGCACAGGTGGAGAGCTGCGGGCGCGAGCTGAGCGCGCTGAGCACGTACCACCAGCGCTGTCGCATCTGCGAGGTGCACCTGAAGCTGACCAG
>JAABUV010000984.1_pt1 | contig 42366 bp, 74 predicted proteins | sample 5559971 | NCBI WGS metagenome assembly JAABUV01 (sample SAMN10711881, study PRJNA513362) | rock metagenome | isolation source: Antarctica rocks | place: Antarctica: Victoria Land, Knobhead nord | collected 2015-12-19 | reverse complement strand
ACCCCAGAGAGGAGGTATTTAAGGTTGGCATATCCGTTATGCATGCACACAGCAGTCCATGCTTCACGGCGGGCTGTGCTCCCGCTCAAACCTCGTGAACTGAAAAGCGTCCACGTTACTACCTCGAGCCTTAGTGGGCTTACTTGCTCATCCTCGCCCAACAAAATAGTTGCTCTGTCGCTGCATGAGCGCGCATGCCCTGCCATGGCCACGCGCAGGCTGGGGAGGCGGCGCACGATGTTGTAGCCGTTGATGAAGATGAGGCCCTTGTTCCAGCCGCCGGCCACCGACAGGTACGAGTCCGGGAAGCGGCCCAGCTTGTCGGCGAGGCTGGGGTCCACATAAAGCGTGCCCCTGGCGCAGCGCGGCGACGCCGTCAGGCGGCGCGCTGGCCGCCGCGGCCTCGGGCCCTGCTCTGCTCTGCGCCACGGCCGCGCGAGCTTGCACCAGCATGCACCCGGCAGCCCAGCCTGTGTGCATGCCAACGGCGTGCACAATGCCCTGCATTGCGTTGGCAATATAAACGAAAGGCCAGCACCGCACGACGCGCGTGTGCAGAAAGCCCGGCAGTGCCTGTGTGCCGGGCTGCAGCGGCCGCGCACCTGAAGAACACGGGCCCGTCCGACGCCGCATTGGGCGCCGGCACCGCGCACGTCCTGTTCGCGGGCGCCGCCGCGGGGCAACCGAAGGGCGCCTCCAGGCGCGCGGCGGCCGACGCGGTCGACGCGATGCGCGGCGGCGCGGGGCTCCCGGCGGCCGCAAGCGCTGCCGCCTTGTGCGCGGCGGGCCGCGCGGCGGCGGGCTTGGCGGGCGCGGGCGCGAGGGCGGGCGCCGGCGCGGCGCCCGCCGGCGGGAAGCACAGCACGCCGGTGTCGGTGATGGGCAGCGGGTACACGCGCCAGTTGGTGAGCGGCAGGCCTGCGCGCCCAGCTACCCGATTGGTAACCCTATTGCTAACCCTACCAGGCTACCCGGCACGGGTGTACCGCAGCGCCAGCGAGGAACGCGGGCACGCTGGTGTTAGCGCTGGGCGGGAAGAAGATGAGCGAGCGGGCGTGCAGCGGGCCTGCGTCAAGCAACGCCGCAAGCGGCGGCAGGGGCTTGGGAGAAAATGCGATGGAAACATGGTGCGCGCGCACACAACTAGCCACAAAAGGGTATCAGAGCGCATGCAGGACAACCAAGGCCGCCAGCAGGGACGCGCATGTGAGCAGTGAAATACATGGCAAGCGCAGCTGGGCTGCCAAGCCTGGTTAAGAGAGAGAGAGAGAGAGAGAGGCGCGCCATTCAGCAGCACGATAGTGCTGGGCAGGCCCTTGAAGTCGAACTCGAGGCCCGTGTTGCGGCGCGCATAGCCCTCAACCAGGATGTCCAGCACAGCGACAGTGCTGTTGCTGGGCGTGACGGGGCCGTTGGCGCTGGGCGCCGCAATGCCCAGCTCCAGGTTGGCCTCCTGGTTGCGGTCCAGGCGCGCGATGACGATGCCGTTGACCATGATCTGCGCGCCGGCGCGGCACTCTAAGGGTACGCCCACAACGCTCTTTGCACGCCCACAGACCCACAGTGTACTACCTCACTGACCATGCACCACAGGCCATGTCAAGGGAGGGATGCATGTGATATAATGTGCAGCGTTTTGCTGGCTAAACTGTTGCGCTGCCTGCATGCAAGTGCTTCGTCTCTGTCAGGTCCGCCAGTGAGGTTTTGCACGTTACAGGGCAAAGTTAAACGCCATGTTTTTCACAAGCACAGTCGAGAGGAGAACGCACGGTTGCGGTGTCATGGACGCGGTCCCCAAAGTACAGGGTCGCATTATTGAAGATCTGGGTGTTGTTCACCTCGATGCGGTACAGGATCAGCCCGCCCCTGGCCCAGCGCATGCAGGAACAGTCCACAAAGCTCGCGTCCATGCCATGGCATGCATCGCGTCAGCCACAGCAGGGCACACAGCGCAGGCATGGGCACCACAGGGGCTCTGATGCGCTCTGGGCAGCACTGGCGTTGGTACAGCAGGCTGCTACAAGGCATCAAGTAAGTCGCAGCACGCGCACTGCCGACCCAGGCATGGGCAGCAGGGTTCTTTGAGATTACATGTGCTTTGCAAGACAAGCGCCAAGAGCACCGCGCACTCATCCACAACTCGCTGGTGGCGGGCAGGAGCGCGCAGGAGGGCGCGTAGCAGGGCGCACTGCTGGCCGTACTCCTCCATGGGCAGGGGCAGGTTGGAGAGCGTGCCGTCGCCTGGGACCAGCTGCGGCAACTGGCTCAGCAGCGACGCCTGCTGCGTCAGCGTGACCGTGCCGTACGGCCAGATGGTCGGCCGCGGCGGCGTCGGCAGCAGCGCGTTGCCCGTGTGGTTGAGCAGCGACGCGCGGATCAACTGCCGCACGGGCGCCCGCCCAGCTGACGCCCCGCCGCTGGCTATGCTGAGCGGGGATGGCCCATGCGCTGCTGCATGGTGCTGACAGGTGCCACAATACGTGCATGGCTATGCTGACCACACGCCGGACAGTAGGATGAAGAACGGCGCCCGATGAGCGCCAGCAGAGTGAACAACTTTGCTTACGAGCAGAGCGCGGTGGGCGAGGGCGAGGGCGGGCCGGGCGCGCGCACGTCCCACTTGCATGGCCCGTTGATGCCGGGCTGGCAGAAGTCGCCGGCCTCGCTGATGGGCGACGCGTAGTCGTAGCTGGTGATCACCGAGTTGTACTTGCCCTTGACCATCAGCTCGCCGGCCTCCCAGTCCCAGGTCACGTCCCCGGGGATGGGGTCCACCTGCGCGCCTGCGCCGCGGCCGGGGCGCGGCGTCGCCTCAGGACGCCGCAGCCGGGGCGCACAGCTGCCTGAGGAGAGTCCGGGCGCAGTCGCTGCAGCAGCGCGCCGCAGCCCTGAAGCATGCAGATTGCTTCGGACGCAGTGTGTCAATGCGCAGGCGATCCATCGCGGGTGGTTCCAACCACCACTCCTGGCAGCAGCACGGGCGCGTGACAGCGCCGCACCGGCGGTGTAGGCAAAGTTGGTGCCGCCGGCCGCCATGTACAGCGTGACGGAGCCCATGTTGTTGTTGTAGCGCAGGATCTGGTCAAACGTGTCCAGGAAGTCCCAGACGCTGGAGTTGGCGATGGACTGGCCCCACCAGGTGAGCCAGCCCGTGCTGCGGCACGCCGCGCGCACGCGTCAGCATGCATCTGATGGCACCTGATGGCGCGGCATGCGCTGCACGGTATGATCGGGCTGCCGGGCTCTGCTACGCGTCGGTCAGCTGCTAGGCAGCTCAAAGCGCGCCCGGTTGCAAGCACGGGGCGTGTGCGAGCGGAGCCGCTCGAGTTGCAGAGGAGCGCACTAGAACTCGCTGCACCAGACGGGCGACTGGCCGGCCGGGTTCATGGACTTCTGGCGGCCGAATGCATCTTCCATGGTGAACCAGTGCGCTCCAAAGTCGACCACCCTGGCCAGCCCAGCGAATTGGTCAGCGGCGATGAGCGAACGCGTTGGAGCGTGCATGGGTGCACTTCAGAACAAGCGGAGCAGTACATGATAAGGAGTGGGGTCGGAATGCAGCTAAGCCTTGCAGGCGCACAGTACGCCAGGGACCACAGGCATTTCGTCAGTGCAGCAGATGCATGCTGCACACGCTGTGAGGAGGGGACGAAGAAGCGCAGCAGGGACAGCGCGCACGTGAGCAGCTCGGAGCCGCGCAGCGAGCCCTGCTGGACGAGCGGGGGCGGGTCCGTGGTGAACAGGATGTGGTCGTCGCCAAAGGCCTTCTTGGCGATGGCGATGAGGTGGCGCATGTATGGCTCGTTGGGCCCAACAAAGCCAAACTCGTTCTCGATCTGGACCGCCACACGCTGCATGAGCGGCCCTGCATGCAGGCAGGTGCGCAAACGGGCACACGCCGCGCAACGGCACTGCCACACGGCTGACTACTTGGCCGGCGCTCACCTGGGTGGCGATGATGGGGCCACCTACGAGGCACACACGCGCTCAAACCTCACGCTCGAGTAGCTGGTGGCCGGTGCAGCACGGCCGGCAGCACGACCGGCGCGACGCCCGCCCCGGGCCCCGCACCGCGCTGGTACGTCATGTGCGCCACCTTCGGCAGCAACGTGTTCCACCAGCGGTCGACGTGCATGAGGTACCGGGGGTCATCGCTGCGCACGCGCATCTGCGCCGCCTTGTCCTGGCTGCCGCCGGTGATCTGCACCGGCGGCCGGCTCGCGTCACTGGCAGGAGCCATGCATGCCGCCAGAGTTTTTACACAGCATGCGCGGTAAGCTGCCACGCATGACCACAGGTGCCAACATAACGCTTGGCGCCTCGGCAGCATCACCGCGGAGCTTGACACGCGATCAGATAGGGCGTGCTATGGAACGAAAGCGAGTCACAGACAACCATTGTCATGCGGGAGGCGGGACCCACCTGCGACGTGCCCAGCCACCAGGGGAAGCCGCCAAAGTCCCACTGCACGCGGCGGAGCCGGCCGTCAGCTCCGTCGCACGCTCGCGCCCGCCTCCGCCGCGCCCGGCGCGGCGATGCGGCCGGCGCCGCAGCAGCGCGCAGCAGGATCGGCGCCGCGCGGGCGCACCTCGGCGCAGATGTAGGGCCCGGGGCGCAGGATGATCAGGAAGCCGACCTTCTCCGCGAGCTCCAGGAAGTGGACCACATCCGCGGCGCCGGTGAACGTGTACTGGTAGGGGTACAGCTCGTGGTGGTTCCACGGCACGTACACCTGCCGCGGCGCGCGCGCGCTGCGCCAGCCTGCCCGGCGGGGCGCCGCGCACGGCCGGCGGCCCGAGCCGCCCGGCCGCTTGCACAGCTGTACGCGGGACTCCCGGGCTGTCAGGGGCACGCCTGCACTGCGGTCAGGCCGAGCGCCTTCATCCGCAGCAGCCGGTCCTCCCAGTACGCGGGGTGGATGCGGAAGTAGTGGATGCTGCGGCAGCCAGCGCAGGGTCAGCAGATGCTGGTCAGCAGATGCTGAGCTGCTCCACCAGGGCGCCCCACTCAGGCGCAGGCAGGAGCGCCGGCATTTTGACAGAGCCAGCTGGCCAGCGCGGCGCCGGCCGGGCACGCACGTGCCCGCGATGAAGCGGAACGGCTGCCCGTCTTTCAAGAACACATCCCCCTGCGGCGCTATGGTGAAGGAGCGGTTTGTGGTCGCCGCCAGCTCGCGCGCAAACGGCGTTCCATAGTGCGGCGCGTCATCCATGGTGAGCCAGCCGGTGGTCGCCCCCGGTTTGAGGGACGACCACGCCGGCGCGCTGCTATCCGCTGCAGCTGCGCCCTGTGCAAGCACCACCGCCAGCAGCGCTCCAAGCGCCAGCAGCATGCCGCGCCTGCGCCACGTTTGGGCAAAAGTCAGAGGCTGCTGTGGCTGCTCCACAGTGTGCGTGCGCGCAAGCGACCAGCGGCTTCCGCTGCGCATTCCGCCTGGCCGCACAGTTGCACCGCAGGCTGTGCTGCTCCGCAGGCTGTGCTGCTCCGCGGCGCGGATGCGAGATCATCGGCGAGAGCACCCTGACGCGTGCGACTGTGCAGCTGGGCAGGCACACTCTGTCTGGTGCGCGCAGCAGCACACAAGACATCGACGGCCCTGCAGCCACTGCCAGGCTGCCAATGAGCAGGCAACTAAGACTACGCTCCGAGCCGCAGCAGTTGAATTGCGCAACCAAGACCTGCCAGCTGGCTTCCACACTTCTATCCCCCTTCGTGCACTCTGACCTCCACAGCACACACTTGACAACGCTGCAGCGTGAAGGAGGGTGGCGCCAGACCTCTGGCAAGACGCCGCGAGGCGGCTGCGCAGCTCCATCTTTGTATATGTTTTGCCCGGGCCTAGGCGCACGGCACCTGTGCTCAGCACCGCTCTGTCAGGCGCACGTGAGGTGCATCCTTCAATATGCATGCCCGCTAGGTGCGGCAGCGCGGCGATGCCTTGAAAGCGCTGCGTGCCGCGCGCACCGTCGACACCGTCGTACTGGCGGTGCTACTCCGCTCTCATGCAGCACTCTATCAACAAGCGCAGCTGGTGAGCTTCAAATATGGACCTCTACCCTGGCTCTCAATACGCCGGCACCACTGCAAGCACGACAAGTTCCTCTCTCTTAACCCAAAGCCTGCACGGGGCAGTAGTGTGTCAGTGTGCCACACTACACCAAAAGAAGCCACACGCTCTTTGAAAATTGTGAGGGCTTGCTTAGCAGGGTTTCGTTTCCAGCTCGTGCGAGTGCGCACGATGGCTACATTTATCGGATTTATCGGGGACATTTATCGGATCACAACATTGTCACACAGACATCCCCAGTTGTAGCATATTCCCGTACACACGCATACATGCATCATCTGCTCCTACATAAATCTCTACGGTATGATGATGTTAGCAAGCACATAGGCCAGAAGACCAGAAGACCCTCGACCATGACGCCACAGAGGCACACAGAGCCACAAAATGGGCGCAAACTTCTTATCACCCAGACAGCTGTAATGATTTGGAAGTGCAAGGCTGAAAGTGCGCATCTCAGTTTCAGGGGACTTGAGGTTCATCCTCCCTACCAGGTGAGCCGCATGCGAAGCAACCCATGTGTGGGCAAGCACAGACCCAGCTGGCATGGTGAGAGCCCTGCAGTCGCACTCCGGCTGTTGCATGACTGCATACCGTGGCAGCGGCCAGGCTCACAGCATTCTTCCAAGCTACAGCCCCAGCTCAGCTCTTGCACCAGGAGCCATGCAGGGTATCATTACACAGTGTGGCCTGTTTGCGCCCTGCCACTTGCGCGGGGGTGACCGTGGCGAGCAAATACACAGAGAGCAGCCCAGTCTGCGACAGTCTGTGGTTTACAAGACACACGCACTGGACATCTCAAGCGTTTCGGCAGAGCGCTACCAGCTCTAGTAGCTCCAGGCCCTGCAACTATGCTACAGGCGCGGGCGCGCCCTGCACGGCAGCGCCTCCCGGCAGCAGCGGGTAACCAGGCGCGGTCACCCCCGCGGCACTGGCGCCAGCGCCGGCGGCCGTGTCCGCATCATGCGCGATAATCTCAAAGCGGAAGCGCATGTCCGCCGGCTGCTCGGCGTAGGGCGTCCACATTACGTCTGCAGCACCAGCCACAGCGCGCAAGTCAGCCTCAGAGGCGGCACCCTGACACGCATGCACAGACGAGTGGGGAGACATGGGCGGGCGCGCACAGTTGGTGCCCCAGATGTTGTTGGCCAGGCAGAAGCTCACGCCCTGCGACATGTCCACGTACGCAGGGTCTAGCGTGGGGAAGGGCGTCCGGCGGCCCGGCGACATGAGCGCCGCGTCGAGCGACCTGCCCCGCGCCAGAGCAGTGAGTTCAAGCAGGCACGCTCGCGGTCTGTGTAGTGGCAGAGGGGCCGCTTGTGAAGCGCTGAGGGCGGCAAGCATGTGGTCTGACACACCCGGCATCGCATGCGTCCGTGTACTTGCTGTCTCTGGCAGGTACTGCAGGACGGCCAGTCTGCCGGCAAGCTGTGCACTGCTTGGATTGCGGATAGCCCGCAGCGAGTACGTCTGGGCAGCAACACCACGGGGTGTGCACGTATCCTGTGCATGACCAGGTCCTCGCAGGCACAGCCGTCCTGGTGGCGCCTCGGCGCCGCGCCTGATCTGGAGCCGCTCCCACGCGTGCGCCCCCGCGCCGGCGACGAGCACGCCGTCGTCGTCGACCGCATGCATGGCCTGGCTGCCATTGCGCAGGACGTCCGTCGGCGAGACCGGCTGCCCCAGCTTCATCATCCGCCAGCTGCCGGCATCCGCCGCGGCTAGCGACGGCTGGAAAGTCACCCAGACAGCCTGCGCAGTGTCGGTTTGCTGGTATATGGGATGCTGTTGAGCGGCATGGCGGTAGACAGCTGCTTGCAGAGTGCATGCGGCGAGTGGCCCTCATGCAGCAGCAGCGCAATGCGCGGTGAGCACACATTCAAGCGCCGGACTGCATGAGCGCTGGAGCACTCTGGCCGCAAGGCACCTGCGTGGATACAAGCTCGGCGGACACCTGGGAGTGCTGTTGCGTGATGAGCGGGCTGTCACATGGCTGTCAGCTGCCCGCAGCCCGAGCACGGCCGCTGCAACCAGACAGCCTCCGCAGCTCCCTGCCTGGCCCCCGCACCTCCGGCAGGCGCGTCGCGGTCTTGTTGACCCACACGACGTCGAGCAGCAGGCGCCCGTCTCCCGGCGGCGAGGCCACCTCGAGCCAGACCTCGGCCGGCGCGCCGGCGAGCTCGTGCAGCGCCGGCGGCAGGCTGGCGCGCGCGAGCACGCGGAAGCTGTCTTGCGGGCCCTGCCGCAGCGCGCGCGCGCTAGGTACGATGCATCCCGGCGCAGTACACCGCGCGCGCGCGCTGCTTCCCTACCTACGAGCACAGAGCTATCTGCTTTAATCCATAATGGGATCACGGGTGGAGGCCATGCATGCATCTGGGGATGCTGTCAGGGACGCATGCTGAGCGCGCTGGGCACCGGCATGCACGTGCTGCCTTGGTGGCATAAGGACTGTCGCAAGCACAGAATGGTGTGGATCACTGGGCCTGCCGGCCAAGCCCGCTGCAGACATCAGGCGCCAGCACCAGCGCATACAGGTTCTGGCATTGCAACGGGAGCAGTCAAGGGACAGCATGCTGTTGGTTTGAAAAACATGCGCAAGCGTGCGGCGCCACCTGCTGGGCCCAGAATTGGTCCGCGCGCGGGCGCGCGTCGGCGCGCGACGGCCGCGCGGCCGAGCAGTTCACTTTGCCAAAGTCCTGCCGGTACCAGGGCACATAGGGGCCGAGGTAGGAGTAGTTGGCCCAGATCGCGTCGTACGACTGCTCGGTGTAGGTGCTGTACACGAGCGCACCGAACGGCCGCCCCGCGCCCGCCCACTGCGCGCCCGCGCGGCCTGGCCAGCGCCGCTGCAGGCCCGCCAGGGCCCCTGCCCGCCGCACAAGCCACTCTTCTCGCTTTGCGTGCCAGATGCCAGATCCAAAAGCACGGCATTGTGCCTGGTCTACAATCCTGGCAAGGGCTGCCTGCACTCGCCACCCTACAGCAACTGCTGCAGTCAAGAGAGAGCAAGGTATCTTGCGCACGTCTTTGCATGCGCGCCAGACCGCCGTACCGCACCCAAGCAATCAATCAGGTTTCCTGATGGAAGCGGTGTGATGCCGGGGCCCGCGCGCGCAGCAGGCAGTCACACCGGTGACCGGGTCGAGGCTGACCGTCCAGGCGTGTGAACTGAACGTCAGCGAGTCGCTCGCGCCCAGAGCGCGCAGGCCTGCCACGCTCGGTGGCCGCCACCCGCCCTCCAGCCGGCTGAGGACGCCGCGCATGTCCCGTCCCTGTGGCACATCGCCGTAGGGTCAGGGACCTGCGCCTGCTACTCAGGCGAGGAAAGAGGGCAAGCAAGCCGCAGATAACCTCTGCAGCACCTCAGCGCGACCTTGCGGAGGGTTGCTGACATGCGCCCACTCATGAACAACAGTCCAGTGCATGTCTATTTACAGGGTCGTCATAGGAGTCTGACTCCTACCAGTCGCACAGCATGCACAGCAACTTAGCAACCTCGTGCAGGAAGCCGCCGCATCACACACCACCTCTTGAGAACGTGATGTGCATCGCAGGCTGGGCAGGTGCGCACCCTACGCGATGCGCAGCGCATGGCGCTCCAGCACCCGGTCGCCACAGGACGATGTCGTGACGGAATTGCGACAACAGACACCAAGAAAGTGGGGGTGGGCGGCGGCTGGCCCGCACCTCTGGCGAGTCGCCGAGCGCGTCCAGGGCGTGGTCCACATACGCGGCCTGGTCCGCCCAGCCGGCCACCACGGCGCGGTAGTTTCGGTCGCCCAGGCGCGCGAGAAATTGGGCGTTGCTCCAGGAGGCCGTATCATTCAAATACCTGTGTGCAATCAACCAGCTTAGCCTTGTTACGCACGTCCACATCCAATAGAGTTGCGCAGAGCCAAGGCACCACCCTGCATGAGGGCTGCGAGAAGCGTACGTCTTTATGTCGGCACCCGAAGTATGCTCGGGCACCTGCGCGCTCGCAGGAATTTAGCGTTCTTCCTGGTCGCCGCATCATCGGAGCATGTGCGGGCGCCCGCGCACCATGTGAGCTCAGGCCCCTGCGCCAGGAGCGGCACTACATCTGGGGTCGGTCGCCGTGCCGCACGGCAGGCGCGCTCGCAGCGCGCCTTAAGCAGCATGCGGGTGAAATTCTTCAGGGCAGGCGTCCGCAGCGTGCAATGCGGCAGCGCGCGCCGCGCGCGCATCGTCGCCCGATAGCGCGCAATTTTCTGCGGGTCGCTGGCGATGCCTGCGGCACGCGCGCACGCTGCGGATGGGACTCCATGCATGCTGTGCCCCTGATAAGCATGCGCACAGTGCTGAGGCAGAGGGAGCGCAATTGGGCCCAAATGCGCCCCCCGTCAAGAGCCAGAGCAGGCCAATGCACAGGAGCAGGAGCGCGCCGTACACCCACGTGTCGCCGACCTCCTGCGTCACGACGGGCAAGCTGCCGAGCGCGCGCGGGTCGTCCAGCAGCGCGGCCACGAACTCGTCGAGCGTGGACGCCCTGATGACGGAGTCCGGGAAGAAGCCGCCCAGCAGCGAGAAGACCTCTGCCACCTGGGGCGCGCGGCGCAGGGCGGGTCGTCGCCCCGCAGCGGCTGAGCGGGGGCGGCAGGTGGGCGGGCGCATGCGGCACCTGCGCAGCCGTCTGCGGTCCGCTGTTGTCGCCGTCGTTCCAGGCGGCGCACAGGACGTGCGGGAAGCCGGGCGCGGTCACGCACTCGCGCGGGCCGCGGTCGACCGGCGCGCCAGAGTAGCCGCCTGCGGACCTGACAGGGTCAGGCGTGACAAACTATGTGCAGCTCGCTGTTTTGGCACTCCGCTGACGCGTTGCTTCTGCTGCCATTGTTGCCTGCTCCAGGCGGCTCATGCGCTGGGCTTGTCTGACCGTGGCTCTCGTTGATCCTGTACGCCTGGGTTGGCGGGTAATTTAATAAAGTGACCGAGCTGGCTGGACCACATCTGCTCGTCAATGCTCATGCTGAGGCGATCTGCTTAATGTGTGAGCGCGTCGACCACGGGGCAACATGCGCAGCTGCCAGGCACGCAGGCGTGCCCTGATGGAGCATCCCAACTGAGGCTGGTAATGGTGCGGCGTGTCTGCACGGAGCATGCCAACAAGGCCGGTGCTGCTGTGGCGCGCCCGGACGGAGCATGCCGACAAGGCTGGCGCGTTGCTGTGGCGCGCCTGGATGGAGCATCCCGACCAGGCTCGTGTTGGTGGCCGCGTCGCGCCAGAGGAACGGCGTGTTTTTCGGCACGCCGGGCGGCGCGCTGCCGCCGTTGACACCAATCGATATGGCGCGTACGCCCGCGCCGGCCAGCACCGGCACTGCGCTGCGCGTGAGGCCGGGGACATCCCTCTGCGGCCCATGAAGCAGGGTCGTTGCTCCAGCGCAGCTTTCATCCTGCGCATGCCTCAGTGCAGCTGTGACGCGCTGGCGCCATCAACACCGGCTGTCTCCGCACCTGGTTGACAGTGAACTTTGGTGCCAGGCCAAAGCGTGTGTCGAGGTTGTGCGTGAGCTCAACGGCTGCCGTAAGCAGCGATGCATCCGCAGCCTCAGCCTGCAGGTTGAATGGCAGAGCGTGCCTGAAGCACAGTGCTGCACTTGTCAAACGTGCAAGCACAGCAAGCACCTGAGCACCATGCACTGCCTCCTTAAGAAAAAGCTAAGAGAAGTGTGCATGGTCTGGGCAGGGCGTGCCAGTAGATATCGCCACGACGTACTGCGTTTTCAAACGCCGCAACTGCTGTGGCATTGGGGCAGTCCAGGCCCAGGCCCGGGGGGCAGTCCAGGTACAGGGACACCAGCCACGTCTGCAGCAGGCGCCTGCGTCAGCTGCACTGCTGGCTGGCACAGGGGAACAAGGTGGCAGTTGACACGCGAGGCGCACGTGCGTCATGTAGCGGAAGTGTCGCCCTTGCTGGCTGCGGACTTGAGCGGCAGTGTGCACCTGCAAGTGTGTGTTGTCGTGACATCAGGCGCGTGTGTTGACAGTGGGCAGACAGCAGGCAGTGCTGCAGTTGGCAGACAGCAGGCCATTGTTGGCTGCATCATGCCGCTCACCGCGTTTGGAAAGTGCTGGTTGAAGTACTCATTGACAACCTGCTCGGCGTTTCCCGCGTCCTTGAAGCCGACATCCTGCAACAACTGTTCGTTAGGTCTGCATATCTGCACCTTCCTGCTGCCTGTTATGCGCCTCACTGGCAGGGCCAATGCACGTCTAGCCTTCTAGGCACGTTGTATAGATACCTTGCAGCACTTGGTGTCTATGCTGCAAACCTGCATAAACGTGATGCAAGGCAGCCTCAGCCTGCCCAGGCCTGCATAGCCACGGACAACTAGAACAATGGGACCAATGTGGGCTGAGGGGCATGCCAGGTGACTGGAGAAGATGACGTGAACGTCAGGGGCGCTTTCTCCAAGCGCTAATAAGCAGCAAACAAGAATGAGAATTGCATGCATGACTGGCGAGCCATACACGAGCGCCCTGGGCATCGTTAGTCGCCTTTCTGTCCAAGGCCTGTGTTTTCGTCTGGAAGCAGTCTCCGGTGCATTGCTCCAGGGAGCAATGCATCTGCGATGCAGGTGCGTCAGCAGCAGGTCACGGCTGTACCCTCTTGTTCACATCCAAATTCTGAAATAGCAGAGCGGGGCAGACTAGGAACGAGGAGTCCTGTCCCGGACACAGTGAACTGCCAAGCAGCGTGTTAAGATATTGCCCCAGCCGTGCAGGGCTATGTCTCATGAAGCGTGCTAATAGGAGACGCACGTCTGCAGCCGGTTGCTCTATCAGCGGCGTCCTGTCCTGCACAGCTGCTGTATGTGCGCTGCTTTCAGTCGAAAGCACTGCGCCAGCGCAGCAGTGCCTGCATGCGCGCCTGCAACAAGCCGAGCACCCCTGCGGTGAGCCTATTTGCACCAGTCTGCAAGCTGGGTGGTTGGCGGATGCATAATACTGTTGATTGCACACCGCGGGGTTATGCCAGTGTGTTTATAAATGCTTAGCAAGGAAGGTTGGCAGCTGATGCTGTGCTCTGCTTGCAGGTGAGGAGGGCGTGACCCCCGGAGCCTGCGACGCCCTGGGCTGCTGCTTTGATGCAGGTGCCAGTCAGAGCTGTATTTACCCTACCAGCGTGGAGGCGCGTGCGCTGGAGGACCTTGTTCAACAGCGCCGCGAGGCCCCCAGCCCTGCCGCCGCAGAGTCGCTGGCGCCAAGCAGTGCCGTAACAGGTCACCGCCTGGCGCCCCATACGTTCGCTTGTACGAGCCTGGTATGGCGTCTCGCCTGTGAGACCAAGTGGCTCAGCGACAGGGGCGTGAGTGCTGCAGGGGGGGCCAGCGCCGCTTGCCGATATGCAATGCCAGCCACGGGCCCAGAGATACGCCTCGGCATGACCTGGGGTATTGGCTGGCTCAACCTTCACAACTTGCTCGCCACGAACATCGCCGCCAGTGACTTGGGTCCGGTGCGCCTCGTGAGGCTCTGTGTGTGTGCCTGTCTGCACAGGGCTCAGTGTGCTGCTAGGCCTGACTTCCTGTGCTTTCTATGTACTCCTCCGGCCTGTAGCTGATAAGTTGCATCCAAGCATGTGTATGTATGGCTTGTATGCATGTATATATACGCCATGCGCAAGTGGTCCCTTGCCTGTTTCAGTGACGAAGTGCTGCCATGGACTGCGCTCATGCATGAGCAGGATCCGCCTGTTGCTTCACGGTCACTGGGCTCGTCTCCGTAAGCACGCATGCCGGGGCAGTCTCCTCCATCCTCCCTCAGCATGCGTGCTGACTGTGTGCACATGGGACGCAGGCCAACACCACTGGGCTACAGGTCATCTTCTATGGTGCGCGGTGTCTCGGCACTGTATTATCAGCTTTCATGACAGATGTGCTACGTTGTGAGCTTGCCCTGCACACCTAGATGACATTTGCCTGCATGGCTCTGTGCATCACGCAAGAAGGCTCGCTTCCAGTCCTCTGGGTGCACCAAAGAAGCTCTTTGCACCAATGGGGCATCTCAGCTGTGATTGACCTGTGGAACACCAGATTATCGAGCTGGATTGCCACGGCGCAGGCGACAGCATCACAGAGCACTTCATGGGCACCAGTGGCGGGCTGCCAGAGATGCAGAACAACAACGGCTCTGCAGTCAGCCCCGACATGGCGGCCGACGTCGCCGTGTGGAAGCGCAACTTCGGCTTCAGGTACCGCGCGGCGGTCGCCGCCATCTCTGGCGCGCCCCTGCATGGTCGCCAGCCTGCAACACGCCCGCCTGCTGGTTGCCAGCCTATCCCAAGGCCAACACAATGTCTTGCCTGAGGCCCCAGAACCGCCTGACCACGCTGCAGGCTGAAACCGTGGTCCCGCAGCGCTCCTGACCCCACATGCATGCTCTCGCAACGGGCCCACACACTGGCGGCGCAGCGCAGGCGACCAGATCGGGCACCTGTGGTGGCGCCTGCTGAACGGCGAGCTGCCCGCCGTCAACCAGCCGGGCGCCGTGGTGGTGCTCATCGGTGCGCGCCACGCACCGCATGCCGCTGCACCTGTCGCGGCAGCACTTGCTGCGCTGCTTCGCTACATGGCTGGGAATGGTACCTTGCGCTTGAGCAGCTGTCCATGTGGCGCAAGCGCACGCCGCGTCCGGGCACAGTCGCGCTGCCACCGACAACGTGTGGCAGTGCCCAAGACCACACCTTCAGCTCAATAGCAACATGAAAGTCGGAGCGCATGGGGCCAAGAAACATGCTGCGAGCGCGATGGGTGGCATGCGCTAGAATCGGCCACCTGCCATGTGTGAGCGGCGCTGGACATGGGCATCGTCAGGCATACGCCCCATGCATGGATGATTTGCTCTGAATGTGAGTGATCACGTGCATGCGTAGGCACCAACGATCTGGGCGCCGCGGCTGACTGCGAGACCGCGACGGAGGCGGACCTGGTCGTTGCTGCGTGCGGACCCATCGCTGACAGGCCCGCCCCGTGCCCCATGCGAGCATGCGCTAGCTGGGTGGTCCTAGTCGCGATGGTGCCGCCACGGCAGTGGAGGGTTTCCGGTCACCTGCCATGCTGTCAGGCCGCTGCCTGGCAGGGCCTGCATGCAGCTGCAGGAGCATGTGGCTCTGTACTTGCTGAGCAGCACCTCAGGCCTTACAGCCTACAGCCCTAATACTATCTACGCGGACTGAGGCGCCTTGCTGGTACCCTGTCAGGCCCCGCTCACGACCGCGCATGGCGCCCGGCAGGGCGTGGGGGATGCTGCAGGTCATCCGCGCCGCGCTGCCGGGCACCCATGTGGTCCTGCAGGGCGTGCTGCCGCGCGGCGCAGCGCTCGCCGGCCGCGACATGTTCACCTGGCCCAACCGCTTCACGGCCGCCATCGCTGCGCTCAATGCGCAGTACGAGGCGCGGCCCTGCTGCAGTCACCGCGAGCAACCACTTGACCATGTTTTGCGGTGTGCAGCGGAGGACAGGGTATGGCTAAGGCGCTAGCGTCCGGCTGTCATACGCTGAGCCGATTCGAGGGACACTGAAGAAGGGATGCCACAGGTGCACTCTGCTATCAGTCATGTCATGATGATGTCAGGCAATGATTGCTGGACGTGATCCGCGCCTATGCAATCTCGAGGTCCATCTTGGGGTTCATGCGGGACGTTGCAGCGCTTTGCGGTGGCGGACCCGATGATCCACTACGTGGACTGCGGGGAGCGCTTTGTCAACCCAGACGGTGTTGGCATCGTCAAGGTATGCTCATGCAGAGGTCAACGTTGTCAGCAGCTCCCGACACATTTACAACATTTTCACGAACGTATTTGCACAGCCTCACAACAAACATGCGCTAAACTGGATTCCTGCAGTGCGTACCTCGGTGCTCGTTTCGGCGGGTGCTTAGCATGTTTGTTCAACAGTATAACTTGCACGCGCCCAGCTTGGAGGCTGCTGCACTGTGGCGCCGCTGTTTGCCCAGGAAGCTGAGCCCGGCGCGCGCGTAGGCACTCTTGAAGGACGGCCTGCACCCGCACGCGCCCGGCCTGGAGATTCTGTCGCGCTGCGTGGCGCCGCTAGTCGCCCAGTTCACCGGTGCCGCAATCGTCGCCGCGGATCCGGTCCTCCCCTTCATGGCCGCGCCCAGCCCCGCACTGCCAACCCTGAACCTGGTCGGCGTACCGGCGGGCGCGGCGCCGGCGATGCAGCGCCGCCTGCCAGCGGTGCGACGCCGGGGGCTGCCTCGGCCGCTGCCGCTCTCTCACCTGCTGAGGCATCAGGCGGGCCGCACAGCGTTTTTGCGAGTGCGCCCGAAGCGCGGTGGGGCTCCCGCGGGAGTGCTGTGGCGAATGCTGGTGCTCCCGCACCAGCGGCGGCACTGGCGTCCAGGAGGCGGGGGGGTCAGGGGATGCCTGAGTGACTGCATGTCAGGGCCAAATGAAGCTCGGTGCGTGGCTGTAACTTTCGGGTAGTGCGGCGCATGCTCGTGCGGCGGGGGCAGAGCTGTGTGCAGCTGATGGGGCCTGGCCCAGATAGCTATGGGGCCGTCAAGTAGCAGGGCGCCTGATGCATGGAAGGACTGCAACTGTGCTGGGCGTCAGGAGTTTGTGGCTGCATGCCACGTCAACAAGTCAGAGCTTGTATGATGTGGGAGCTGGGGGCACTGTACTGTATGGAGTTAAGAGACAGAGCCAGCATGCCTGCATGCTCACGTCGCCCATAGTGCAGACTTGCTGCCGCTCCTTCGACATGGGCGCAATCAGCACCATGCGAGGCATCAGCCTAGTCATGTGTGCAGGAGTCTCCCGTAGCTGATGCTCTCCTATGTCGCCATGGAAAGGAACATGCCTGTATTTTTTGACCCTGGCGCGCACACTTAACTGCACTTGCAGCCCTCTCGGTGCTCTACGTCCTTGATATGAACAAAAGTACATTCAGACACGCGCAATTAACTCTGCATGGCGTCCACAAAGTCAACATGAATGGAGGGATGCCATGCGGGCGCAGAACTGCATCCTTGTGTCATGCACAGGTGCATGGTGTCATGTCAGCAGGTGCACCCAGCACCTCTCACCTGGCTCTCACACCCTAGAGTGCAGGGCCTTGTCCCAGGTTCGCCTCATGCCCTGCCTGAGCTCTGTGGGGGCTAGGGTGTGCCACAGTACAAGGTTCAGCTTAAGAAGGGAAAGCAAGACAGTCCCAGGCTAGTTATACAGGATCGAACCAGTCTGACCTCAGAAGCACGCCTCAGCAACATGGCCTCCACTGCCATCAGCTTCGCCGTGCTCGCTGTGCTTGCTCTGTGCGGACAGAGCGCGTTCGGCCGCGGCCTGTTGCAGGCGCCTGTCAGCGGAGCTGCGAACGCCACGGCCGCCTCCAGCACCGCGACGGCGACTTCGGGGCCGGGCTCGATCTACTGCCAGGTGTGGGCGGGCGCCTGCCCGCGCCGATGAGCTGCTCATGCCGAGTAGTGGCACATGCGCTTCGCGAGCGCACACTTTTCCACAGCATGATGCCCTGTTGTGCAAGCATGCGAGCCGCAATGTATTGCGCGGACGTACTGTGCGGAGACAGGGGCCGGATCCGCACTTTAGAACACCTAGCTAAACTGACGAGCGCGCTGTTTATGGCTGCGCAGGTCTGTGCGGACAGCTGCCCGGCCACCACGGAGACCGACAATGACAACATGTTTCTGACGCCTGCCAGGCCCCACACGCCGACGCCCTCAACAGCGTGATCACCGAGAACAAGGTTTCACTAGCGAACACGGCCGCCAGTGCGGGAACATCGTTCACAGGCACGCCCTGCTCGGGCTTGTTTCGCAGCAGGCATGCCCCCGACAGTTCACCAGCCTGCCTGTCTGCATGCGGTGCAAATTTTGAGCTCATGCTCGCTTCGGGCGCGGAGAGGCTACGGGCCAAAACCTGCCCACCGTGAGCACACTCACGGCGCCACTCACGAATGCGGCGTCCACCGCCGCCAGCGGCGCCGCCAGCGGCGTCAGCGGCGCCCTCAGCCTGCTCCCAGGCGCCGCGGCAAGCGCACTGGACGCGGCCTCTGCCGGGGCATCAAGCGCTGCGAGCGCTGTGTCGGCGCTGCCGGCAACAACCTCGGCCGCGCTCAGCGGGGGTGTCAGCGCCCTCACATCACTGGGCTAGGCAGAATGCATACGTGCAATTTCTGGGCCGCATGTTCCATAGATAGAGCTGTATATTACTTATGTGCCTGCATGTCTCTATGTTTGTGAGGGCAGGCAGGCAATAAACATCCAACAACACGTACAGACAAACGGTCATGGTGTAATCCCGGAGTCTGGAATTCTATACTCTGCATATGAATTATGTAACAGCCGTGTCATCGCCTGCTTCATAGTGCTCTGCATGGCGTAACCCTGCATGAGGGTTGCTGGGCATCGCTGGCTCAGCAAGCTTGCTGTTCTTCAGAAAATAACACCTCTCTCTGTTCTCTCTTTTGTAAAACAGGAATTGCGGCCACTCTTGTACAGGACTTGCAGACGTGAGGCGTGATGGGTGCCTGTCCGGAGCCGCGCTCTGGCCGGCAGTTCGTGGGCTACGACAACTTCAAGCGGTCAAATCCACTCACGGACAGGTTCAAAGTGCGCTGCACCTGGTTTGCGTACTAGTTGCAAGACTCTTGGCGCTCAGAGGTTGTGGACTCACACACCTGATGCGCCCCGCCAGGTGCTGAAGTTCCACCATATTGAGTGGTGGTGTGCAGACGCGACCAGCACGCACAAGAGGTGCGTGCGCACGCCGCGTCAGCAGCCAGTCTGAGTCATGAGCGAAGCTGCGCTGGCCTGAGCAAGCGTAGAGCAGAGCTCTGTGCTCACACCGCTGACTGGAAGCCGCCTGCAGGTTTAGCTGGGGCCTGGGCATGCGCGTTGTCGCCAAATCTGACCTGTCGACCGGCAACAGCGTGTTTGCCAGCTACGTGCTGCAGTCCAACGACTTGGTGCGCTTTTGCTGCCTGCACTCGCCATGCACCAGTTGTGGTGCTAGCCTTCAGCAGTCGTGAGCAGCTCGTGGTGCGTGTGGGAGTCATTGCAACTTCTTTTAGACGCACGGCCTGCTGTGGCCAGCCTGGTGTCGCACTGCTGACCAGCTGTGTGCAGTTTGTGTTGCAGCGTGTGACCCGTGTTGCTTAAGAAGTTGTAGTTGCTAAGGATTTCCTGTGCAGGCCTGCGCTGTCACGCTCCTGACCACCATGGCCCTGTGCACACTCGTTAACGCTGTTACTATCTCATGTCTGTGCTGATGATAGTGCGCATGCGTGCTACAGGTGTTCAGCTTCACCGCGCCGCTGGCCCGGGAAGCGCCAGCGGTGAAAGACGCTGCCGCCGCGGCTGCCGTGCCAGGGCGATGGTTCGACCCAGGCGCCGCGCACGAGTTTCTGGCGGCGCACGGCCTGGGCGTGCGCGCTGTCGGTGTGGCTCCTGGGTCTGCAACAAGTTTCGTTGACTGTCGCTAGCCGTGTGCTGGGCAGTCAGGGTCACAAGCTGCACGCGCTTTCATTTCTGCAGGCGCGCCAACTGTATGGTGAGGCTGTCCGTGCTGCGCAGGCGTTCTCGTGGAGGACGCGCGGGCGGCGTACGAGATCGCCGCGGCCAACGGCGCGCGCGGCGCCCTGGCGCCGCAGCTGCTGCACGACGCGGCCAGCCGCACGTCGCAGACGGTCGCCGAGGTGGCGCTGTACGGCGACGTCGTGCTGCGCTTTGTCAGCGGCTCGTTCCAGGCGCGGCCGGGCGCCTCGAGAGTTTTGCATGGCTGCCTACTGGAATCCGATGCGTGTAATGCTGGTGCTATGCTTGAAACATGTTGGGCTCCTGCCGCTGCGGTGGGAACGAGCGTTGCTGCAGTATGTTTGCAAGCTGCATCAGGCGTGGCCAGGTGGCGTGCTGGCGCTGCTTGTCTAATCACACAGGACCAGCTTTTTCTGGAAAATGTAGGTAGTAATTTGTAGGGCATGCGCCGCTGCAGGGCCCCTTCCTGGCTGGCTACGCGGCGGTAGAGGGCGGCGCGGGCCGCAGCTACGGCCTGCAGCGGCTGGACCACGCGGTCGGCAACGTGCCGCGGCTGCTGGAGGTCGCTGACTACATTGCGCAGTTCACCGGCTTCCACGACTTTGCCGAGTTCACTGCCGAGGCGCGTCGTGCTGTCCTCTCGCACACACCATCCTGGCGGCTTTGCATGGTGCATGACATGTCGTCAGCTTTGCGCGGCGCATGATGACTTGTGTCCTCACCTTGCGCAGCGCAGCGCATCATGGCCTGTGTTCTCACCTTGCGCCGCGCAGCGCATCATGGCCAGCGTCCAAATCACATGCAGGCGAGCGCAATCTTGCCGCACATGTGTGCATGCATGCATGCTCTTCACATGGGCATACTCTTGCGGTTGCGGCTGAATGATAGGCATGCACGGCAGTGCCAGCATCTCATGCCGCGCGTGCAGGACATCGGCACGCTGGACTCAGGGCTGAACAGCATGGTGCTGGCATCCAACAATGAGATGGTGCTCCTGCCGCTCAACGAGCCGACATTTGGCACGCGGCGCAAGTCCCAGATTCAGGTGCGGCGCGTCAGGAGCGCATGTGGCCCTGAGGCACCGCGGGCAGCTTGCGAAGACTTGAAGAGGAGGGGGTACTCTTAGAACCGAGGGCAGTGTGTGAGAAAGCGCGCACTGCCTAGTCGGCTTTGACGTGTGGTGCACATGTGCTAGCAGAGCACTGCAAAGGAAATGTCTGCCAGCAGGTGCAGCAGCGCCATGAGGTGGTAGCTGCCCACGAGGGCGCCATGCATGTGCCAGCGCCTTGTTGTCACCCAAGTGCAGCAGGCTCATTGCTGCGGCGCGCACAGACATACCTGGAGCAGAACGGCGGGCCGGGCCTGCAGCACTTGGCGCTGAAGACGGACGACATATTTGCCACGCTGCGCGAGATGCGCGCGCGCACCGACCAGGGCGGCTTTGACTTTATGCCGCGCGCGTCGCCAGACTATTACCGGTGCGTGTTCTGGAAAAGGGGCCTGACTGTGTGGCGGATGCTGTGCGCTAGGCTGTCTGCTTAGGTAATGACTGCTATTCTGGGTCTGGAGGCTGTTGCAGATTATCAAGCGTGTGCTGCAAAGGGTGTGCAGATGGTGTGCAAGAGCTCCAGCTACAAGACACCCGCGACGTGCTGCTGGCCTGCACGCAGCCAGGACACCTCATATGGACTAAAGTTACTCCTGACATGGCGCTTGTTACGGGAAGTGATGGCGTGTGCCTGCGTGTCCGCGCAGGAGGCTGCAGGATAAGGTCGGCGATGCGCTGAGCGCGGCGCAGTATGTGGAGGCGGAGGAGCTGGGCATCCTGGTCGACAGGGACGACCAGGCGCGCCCGGGCCTCTGCACCTCTTGGCACTGCAAAGGGTGTGCGAGTGTGCGTCCAGGTTGGCGGTTGTGTAGATCTGTTCAATGTGTCTGTTATATAATTTGTTGAGTGCGCCTGTGTGTACAAGGGGCAGATGCATGTCTCACACGCCGGGCGCGCCCGCGAGCTGCCTGCTATCGCTGTAAACGAGATGGATAAAGGGTTCCGTGGCTAGCATTGTGGCTGCCATGCCGCCGTACCCAACCTATACAGAAAGTTGGTTGAGGGTTTGCTGTACAAAAGAACGCGCTGCTGCTGCTGGTGCTGTCGCAGCGCATGCTGGAAAAGGCATGCTGCGAGCGTGGTGTTCCGCCACGCAGGGCGTCCTGCTGCAGATCTTCACCAAGCCGCTGTCGGACCGGCCGACCGTGTTTGTGGAGATCATCCAGCGCATTGGCTGCGAGCGCGAGCTGCGCGACGCGTCCGGCCAGCTCGCGCGCGACGCGCGCGGCGCGCCGGTCGTCGAGCAGGCCGGCGGCTGCGGCGGCTTTGGCAAGGGCAACTTCTCGGAGCTGTTCAAGAGCATCGAGGACTTTGAGCGCACGCTGAAGGTGTGAGCGCCGCGGGCGCGGCGTCCGTGCTTGCGCGCGGGAGCCTGACCCCGGACAGGCGCGTTGCGCCCCGCGTGTGTGCCGCGGCTCTTCAACCAGGCCCGCGGCTGTAGCAGTGTCGGCAAGTTAGGGCAGTTTTGGTGGGAGCCACTTCGGCCTGTGTAGTGTGAGCGCACGTTCGACGTATGGTCCGCTTAAGTAGTGTAAGCGCGCATGGGAGGCGTGGACAATGGCATAAGGCACAATTTTGGTGGAGCGTGAGAGGAAGCAATAGATGAGGGTCTCTGCTGGAGTTCAGACACCATGTGTACATCAGCAGTAGCATCGAGACAGTCTTGTTTGTCGGGATTGATGCTCAAAGTGTGTGCTGCGTAGTCACCTCATGTGGTAAGTTGACAAGCAACTGTGGTGCTCACTGCAAAGGTCCTGTATTGATTGCTTAACGCATGCTGTAGACGTGACCTGGCAATCACTTAGCATGCGTTATTGTGCAGGAGAGTTGTTGTGCAGGGTAGCATGAGAACAGTGGACTCCTAAGCTATGTAATGTGCCGGATCAGTGTTCCACGGTTAACATAAGCCTCAAGTGAATTGACAGGGCATGTGGGTGTGCTTTGAAGTGATCAATTGCGATCCTGCGGCCAACCAGCTGTGCAGTGCGGTTGGGTTTTTTCTATCTGCAGACTACTCAACTCAAAGCTGACGCTTCATTTCGATCCGCAAGTTGTCTGGATCTCTCAGTTCCTCTCAGTTCCTCCTAGTTCACGGGTGAACAGAGTGATCTGTCACACGCAACACGAGCCGCTGCAGTGGGACACTACGGGAAAGATCTGCGTGCTGTATCTGCACCTCTGCACGTGCGCTTAGCAGCTGCAGGAGAGTCGGCGGTAGCCTTGCGCCGTGGCCTTCTATCACGTCCGCTTGGCTCAGCTGCTGCTTGCGCGTGTTCTTCTTCGCTGCGCACGCACGGGCCTGACGCCTCGGCCTCCTAGCGCGTGCGGGAAGAGAGTGCTGCTGAGTTCAGGCAGCACGCGCCTCGTGCGTGCAGCTGCCACGGCATGCTAGATGGCTTGCCTGATCATGCGCGCTAGGGCACCCTGCACACCGCTTGAGGTGACATCCTCCCAGGCGTGAAGTTCTGCACCGCCGCCGCGTCAGCACACGCTATGGCTGCCACGCCGTCCGTGCTGGCGGTGGTGCTGGGGCACAACCGCAGCAAAGCGCGCACGCTGCAGGTGAGTCAGACTGGCCGCGGCCGGCGGGAACTTGCGCGCACTGGCCCCCTGCAGTGCAACTGAGCGCTGCTTTGCAGTGTGCCCCTTGTTGGCCCCTCCGCCTGGCGGCTGCGGGATGCCACTACCATGTGGTGACCCCTGTAGCTACCGCACCGGGTCATGGCGCCCTCGCCTTCATGCAATCTGCGCCTGCAGGTGGTGCTTAGCTGCGAGGAGGCTGCGGAGCACCTGGCGGCCGCCAGCGCGACGCGCTGCGCTCTGCCGGCCGTGCTCGGGCTGCCGCTGGTGATGGTGCCCCTCGGCGAGGACCTGCGTCAGCCAAACAAAGGTTCGTTAGCACTGCACACGGCGCTGTGCGTGCACACGTGCCGGTGACGACGCTCCCTCACGCGCCATGCCCTGAAATGTGGCCCAGCGCCTTTGGTCAGGCAGCGTGTGGCGCCCTGCCTGACAGCGAGGCGCTGAGGCCGCTTGGGGCTGCGCGCAGCGGCGACCTATCTGCTGGCCGCGCCCGCGACCGGCACGCCGCCGCACAGCGTGGGCGGCACGGTGCTCGTGCTGCGCGCCGACCTGCGCGACTTTGCGCTGCGCGACTACCACCGCTGGTGGGCGTTCCTGTCCGAGACGCTGCTGCCGCTGTACGTCGTGCGCCCGGTGCACCCCATGTGCCGGCTTCCTGGTAGGGCGGGGCAGGGGCTGACGTCGCGCAAGTGGAATGTCTGCTCGGGCTGTGTTAGTGACGCTGGTGCTGGCACTTGGCAGCACGTAAGCTTGTTATTTCCTGGGGTATGACTGTGCAGATGCACTCGCAGGACGACCGCGACCGGGCCGCGGTGCTGGACCGCTGCGCGCCGGCCTGCCTGCGCTTTGTGGCCGGCCTGGCCGACGGCGCGCGGCGGCGGCACGCGCACCTGCTCGACACCGCCAGGCCGCCCAAGGCCGCGTCCCCGGACACGCCGCGCTCGGTGTTGCCGTGGCGGCGCTCGCTCTCCAGCCCGGCGTCCACCTACATCTCGCCGAGCGGCCCTGCCACGGAGCCGCCCCTGTGCGAGGCAGCGGCCACAGCGGCCGCGCTGCTGGCGCACAAGGACCAGCCGGGCACGAAGTGGGGACCCTCCGGGCCACAGTGGGGTCACCGCGAGCCAGCCGAAGCTGCGTGCTGCGCCGACGCCGCCTGGTTCCGCCAGCGCCTGGCGTCGAACTGCGTGGTGTGAGCGGCAGTGCGACACGCAGGCTTGCCTTTGCCGAGTCTCCATCAGACCTTGGCAGCTCGTCCGCGCGCTTTATGCGGCAGCGGCTGCAGCTTGCAGGATCTCTTTGCTGGCGCCTGACGAAGCGCCGTGCGTGGCACCATTGAGAGGAGGGGCTGGTGCCGCGCGGGCCCTGCGCGGCAGCACATGCTGCCCGCCGGGCGGCGCGCCGCTCCGCTCTGCCGGAGCTGCCTGACCCGCCCGTACCCATTCTCGTCCACGCGTGGGATGGGGGTGGTGCTACAGCCTGAGAGCATTGTCGCAGGACTGGCGAGCATGTGCCTAGCATTGCTGAGGTAGGTGCATGAGGTTGCATGCTCGGCAGGGCACACGCGGAACAGCCAGCCAGCGCTGAGCGACAAGTCACTGGGCTGCTGAACTTGATTGGCAGATTTTGCTTCAGAGTCAGAGTAGGCATTTTGCGAGAGGGGCAGGCTTGCCGCTTTAAGTAGGTTGGGACCGCTTTAAGTAGGTTGGGACTGGGGTGCAGATCAGGGCCTGGGGTGCCGAGTAGACCTTGGCTGCAGGCAGCGTTTATGTTTGGGAGGGTGCTGCTTCACTGTTTTCCGCTCCGTCAGACACGCCACTGCTCATCATCGTTCATTGGGCGTCCAGGTGCATTTTTGGCTGGCTTGTACTTGCTGTCTGCTTGCTCGTCTTGTTCTGGCTCGCCCTTTTGCTGTCGCTTGTACCACTTTCATCAGGTGTGTTTGATGCGCTGCATGCTGAGGAGCATCGCGCGGCCGAGCTATGCGGCAGTGTTACATACGCTCCTATCCTGACCTTGCATGGCGACCCTGGTTCTCCGGTCGGCCTTCACACCCAGCCACACTCCTCCAGCGTATGGCAGCAGCAACCCGGACTGTACAGGTAGTACCCACGATCACTGCGTGCATGGGCAGACTCCCAGCATGCGGAGCATCAGTGCAGCACCCGCGGCGTCCTCAGCGGCACCTCCAGCTCCCCGCCAGGGCAACCTTGGCTCAGACAGCACTCCAGCGCGGCGGCGAGCTCGACGACGGCGGCGTCGCCGCCCGGCGGCCCGACAAGCTGCAGGCCCACGGGCAGCCCGGCCGCCGTGCGGCCGACCGGCAGCGCCAGCGCCGGCACCGGCGCGAGCGACCACGCCGACGCCATGAGCAGCCACTCGGAGTAGTTGCTGAAGCGCACGCCGCCCACCTCCGCCAGCCACCTGCGTCGAGGGCCAGCGCAGCGCGCTCGCTGGGACAGCCGCGCCGGTCTGCAAGCAGCCAACCTGAGCATTAGCTCACCGTGCTGGTACCTGCTTTCTCCCTGAAGTGCATGCCTGTTTCGTCTGGTCAACACAGGAAGCTCATGAAGGTTGGCGCAGCCGCGGCAGGTCACCCCCCTCGCGCTCAGATATGGGGGCGGCGAAGCCCCACCGGGCAGAGCAGCAGGTCGTGGCACGGGGTCGGCGAGCCCCCGGGGTGGCGGCGCGCCTGACGTCCACGTCAAAAGGCGCCGCCATGCAGGCCGGGCAGAGCAGCAGGTCGTGCGCGTCAAAGAAAGCGCGTACGCGCGCGACCAGCGCCGCCTGCGCCGCCGTCGCGGCGGCCACCTGCGCGCGCGTCCGATGCGCTGCCTGCATGCGCCTGCTGACACAGGGATGACCGTCCTACCTGACCGTGCCGCACACGCTGAGAGGGCATGACATGGTCCACCGCCCCACAACCACCCGGCCACGGCCTAGCCCTGTGTGCTGCGGTTTCTAAGGAGACGCTGGCTAAGCAGCACGCACGACGTGACCTCTTTTGTAGTGCGCGTGAGGTCGAAGCCGTGGCATCCAGGAAAGCCACTTGGCTGCATGACCCTGGTGGCAATTGTGACAGGAGCCATGGCGGGTGCTGACCTCGGCGCCCGTCTGCCGCAGGCCCGCCTCAATCTGCCACACCAGCTGGGCTTGATCAGGTCACGCGCCTCCAGCAGCGGCGCGGCGTCCGCAAACCGCGCCGCGCGCAGCGTCTGCCGCAGCGCCGGGCGCATCGGGCCCCCGCACTCATCGTCCGCCCCGCCCGCGAGCAACGCCATGCTGTGGCATTGAGGCACCAAGGCCAGTGCGCACTGCAGTCAAGCGCGCGCCCAGGCGGCATAGGGTACATGGTACAGGGCATAGTGTGTAATACCCTAATCATTGCGCGCCTGGAACGTGGCAGCGGCGTCGTGCAGGTCCGGGCAGGCGTCGACCAGCTCGGCGCCCAGCTCGCGGAAGCGCTCGGCCGCGGCGCGGCACAGCGCGGCCGCTCCGGCTCCACCGGCGCAATGCCGCCAGGTCGGGCGTGAAGGCGACGCGCCAGCGGCGGCCGCGGCCGCGGCCGGGCGGCGGCGCCGGCGTGGCACAGGCCTCGTCGGGCGTCGAGCATGTGCTGGGGTGCCCTGGCACCCCTGTCACCGCGCCCAGCGCGTGCGCGGGCGCAGACTGGGCGGGCCGCAGGTCGTCCCGGGACCCTAGCGCCGCACCCGCGGCCGCGGCCGCCGCGAACGAACGCGCCGGCGGCGGGCACGACTGCGGGTCTCTGCTGGCGTCCAGCGCGAGCGCGAGGTCCGCCACGCAGCGCGCCATGGGGCCGCTGAGCAGGTGCACGCCGCCGCCTCCAGCTGCGGCCGCGGCCGGGCCCGCGCAGCGCTCCGGCACCACGCCCGGCGAGGGCCGCATGCCGACCACGCCGCAGAAGGAGGCGGGGATGCGCAGCGAGCCGCCCAGGTCCGAGCCGGTCGCCAGCCAGGCCTGCCGCCGAGCAGGGCGGTGCTCAGTGCGTTGCTAGGGTGGGCAGGGTAGGGTGACGCTCCTCGGGGGCTCAAAGTGCAACCAGCGCTGAACGCGTGGCAGAAGCTGTGGCAAAATATATGAGCCGTGAGGGCGCCTACTGACAGCATGAGCCATGCCGCAGGGGGCGAGCGGGGGTGCAGCAGCGCGCAGGCTGCCGAGGGAGGGCCTGTTCGCGCCTGCCCGGCCGCGAGCGCAGCCGCGAAGCCGCCCGAGGACCCGCCGGCGGTCTTGCGCGTGTCCCACGGGTTGCGCGTCGCGCCAAACACCCTGCAGCCCTGGCCATGTCCTGGCTGGTATCACCGCGCTCGAGCAGAGGAGCTGGTGCAAGTGGCATCTGGCCCGAGTCAGCGTGTGATACACGCATGCAAGGCATGCTCTTGACCACAGTCCCGACTTGCACCAGAACAGGGCGTAGGCGGACAACACGGCATCGTGACAAGAGCTCAGGTCCACGGAGACATCTGCATGCATGCATGCGCCAAATCACACCCGCAATCCAAACATTCTGATGGCCTTACAGCGCTTGTGGTGCTTGTGCTGACTCAACAGTTGTGGTTGGTACGCCACCCGCAAACATGTCAGCATGGCGGCGGCCCGCACTCGTTGAACGTGTTGCCGCCCGCCCCAAACTCGGGCGTGTTGGACTTGCCGATGATCAGCGCGCCGTTGGCCTCCAGCACCTCGACCATTGGGTCGTCAAAACTCGCAATGCGGTCCTTGTAGAGCAGGCTGCCCTGCGCGGTTCCGTCTCAAGTGTGCTGGAGAGTTTGGACCCTCGTGCTGGGTGTCCTTGACAACAATCGGCAGGCCTGCGCGTGCATGAGCCCGCGCTTGTTGTCTGCACCCTCGCACTGTGTTTCTAAGCACGCCAGCTGCTGCATTTGGTCTCACCGTAAAGGTAGCCAGGGCCGGGCGCCGTCGGGGCTGGCCGCTGCATGAGCTCTTGCGCTTTTGCACGAGCCCGCTCAAAACAGCGTATGGGCACAGCGTTCAGTGCAGCGTCAGTCTCCTGCAGTATGTGCAAGTGCGTTCAACTGCAATAGTGACTCGCCGTCCAGCTCAGGAAACACCAGAAAGCAAAGCCTCACCTGTATGCGAGCCTCAGCAGCATCTATGAGCTGCAGCGGCGTCACCTGCGAGGATAGCGTATCAACGTGAGGCGCCACCCCGCCCATACAAGACCGGCAAGAGCGCAAACACCTCACCTGACCATCCTTCAAAAGCCGAACCGCTTCCACAGCAGACAAAGTCCACAGCGGTTTGTCCATCGCGTCAGACATACCTGGAAAGTGCGCACTGAAGGAAGCAGTGCGGCAATGCCGCATGCGCTCGCCAGTGCGGTCTCGTAACCCTGTACTTTGTTGGGGTTTCAGAGCAAGGCTGTGGATGAGCAGAGAGCGCCAACTAGGAGCGGGGAGAGGAGAGAGCTGCTGCTGCACGATGGTTTCCACAATGCTGCAGGCCTCCTGCAGCACTGGCGCCGCAAAGGCTGCCAGCCGGACGAGCTGGGCTGCATCTGCTCCGTGCCGTGCGGCGCGGGCGCTGGTTCGTTGTGCAAACCTGCTCGCTAGGTCACGGAGCAAAACTGCAGTGCCTGGATGCAAGCGTTGGTGCCTGCAGAGCATGGCATTGGGGGCAGCGGACGCATGCGACCATATCCAAGCTCTGTGCAGCCTCATAGGGAGGCTGTTTCTTGGTGCAGGTGCAGACCGTCCGCGCGGGTGGCGCGCCCTCTGCGCACGTCGCGCACACCTCGCGGAGCGTCCGTGCGCAGGTATCATTGATGTGCCACTTCACCGCCGCATGCCCGCGTTGCCCACCCCAGCATCGCTGTTTGCCTTGTAAAGCCTGTATCTCCAAGACATGCTGGCGGCACCACTGTCTAGCAAACCGAACCGGCAGTTGGCTGGGCGCGGCAGGCAGTGGCTGTGGAGGAGAAGACCGCCGCGCCCGCGCAGCAGTCGAGCGAGTATGACATGGTCACGCTGACCTCCTTCCTCTTCAAGGCGCGCTCGGCCTTGCTGTTGGCCCTGGCTGTGCCGGAGCGCTGCGCTGAGCGCCAGACCGTGAATCGCCTTGAGCGCGCCTCTCGGCAGCCCTGCCGTTGCTTGCAGGCTGGAGCCACACGGGGAACCTGGAGTGGCGACCGCAGCCAGTCGCCCCCGTTACCCGCTGGCTGGTCTGCTGTAGCGCACAGAACGCGCCGTAATCTACCGTGGACTATTCTCTCAAGACGTGCAGCTTGAATGCACGCTGTTGAAACACGGCTGACAAGGGGCTGCCAGGACGCATCGCTGAGGCAGCCGCCTGTCCACGCACACAGCTGTGCGCTTGGGACCTGATCAGGCAGACTCAGAGAGCACGGGTGCCTGCCTTGACCCTGACCCTGACCCTGCCTGCGCCGCCGCGCAGGAGGAGATCAAGGGCACGATCGACGGCGAGCTGGCCATCGTGCTCAGCTCCATCGCCGTCGCGTGCAAACAGATCGCGTCGCTGGTCACGCGCGCCGGCATCTCGAACCTGACTGGCCTGGCCGGCGCCGCCAACATCCAGGCGCGGCCGCCCAGCGGCGGCCGCCGTGTATGGCCTGCTGCGAGCGCCAGGCGTAAAACCGCATGACGTGCCCATCTGGCCAGCACAGCCCCATCCCCACATGCAAGCGTTCTTGCTCAGTCAGCCGTCCCCGAACGGCCGCTCGGTGCGGCAGCAGCCCGGGTGGGCGCCCCACGCGCGCGCTGGGCGAGGACCAGAAGAAGCTAGATGTGCAACTCGTTCACTGCCGGCCTCGAACGGCCGCCCGGCGCTGCAGCAGCTTGGTGCGGCAGCAGCCAAGGAGGCGCGTGGGAAGAAAAAGCTCCTGCGCGGGCGCGCAGGGCGAGGATCAGAAGAAGCTGGACGTGGTCAGCAACGAGGTGTTCTGCAACGCGCTGCGCAACAGCGGCCGCACCGGCATCATCGCGTCCGAGGAGGAGGACCTGCCCGTGTCGGTGGAGGAGACGTACTCAGGCGTGGCGCTACCCTGCCCTAACCCTACCCTTGTGCATCCGCCAGGCCCCGCCTGCTTCCGCGCCTCTCGGTGTGCGGGCGACCGCTCGCTCCTCGGCCGCGATAGCGTGTGCGATAGAGCGGCGCGGCGTGCGCGTGCGGTGTGCGGCTGGGCGTGCCTGCGTGCGCGCAGGCGGATGATGCGGGGTGGGCGCGCGCAGGCAACTACGTGGTGGTCTTTGACCCGCTGGACGGCTCGTCCAACATCGACGCCGGCATCTCCACCGGGTCCATCTTCGGCATCTACGCGCCCAGCGAGGAGTGTGCGATCGAGGTGCCCGCCTGCACTCTTGTGCCCGGCACATTAGACCCGATTCGTGTCCCGCGCCTTGTGTGCAAGAGATCAGAGAGTTTGTGACATGGAGTGTTAGGTCTCAGTACCACAGCGGTGCAACTGCTTGCGCCCCAATAGCCTGTGAGCTGTCTATGAGAGTGCAGCGCGCGCGACGGGCCTGCGGGACGCGCGCACCGCCGGGCGCGCATGCGACGCAGTGCGCAGGCGGCTTTTGCGTGGAAGCGATGCTCTCTCCACGCGCCCCTTGGCAGCACACACCTACCCTAGACCTAACCTATTAGGGTTGCGCACCAGGACATGGACAACCTGGAGAAAATAATGCCTTTGGTGCAACGCTCTCCCCATGGCAGCACACACCTACCCCAACCCTACAAGGGGCGCCGCGCCAGGACATGGACGACCCGGAGAAGATGATGCAGAACTGCGTGCTCAACGTGTGCCAGCCGGGCAGCAGCCTGCTGGCCAGCGGCTACTGCCTCTACTCCAGCTCCACCGTGCTGGTGCTGACCATCGGCCACGGCGTGTGGGGCTTCACGTACGACAGCCAGATCGGCGAGTTCGTGCTGTCGCACCCGGACCTCAAGGCGCGCTGCGCAGCCGCGCCGGGGCGTGTGCTGCCTGCGGCCCGGTGGGAACAAGCCAGGTATTATAGTCAGACAGGTGGGTCGTGCTGTTGAACCCGGACCTCAAGACGCGGCCGCGCAGCCTTGCGCGGCCGCAGAAGCAGCTACCGCAGGCCGTCTGTTGCTTGCGGCTTGGTGGTGACAGCTCCCAGCGCAAATTTGCCTGCTCATCACTTATCGGGAGGCGGGCTGCGTGCCGGCTGCTGCGCGCTGGAGATTCCGGTGACCAGCTCTGGCTGGTTGCGAAGCGTCTGGCAGAGCTTCTCCGTGACACTCCTGGTTGGTGTGGGGCCGGATTTCAGCCTCTTGGCTGCTTGCGTGCGCGTCAGCACCGCCAGTGTCAAGCGGCGCGGCGCGCGGCGCCTAACCCTACCCTAGCGCAGGTGCCGCACGAGGGCAAGATCTACGCGTTCAACGAGGGCAACTACCAGGGCTGGGAGCCCGGCCTGCGCGAGTACATGGACTCGCTCAAGGACGCCGGTAAGTGGGGCGGCAAGCCGTACAGCGCCAGGTGCGCGCCCATACGGTTAGGTTTAAGACCCTACGCTCAGGCGGCAGCGCGCTGCGCGATCCTTGGTTGTCTTGGCGGGCTGCGCAGCGCTGGGTTGCCTCCTGGATGATCCCTCTGCGGGGTGCACAATGCCTGCCCACTGACGCCCTTGGCGCATGTGCAAGCAGCCCCGCCTGCTCGCACTGGGTGTCCCACCTGCACTGCTGTCTTGCTGCCTTGCTCAGCGCCTGGCCCAGACAGCGCAGCATACGGACCCAGAGCCTCGCGGGCACGGGGCCTGAACTGCCTCACGCCGCCAGGACTGCGCAGCAGCACACGGACCCAGAGCCTGCGGGCGCGGGGCCTGAACCGCCCCACGACACAGATACTCTAACCCTACACTATCTACCCTATACCATATACCTTACACCCCTAGCTCAACGGGCGCAGGTACATCGGCTCGCTGGTGGGCGACTTCCACCGCACGCTGCTGTACGGCGGCATCTACGGCTACCCGGGCGACGAGCGCAACCCGACCGGCAAGCTGCGCCTGCTCTACGAGTGCGCGCCGATGTCCATGATCATCGAGCAGGCGCGCGCCCCCACCCCCGGGTGGTACATGCATGCTTGGAGCGCCTTCGAGCTCGCGCAGAGATCGCCCGCCAGCGCAGCGCCCCGCGCGCTTGTGCCGCTCCTGCCGCGCGCCCGGCCGCCGCCGCGGCCCGCGGCGCTCGCGCGCGCCGCGCGCGGCACGCAACGGGCGCAGCCGCGCTCGGGCGGGCAGCCGCCCGCAGCTGATGCCGCTCTGCCGGCCGCGCGCGCCAGGCGGGCGGCGTGGGCTCCACCGGCCGCGGGCGCGTGCTGGACGTGATGCCGGAGAAGGTGCACCAGCGCGTGCCGCTCTTCATCGGCTCCAAGAAGGAGGTGGAGTACCTGGAGAGCTTCCTGGCCGAGAAGAAATAAGTTGTGTCATGACTGTTGGGCAGCGGCGTGTTACCAGTTACCATTGTTGGGTGGCGGCGTGCCGCTCACGCAAGCGCGGCGCCGAGAGCTCGCCGCTGCATGCGGTGCGCGCCGCGCGCGCCTGGCAGGGACCGCGTCCCAGCCGCGCGTTCGCTGTGCGCGGGCGGTGGCGCCGAATGCGGGCGGCGCGGGGGCTGGTGCCGTGGGGGCGTGGCTGGTGCCCCTTGGCATGAAGTGGGCGAGCCGCGCACCTTCCCGGCCGAGTGTGTTTCCCGGCCGAGTCTGCATGTTGCAGTGAGCCGTTGGCAGGCATCACAGGCTTCATACCTGGGGGGAGGCTGCTTCACATTTCTGCTGCATGCACTGTGCGGCCTTTGGTCATCCCAAAGCAGTGAGGGCTGGTGCTCCATTGCCTCGTCTGCTGGGTCTGGCAGCGGGGGTTCAGCATGCTTGGGTCCGGTTGACTGGCATTCAAACAATACAGAGAACCTTGAGAGATGCGTCTGCTGTTCCACATCGTTGATTAATAGGCATGCCACGTGATCTGCTCAAGACAGTGCGATGCATGCGCATATACCACGCTGAAAAATACGTAAAAGAGATATATGGCACAGTGTCTGTCCTGGTGCACCATCATGCACCTGCAACACGCTACAACACCCTCCTGCTAATTTACATACACTGCAGCGCCGCCGCTAGCTTACACGCTGCCAGCTGACCTCAGCAGTTGAGAGCCGCTACTTGAGCAAACTTTGGTGTGTAGCCACACCAAATGTGGCCAGGTGCGTACAGCCTCATTGCTGCAGACCCATGGTGCAGCTGTCTCGACAGGCACAGCCGTGACCGCCAGGCACGGGCGCAGCGCCGTGGTTGGCAGTGCGCATGCGTGGTGCGCATGGTGTACAGCGGGAAGGGGCGGGCGCGGTCCCTGCCCGCTGCCAGCAGGCTCAGCCCCCAGCCTTGTGCTTGAGCAGCGCGATGTTGAGCCACGGCGCGGCGCCGGCGGCCGGCCGCGCGCCGTCGGCCCCGTCGTAGACGTTGGCCACGATTGCGTCCAGGTTGACGTCCGCCTGCGCAGGGGCCAGGGTTCCTGGTCAGCCCCTGCTGTGCAGCACCCTAGTTGATACCTACCCTACACCCATAGTACATGTTGGCCGCGATACCGTCCGGTTTGACGTCCGCCTGTGCAGGGTATAAGGCGCCCGGTCAGACCCTGCTGCGCAGCACCTGGCCAGGCAGCGCGCGTCGAGCGCGCCGGGCCGCCGTGCTGGCACGCCCCTGGTGTGCAGTTTAGGGTTAGCGTGTGGCATGCGGGGCTCGGAGGCGCGCGCGCGCACCGGCAGGTCCCAGGCAAACGCGAAGCGCGCGGCGCCCTTGTCGGCGCGGCCGGCGCGGCCGCGGCTGCCGGACACCGTGAGCCGCCGGCCGGCCTGGTGCACGCGCAGGCTGCGCGGCTCCGCGCCCGGCAGCGCCACTGACACGAAGTACGCGCGCGCGCTCTCGCTCGCCAGTACCTGCCCCCGTGCGCTGGGCGCATCATCGACCCAGACGCACGAGCGCGGCTGAAAGGCACGTGGCAGCGCCCCGGCAGCGCCGCTGGCATGACGTGTGCGGCTTCCCTCCAAAATGCCCATTCCAACCTTGCCCACCTTTTGGAGGTGCCTGCAGCTGCACCAGGCTACGTGACGTGCTCGAGAGGGCATGAGGCACATCCGGGGCTAGAAAATGCTGGGTGAATACATAGCCACGTATGCACCCATCACTTGCAAGTGCAATGTCCGCACACAAGACAGTGAGCGGCTTGTTGTGAGCAGCAAAAGACCTGCGGGTTGCTGCGGGGCTTGAGCGCACCCGGGGCTTCCAGCCGCCATCACGCACGGGCGCGGGCGGCCGCAGCGTGCGGCTCACGGCCACCTCACGCCCCATGCGCCCCTTGACGGTGTCCGCAGTCGCTTCGGTGCGCGTGGCACGCTTAGAAGGCTTGTTTTCGAGCGTCTGACGGTCCAGCGCCGGGCGCGCAAAGGCCGGCGGGTCGGGCACCGCCAGGCGCGGGTCCCCGCGCGCCGCGAGGGCAAGCGACCGCCCGGCGTGCTGCAGCGCAGCCTCCTTGTGGTAGTCCAGGCCCGCCTGCGCAGGCAGCAGCAAAGCGGGGTCACGCAGGAGCAGTGTTGGGTTGCTGGGCTTGGCAGTGATGATGCATAAGTGGCAGCACGATGCCACACGCTTATGGCAATGTAATAGCAAACAGTACGGCCCTGGTCATGCGCGGGTCATACTACTTGCCTGCTCAGACGCGCAAGGGCGCGCGAAGCGCGCGCCGTCCGGGGATGCCCGGCCGTACCGAAGGGTGGTGTTGGCAGCGCATGCCTGAGCGCTCGGGCTTTGTTACGCCCTCGCCTGCTAAACAGCGGCGTGATGGCAGAAACGCAACCCAGGGCGCACCTGGGCAGCAATTCCGCCGTCTGCGCCCGTCAGCTGGCCGGATAGGACGCCGATGCGTCGTGCGCTGCGGGCGTCCATCTCTTATCGTGCGCTGGTGCTGCCTGGATCGCTCAAGCCTTTCTGTATAAAGGTCAGTCGAAATGCTGCTACCCGAGACCTGACCCGGTCCTGGTCCAACCTCCCATCAAACAGCTGCTAGAGCTAAGCTAAGCTCTTTGCAGGCAATAAGCGCGTACGACGCAAGGTCTACAAAGGATCAGACGTTGAGCTTGTTGCCTAAGCCCTGGCCCCTCCTCAACCAATTTGTGGCACAGCTGTCTGCGCTGCCTGCTGTGAGTCACCTTGAGCATGTTCAGCGTTGCTTGTGCCTAACTTGATATCCTTGTGTGGCGAAGCAAAGCTAGCAGGGCATACACCTTATTACACAGCACCTGCCAGGGCGCGGCGCTGCGATGCGGCGCCGGCCAGGCATCCAGGGCCTCAAGGTCAGCGCGGAGGCCCGGGTGCGCGCTGCACTGCCGCAGACCCGCCTCCTCACAGCACGTGCCACTCCGCTGCTCAACGGCGCTCGACAAGTGCCGCGCCAATGGGTTGCAGGACCACTTCAAAGCGCTCGGGCAGACAGTGGCCGACACAAAGCTGGAGCACGTCCGCGCTCAGATGGCGGCTTTCAAACAGGGCTTGGAAGGCTTTGCACTGAAGCACAGGCGTGCTTCATGCGCCCGTTGGCATCTTCTTCTGTATTTTGTGGCTTGTCAACACTGGTGCCTGCACAGACGCGCTGCTGCGCGTATGTGCGCGTGTGTGTCCTCGTGCTGGCCACAACCATTCTGCCACCAGCTAGATCATTGTGGCAGCACTGCCACTTGCACTGCGAGGACGTCCGCCGACCCACCTCGGCGCTGCGGCCGCCCGCCCCAGGCCCTCACGCAGGAGACGAAGCCTGCCTCAGCGTAGGCAGCGCCCAGGCCGGCTCAGCGGGCCGCGCGGGCTCGCTCCCCACAGCGCGCCGCAAGCAGGAGCCGCGGCCGCCACAGCCGGCGCGGCGCGCCGCTGCAGAGTGGTTTGAACGACCGCCGTGCAATAGCAAAGTTTGGCTGCTGACGGCGCAGCCCCAGAGCAGGGGGACACACCGCAGGTCAGCATAAAGGAAGCGTGGCGCGCAGGGAGGACGTGCGGCGGGACCCCGCATTCCGCGCGCAGTTCCACGCCATGTGCGCCAACGTGGGCGTGGACCCGCTCGCGTCCAACAAGGGCGCCTGGGCGCAGCTGCTGGGCTTCGGCGACTTCTACTACGAGCTCGGCGTGCAGGCGCGGCCGCCCCGGCCGGCCGCCCGGCCCGGCGTGCGCCGCCGCCGGGCCTGCTGCCCATGAGCAGCGGGCGCCCCCCGGCCCAGGGGGCGCGTACGCCTGCTGCCCACCGGCAGCAGGCACGCTGCAGGCCATGCAGGGCATGCGCGCGGTAAACGCTGCAAGCGGATGTCTGCAGGCTGCCAAGTGCCGCAGCTGCTTCCAGCCCTATCCTGCCCTATGCTACCCTGGCATGCGAATAGGCGCCGGCGGCAGGTGGTGGAGGCCTGCATCGCCACGCGCGCGCTGAATGGCGGCATGCTGGAGCTGGGCGCGCTGCGGCAGTATGTGTCCGTGCGCGCCCCCGCCCGGCCCTTGAGAGTGTGGGGAATCCAATGTGTGGCAAGTCTGCTGGATGGCGGTGTTGTTATCCTGGCCGGCATGCTCTGCCCTCGTAGCCGCCCGCGCAGTGTCAGCCACGAGCGCCGTCGCTGCCCTGCGCTCTGCAGCAGGCCGGAGGCGCCACCTGGCCTCAAGGAGCCGTCCAGCTCGTGTTCTTGCCAGGAGCAGCCTCATGGCGCCCCCGCGCTGCCCACACACAGCCGCCCGGCAACGCGTGTGGTGCATGTGCGCAGCGCCGGCGCGGCTCGCGCGCTGACCCCGTGAGCGAGGACGACATCCTGCGGGCGATCGCCAAGCTGGGCGTGCTGGGCGGCGGGTTTGCGATCGTGCGCGTGGGCGAACGGCGCATGGTGCGCTGGGCAGCGAGCGAGAAGCATGCAGTGGATTAGCCGAGATGGGGCCAAGGCTAGCCGCGGCTGCTACGCTGAGCATGATGAGCCATGCCTCGCTTGTACATGTCCTGCTTCGTCCTGCTGGCAGAGCCAACCCGTCCCGTTGCATGGCAGAGATGCGCTGAGGCTGAGAGGGGTCTTACTGTACATTCAAAGCGGTCGCCCAGAGTGCGTGTCTATTGGAGTGCGGTGGCACGCACGCGATCCTGCCACCAGCAGCGCCCGTTGCCTGCTGTGAACCCTACCTGAATCCTATGCTGTTGTGCGCGCGGCAGGTGCGCAGCGTGCCGGGCGAGCTCAGCATGGACACCAACGCGGTGCTGCGCCTGGCGCAGGCGACAGGGCACGTGGCCAAGCCGCAACTGACGCAGGCGCGCGCCCGACGTCAGCGGCAGGAGGCCGCCAAGCGCATGGGTGTCACGAGGCTGGACGCCACACGGCTGTGCTGCCTGTCTGTGCGCACGATGCTCGGCGCCCAGACATACGCACCATGCGTGTGCGTCACAAGGCGAGCACTTCATGGGTTGCTCACTTTCGGAGCGATTGACGTCGTGGGTTCGCTTTGCTGTGCATGCCGTGGCACAGGGACTATAGTGTGCAGATCACACAGCGTGCAGATCACACAGCATGGGCACATGGCAGACCTGGTGATAACAGGCAAGGCCGGGTGCGTCATGTCATGGTGCACAAGGAAGCAGTGAAGAAACCCCTGAGGCCTGCGCCCGCAGGAGCTGGGCTGGCGGGAGGAGCGCGCCGTCGAGGCGCTGTGGGCGCTGCTCAAGGAGGGCCTGGCGCTCGTGGACGACCAGGGCCCCGGCGGCCAGCGCCTGTACTGGTTCCCCTGCCTGGCAGACGCCGCCGCGGGCTCCGCGGGCATCGAGGTCGGCGCCTGATGCGCGCCTGTGCGATTGTAAAGGTTGACAGAGGGGGTCTGTCCTTGGTAGCCCTTGTTTGGTAGCCCGGGTGTGAAGCCTTAGCTGGTCAGCCCTGCAAATGCTGTTGCATGCGTGTGGGGTGCGTGCGTGGGGGGCATGCACATTTGCAGCCTGCATCGCTGGTGCACTTACATGTGGACTGGCAGCAGGCTGGTGTTTATTGTTGCGAAGGTGAGAGCAGAAGCATCCCGCAGGTGCTAGGTCGCGCAGCAAAGATGGACATGCGTACGCTTGTATGTACAGTAAGAGTTGATGCAGACAACAAGCAGTGCGCCCGAAACCAGGCTGTGACACTTTCCTGCAGCAGGACCGTCAAGCAATGAACCCTTGTAAGCACTGCGAACCATGCAAGCGTGGTCCACCACATGGCTACTGCCTCCCAGCAAGCATTAAACCAAATGAAAGTGAGATTGGCAACCGGTGCCGTCTGGCACACCACTGTCCAAACACAGCGACGAACACTTCGACCATGTGCACGTCTGCTCTCCTGCTTGGCTAAAAACCAGTGAGCGCTTGAGCGCTGTCGCAAAGCTCACGCTCCTCGCTTGAGAACACTCGCTCCTGCATGACCCGCCAGGCTGCCACAACCCCAGCCAAACCTCCCACACACACAGCGTACCCCTCTCCTGCAAACCCAAGAAGTCAGCGGACAAAAAAAATTGGAACACCTGGCAACTCCCCTATTCTCGCAAACACCCTGCGCCAACGCGCCATGCGACAACGCATCGTGTCAACCCTGGCAGAGGCCACGGGCCCGTGCGCGGCCACCCGCTCCGCCCCGCTAGCTACCACACGATGACATTCCTAGCTCTAGTCTGAAAACCACGCCACGGCCTCAACACACCGCAGGTTTCACAGCATGCAGCCTCAGATGGCCACATAGCGCGCCCCAAACACATTGGAGGTGTTGCGCGGCACGACCGCCGTGGTGCGGCCCGCCGCGAACGTCGTGCCCGCGCCGCGCCAGGCGGCCACAGGCATGTGCATCGCGACCGCGCGTGAGTAGCCCAGCTCGCAGTAGCCCTGCGCGGCCGCCGGCCCGCCTGCTCATCACCCACCAGCAAGCGAGCACGGACAGCAGCAGACTCTCTTTTGAACTCTGTCATAGTGTTAAGGCCGCCACGTTTCGGACTGCTTGATGGAGAGAGGAGAGCCTCTGCCAGGGCCATCGCCCGGCGCTGCAGGAGCAAAGATCACCTCGCAGGGCCACAGCGCGCGTGCGCGTGGAATGCCCGAGTGTGGAGAGCGAGCAAGGCGCGCGCCAGGGGCCAGGTGCGGTTGGCGCCGCCGCGCCGCGCGCAGCCGAGCGGCGAGTTGCAGAAGTTCCAGGTGTTGCACGCCTCTGCGCCGTCGCCCGCCTCCAGCGCCCAGCACGCGGCGCAGCAGTCCTCCATGGTCGGCAGCAGGTTCGACCCGCCCGCCTGCAGCACCTTGCTCGCCTGCGCGCGCCCCCGGGTCGCTCACACTCATGACCACCCGGGTGGGTCGTCCAGCAGACTTGCCCGCCGCTCATCCCCCCGGCGCACCGCGCTCGCGCCGCCCGCACCTGTGCAAGGCTGTGAAACTCGGCCGAACAGGCTTGGGCAGCCATACTCAATTTGCAGAGGCCAGCATGGCGCCCTGCATGGACCCGCAAGCCGGACTGGGAACATGAGGCGGCCGGCCAGCCGCACGGATGAGCAGGGGGCCGCGCACCAAGTAAAAGGCGCCCTGCTCGGCGATGCACGACTGCCCATACCCCGCGCGCAGGCCGGCCGTGGTGTCGGCCGCTGTGACAAACTCCGCGCGCAGGGGCACGTCCAGGTACTGCGCGCGGCCGCACACTTACATGGTAAGTGCATCGTTTGCAGGACTTTCAACTTATTCAACCTCTTCACACTCAGCCTTATATAGACCTGACCTTATATAAAAGGGGGACTTGCATCCCCTTGTACTGGCATTATAAAGTTATGCATGCATCGTCACCGTCGCAAGAGAGCAAATTTACAGGTCTCCATGCCGCAAACACAATGCGGCATGCCCGCATGCATCACACGCGTCACGCGGGCGACGGGCTGCCGCAGAACCTCGAGCACGAGCAGGCAGGGCGATCGCGGCGCGCCTGCGCCAGAAAGTAGGGCGGCACGCCGATGAGCTCGGCCAGCACCTCGCCCATCGCGCTCTGCACGTAGTCCGCGACCACGCCCAGGCCCGGGTACCTGCCCAAGGGCTGGCGCTGTCAGGGTTGGCTCGAGGCAGACGCCAGCAAACACGTTGCCAATATGCGCCCTTCATGTGTTACCACACCACACCCGGCAGGCTTGATGGCCGTGCACGAGCAGGCCGGCGGCGCATGGCTCGCGGCCCGGCGGCCGCCGCGCCGCTTACCACGATGCTGACCCGCGCACACCCTGTGCTAAGCCCTCATCTGCCGCAGGGACCTTGCATCACTTCACGCACAGACTGCACGAGCACTGCCACCAGGCAGGGCCCCGAGCGCCTGCCCAGGCGCATGCGGCTCAGGGGAGGCCCGCGTGCAGCCCTGCTGTGGGAGGCCGACTGGCTCGCGAGGCGGCCAGCACGCCGCCTGGATGCCGCAGCCGCGGCAAAACCCGGTCCAGGGGCCGCACCCTGGCGTGCAGTTGCGCGTGCCGAGCGCGGCCGAGGCGACGTCATAGTACAGGCGCGCGAGCGCGGCCGTGTAGTTGCCGCTCAGCATCTGCGCATCGTAGGATGAGATTAGGGCCAGCTATCAAATGGCATGTATCACACCACTGCATGGAGCTCGCGGGCTGCCCAGGCTGCCGCGCCTGTGCCAGAGGTGGCTGCTGTGCACGTTTCGGGAACGTACGGCGGAAGAAAGGCCCCAGCAGAGCAGACCGGCGGGCTAGGTGTCTGTGCATTTCAGGTCTATGCGAGCGATGACAGGGACAGCAGCAGCAGGCTGGCATAAGCCTGGCCAGCAATTAATGTCAGATAAATGAGAGCATATGGCAAAGCAGAGGCCACGGCTCCGCCGTCAGTGAAGCGCAGCTGCCACAGGCAAGCACCGGCACCCGCAGCGCGAGCCATGACAGCCCCAGCATACCAGCCGCAGCATGTCAGGGCGCGGGGGCGGGCCCGCGCACGGGCAGCTGGCGGAACTGCAGCCCGTACGCGGCCGAGCTGTTGGCCAGCGCGCGCTCCGGGATGTACGTCAGCAGCGTCGCCGGCTGGCCGCTGTCCACGTCCCGCAGCCGCTCCTGCGCGCGTGCGCGCGCTCTCTTCAGCCACAGTGCACGGCGTGCGCTGGGCGCTTCAATAAGATTGGTTGGCCTGCAGGTTGGGTTGGAAAAGTTGTTCCAAGCCAGTCCCTGCACGCTCGCACGCTGCGAGCCGCATCCAACCCTCTGACCGGCAGCACGAGCGGCGCAAATGTCGGCTCGAGGGCGGGGCATGGGGGCGCGCCCGCGCGAGCGTGCGGTTGTTGGTCACGTACTGCCGCGGCAGGCTGACCGACAGGCGCCCGCTCTCCAGGTCCAGGACGGTGTCATCGACCAGGCGGTACACGGGCGTGCCCGTCGTCTCGTTGGTCACTACCGGCACCTGCCCCACACAAGCGCCGCTCGAGCTCAGGGCTTCCTTCTTCCTCGAAGCAACGTGCTGGATCAGTCAGGGGCTTGTAACAGCACACACGTGGCCCTGATGACATGCAGACTGCACAGCGTCACCGCGTCAGGACCTCACCACAGGTGCGAATGGTAGGTGGGGGGTGCTGGGAGGGAGCCTAGCTTGCACAGCCATGACGAAGACGCAGGCACCAGGCGGCAAAGGACGGCATGTAGGACAGGGTACGAGACACAAGAGCGTGCTCGCCAGCTGGCGGCCACTTGGCAGCATGTGCAGCCTCATGACAGCGCCACGACAACTGGAGCAGAACAGTGGTAAGGTAAGGAGCCTGCGGCGCTGATGGCGCGCGCGGCACCGCGCAGGGGGCGGGCAGGCCCTCGCTCCAGCCCAGAATGCAAGTGTGGCCGAATGTGACACCGCGCCGGCGCCGCGCACCCGCGTGAACGCATGGATGGCGTAGTTCACACGCGCCGCGCCGGCGGCCGCCTCGGCCGGCGTCAGCGGCACCGCCAGGCGGTCCACCGCCACGTACAGCACCGCCGAGCCGCCCGCGCGCGTCGGCTCGCACGTGGAGAACTTGAAGTACGTGCCCG
>JAABUV010000983.1_pt1 | contig 42369 bp, 42 predicted proteins | sample 5559971 | NCBI WGS metagenome assembly JAABUV01 (sample SAMN10711881, study PRJNA513362) | rock metagenome | isolation source: Antarctica rocks | place: Antarctica: Victoria Land, Knobhead nord | collected 2015-12-19 | reverse complement strand
GCGTCGGTGAGCGGCCGGAGAGGATCCTTCTTGCGGCGTGAGATGGCGGCCTCCTTGAATCGAGGAGCCGCTCATCATAGCCACGGAAGCCGACTTATGGCCAGGTCCAACGCAAATGACCCACTAGTGGGTCATTCGCCTTGCAGATGGGTACAGTCGTTTTGGTGCTTCTAGCTAACGGGAAACAACTTGCGGCTAATGAGTGGCGGTCCAGAATGGCCGTAAGCAAGGCAAACGACCCACTAGGTGAGAGCTGAACGTCCCACTCGTAGATATCACCGTCCGCCGCCGCCCTCCCGTGCGCGGGCCCTCTCACCCACTCATTCCCGAAACGGTCAAGATACCCGCCCGAAGCCCCCGTCGGCAAAGGTGCCTGGGGATTATAATTTTTCGGGGGTCTATATGTGAAAGGTCCGGGATGCCCGTTCGTCCGGCCGCCGGGCAATCCGATGATCCCGGCTCCTCGCAATCTGCTCCTGATAGAGTAAGGAATCGGGTTGGTTCCTGGTGGTCAGTAGCATATTCGCCGACTCTTGAACCCTTCCAACCTCCTGGGAACCACCCTTTTGTCTCCGTCTCGCCACTCACCGGACCAGCCCCCGCTCGCGGAGGTAATTCAGGATCAGCTTGTCGAAGGGGTTCTGGTTGGTGGTGAAGATATAAGTGATCCCCCGCTTGGTGCACCACTCCTTGAGGCCGCCGACGAAGGCGTTGAGGTTGTCCTTGTAGCGGCGGAGCAGGGGGGCGCTGACGGTGATCTCGGCGACGTCGTCGTCCTCGGCGTCGACCAGGCGGAGGTCGCCGACCAGCTCGGGCTCGACCTCCTCGCGGGCCAGGACGTGGATGACGTAGATGTCCATGTTCCGGGCCAGGAGGTAGCGGAGCGCGGGCTCATAACCGCGTTTGTCCAGGAAGTCGGAGATGATGACGACCACGCCCTTGCCCGCATGCTTGATCGCGAACGCCTTGGCGGCGGCCGTCAGGTCGCTGGCCCCGTTGGCCTTGAGCTGGTCCAGGTAGCCGACGATCCGGTACATCTGCGACCGGCCCCGGACGCTGGACATCCCGGCGTCGAGCCCGGTGCTGAAGGTGTCGAGCATCACCCGGTCGTGGTTGACCAGGCCGATGAACGCCAGCGCCGCGGCCACCTGCTTGCCGTAGTGGAGCTTGGTCGGCTCGCCGAAATCCATCGACAGGCTGGTGTCCAGCAAGGTGTAGAAGTGGAGGTCTTCTTCTTCCAGGAAGAGCTTGAGGAACAGCTTGTCGAGCCGGCCGTAGACGTTCCAGTCGATGTGCCGGAGGTCGTCGCCGACCGAATACTGGCGGTGATCGGCGAACTCCACCGACGCGCCGCGCCGCTTGCTCTTGCGCTCGCCTTTCATCCGGCCGACGAAGATTTTCTTGCTGACCAGTTCCAGTTGCTCCAGCTTGTGGAGGAACTCGGGGTCGAGCAGGGCGGGCGATGCGGTCTCGGGCATGTATAGGATCCAGGTCGTGCGAGGAAGTGACGACGAATCTCAAGCTTGGCCTTATTCGAGGTCACTCTGTAGCGTCCCAAGACATTACCAAGCCATGATCGAGATCCTGATTGATGTACCAGACAGGCATGCTCCCCGAGAGTCGGGAGGAGAGCCTTTTCACGGATGCCTCGGCTTCTTCCTGAGTCGCGTACCGCAATTGCGGATGGCCAGGTCCCAATAGCGTCGAGGCCCCTTCGGCGATCATGGCTCGGTGGCACTGATCGACCGTCACCGGATCATTCTCACGGAGCGAGGGGATGATCTGGAACGGTAGCATGCGGAGCGCATGGGCCTCGGGGAATGTCAGGCCATTGACCAAGCCGATTCGGGCCGCGAAGTCCTCGCCTTCGACCAAGCGATAAGCGTCCAGGATAACCGCCGACCTGTCTTCTTGGGGCATGCTGTCCCACTTGTCCCAGAGGACGACAACCCGGATCGCACCGGTCTTGAGATGTTCCTCCTCGATGGATGGCTGGCCGGATCCTTGTTCGGATCGCAACTCCCCAGCAAGTTCTTCGACCAGGCGTGAGGGGCGGCATGGGGCCGCGGTCCGTGGGGTCAGAACCTTGCGAGGCATGATGAGACTCCGGGGGGATCCGATCATAATTCGATCGATTTGGCCATGAGCCATCCGGCCGCCTTGATGACCCGGTCGACTTCGTGGGAATACGCGACGTTCCTATAATAACGCAAAGTCTCACTCCAAAGCGGTTCGATCCGGCGTCCTCTCAGCCTGACCTCGTCGCCGAAGCCGGGGCGAGCGTATGACCTGCCCGGGGTCCAGGAACGATGCTCGACCAGCAGATCAGCCCAGGCGCGGACGTTGTGGAACTTCCCATGGTTGGGCCACACGATTTGGTAATTCATCAGACCTGCATTCCGGGCGGCTTGGAGGTCTCCCATCGAGATTGGTCTCGTCGCATCGAAGCCGAGCACCGCGAAGTAAGCGGCCTTGAGCGTCATTTCGGCAGCATAGCCGCACAGATACACGGCGGCCGTGCGACGTCCTTCCTTCGCGGACGACAGGCCGTCCGTGAATCGTTCCCCGGCCGCCGCGCGAAATTCGCGGATGCTATCCGGCTGCCGTCGATCGAGCAGATATCTCGGCATTCGATGCATCCGGTCATGTCAGAGATAAACCTCAGCTCGCCCAATCAGAGATCCGGAACAGGCCGATCATGAGGGCTGCCGCCAGGCCCAGGCCGAGAACCCAGGGGATCAGCGCGGCCAGGAAGATCTTCCACCGGCCGCCAAGCCCGGCCATCGGGCTCCGGTGGAGGAAGCCCAGGGCGGTGAACCAGCTCTCGGCGATCACCAGGGCGCCGCCGACGAAGATCAGCAGGGACATCGTCGGCTCGACGTTCCAGGCGAGGGCCGAGGCGGTCAGGACCAGGGCCGAGAACAAGGCGAGGACGGACAGGTCACCGGCCGTCCAGGTCAGCGGCTCGGCCTCCGGCGGGGCCCAGGGGATCGGGGCGGGGGGCGGGTCGTAGATGTCGTGTCCGTTCATGGTGTCACTCCTGATTGGCCCGCGGAGGGCGACGAGGCGGCGACCCGAGGGAGGCCCGCGAGGTGGGCGGCGAGGTCTCGGCCGATCAGCCCCAGGCCCCACCGCCGGGCCAGCTCGATCCTCGTCCGCCTCGGATCGGGCTCACCGGGCTTCCGGTCCAGCCGGAGTCGGCCCGAACGGTCCCAGGCCACTCCGGGCCCCGGTCCATTGGCCGGGATCCGGAGCCAGCCCTTACCGTCGACGTCGCAGGCGAGGGAATCGCCAACGGGCTCGACCCGGAGCGACCGGACGGCGACGAAGACCAGGGCGTCGGCGTGGAGCCGGGCGACCACCGGCGAGGCCGGGTCTCGCCCCTTCGGCCCGAGAGTCCGGACCCGGGAGACGACGGGAGGCGAATCCGGCTTGCTCCCGGCGGCCCGGCCGAAGCCCTCGGAGCGGAGGTCGTCGACGATCGCCGAGGCGGCGGTCGCGGTCGATTCGGCGTCCCAGCGGATCACCCCGCGCGGGTCGTCGTCGGGCGGCCCCTCGACGACCACGACCCGGCGGGCCCCGAGCAGCGCGACCCGGTCCGACCCGGGGGTCGGGGCCGGCTCCGGCTCCGTCGGGCGCGGCGGGTCCGGCCTTTGCCGCCTCTCGGCGACCAGGCCGGCGACGGCCAGCAAGGCGACGACCCAGAGGATCGCCGCGGTGATCGTGGTCGTTTTGCGTCGCATCGGTGCTTCGGGGCTCGCGGGCTATCGGTGAGGGTCGACCCTTCATCTTATCCGGACCGGGAGGGTTTCACCCTCCCCTCGGCGATCACCCGGCCTTGGCGGTGGCGCGATCCTCGGCCTTTTCGGGGACGGCGTCGAGGACCTTGAGCAGGACGGTATCGGTGCTGACCCCCTCGGCCTGGGCCTCGAAATTGAGCAGGGTCCGGTGCCGGAGGGCCGGGAGATAGACCCGGCGGAGGTCTTCGAAGGAGACGTTGAACCGGCCGTCGAGCAGGGCCCGGACCTTGGCGGCCAGGACCAGCGTCTGCGCCCCGCGCGGGCTCGACCCCCACCGGACGTACTGGTTGGTGATCGGGACGGCGTAGGGGCCCTCGGGATGGGTGGCCAGGGCCAGCCGGATGGCGTAGTCCTGGACGTGCGGGGCGACGATCACCTCGCGGACCAGCCGCTGCATCACGATCAGGGTCTCGCCGCTGATCACGTTGCTGGCCTTGGGCTTCTCGTTCCGGGTGGTCCGGTCGAGGACGACCGTCAGCTCCTCGCGGGTCGAGTAGCCGACCACGAGCTTGAACATGAACCGGTCGAGCTGGGCCTCGGGCAGGGGATACGTCCCCTCCTGCTCGATCGGGTTCTGCGTCGCCATGACGAAGAACGGTTCCTTGAGCGTGTGAATCGTCCCGCCGACGGTGACCGAATGCTCCTGCATGGCCTCCAGCAGTGCCGACTGGGTCTTGGGCGTGGCCCGGTTGATCTCGTCGGCCAGGACGATCTGCGAGAAGATCGGCCCGCGCTGGAAGACGAACGACCGCTTGCCCTCGGGCGTCTCCATGACGATGTTGGTCCCGATGATGTCGGCCGGCATCAGGTCGGGTGTGAACTGGATCCGGTTGAAGTCGAGCGAGAGGGAGTCGGCCAGGGTCCGGATCAGGAGGGTCTTGCCCAGCCCCGGGACGCCCTCCAGCAGCGCGTGCCCGCCCACGAAGAGGCAGGTCAGGACGCCGTGGATGATGTCGTCGTGGCCGACGATCACCTTGGAAATTTCGGCCTTCACTCGCGCGTATGCGTCGCGGAACTCGGCGGCTCGGGCTTCCATCGAGGCGGGGTCGGCCGGGGCGGTGCTCATGGTGGGGTCGATCCTTGGATGAAAGGGGCCGGGCCTCATCGGGCCGGCAGGAGGTCGGACGCGGCGATCGGGCCGACCGGCACGCCGTCGAGCTGGAACGGGAACGACTCGCCCCGCCGGACGGTCGCCGACGAGGCGTACCGGCTCTCCACTGGGATCGGGTCCGAATGGACGTGGACCACGCCGTCGACCAGGTTGAGGACCCAGTACGCCGGGATCCCCGCCGAGGCGTAGGCGGCAAGCTTGGGCCCGGTGTCGAACTTCAGGCTGGTCAGGGACAGTTCGACCACCAGGCCCACGTCGGCCCCCCCGGGCCGGCGGTCCAGGTAGTCGTCTGGCGCCCCCCGGAGGACGATCAGGTCGGGCAGAGGGGCCCGTTTCGGGCCGACCGTGACAGGGTTCTCGCCGCCGACGAACCAGCCGGGCGGTAAGGCCCGGACCAGGGCCATGGTCGCTTTGTTTCCGGCCACGGCATGAGCTTGGGTCTTGGCCATCTTCTCGTAGATCCGCCCCTCCCAGAGGCCGACCCGCGCCTCGCGGGGGAAGACCTCGGCTTCGAGCATCCGGTAGAACTCATCGACGCTGATGAGATACGGGCCCTCCTCCGGGGAGGCAGGGGATTCGACCGGCGACCGCTCCAGGACCGAAGACATGGCCATCTCCTTCGGCGATTGACGGGCAGAGAGGCGGGGAGGAGGTCCGGGCCTCCGACGAGTCGGCCGTGACCTTCATCGCGGCCCTGCCAGGGGCGAGTGCGGCGATCGGGGCCATGAGCCGGGCCGGGGAGCCGGGTCATCACGGTTTGCCCTTGTCCTTGCCGTCCTTCTCGCGGTCCTCCCAGACCTTGTTCTTGGCCTTGAGCAGGCGGTTGGTGTAGCTCTCGGCCTCGGGCTGGGGGCCGGCGGGGGCCATCCCGGGGGCCTGGGCCTGGGGGCGTCGCTCGGCCGGGCGCGGGCCGGGGGTTCCCCCGAGCATCAGCTCGTCGACGATTCCGGGGGCGGCCGGGGCGTCGGACGGGGGCGGGGCCTCGAAGCGAGTGGCGGCCCGGGAGCGGTCGAGCTGCTCGTTGACCTCGGCCTTGCGGCCCTTGAGCTTCTCCATGTACTCGACAGGCGGGGCGACCTCGCGACCTTTGAGCTTCTCCCACTGGTCGCCGGCCAGCTTTCTCATCCGTTCGAAGTCGGGCGAGACCCGGCGGATCGCCACGTCGCCCAGGAACATCGTCGCCGAGAAGAACAACAGGAGCGGCCAGAGCGGCGCGAGCCCCCGGGGGGTCTGGGTGTACTGGTCGCGGCGGAACGGGTGGCTCTCGTCGAGGGTCCGGGCCAGGTCGATCGACCCGTCGGCCCGGCGCTTCCAGGAGAGGACCTCGCCGTTGGTCAGGCTGGCGATGGATTCCAGGGTCCCGGGGTTGGACCTCAGCTCGCGGTACTCGTCGGAGTAGGGGACCGAGACCCCGGTGGAGACCACGCCCTTGATGTTGTCGGCCCCGCTGTAGCCCAGGTTCACGAAGTAGTTGCCGCTGGCCTCGGCGTTCTCGACCACCCCCTCGTACCGGCCGGGCGCGGTCTGGACCAGGTCCACCTTGGTCCGCTTCAGGTCGGGGCTGAGGATCGAGCCCTGGATCTGGAGGAAGTTGAGGAACTGGCTCTCCTTGTCCAGGGCGTCGACCACGACCTTGATCTTGCCCTCTTCGCGGCGGACGTTCAGGGTCAGGTTCCGGTTGTCGACCGGCCGCATCGACCAGCGGACCACCTGCGACCAGAACGCCGCGTAGTTGTCCCAGCTCGGCCAGGCCGAGGCCCACTTCCGGCCGGCGTCGGAGGTGAAGGCAACGGACCGGCCCAGGCCGTAGGTCCAGTGGGCCAGGAGCGGCGGCGGCTGCTCGGCGGGCAGGGGGGAGACGATCGGGACCTCCACCAGTTCGCTTTCCTTGGGGCTGGTCTGGACCAGGCCGGTGATCGGCGGGACCGTCCCGGAGAGGCCGACGATCGGCTCGCTGGTGTACTTGACGTTGGGGAGCCAGGGCTTGGGCTGCTCGAAGATCAGGGGGCGGGAGATGATCCGCGCCTCCTTCTGGTAGATCCGGGGGAGGGCCTTGGGGTTGGTGACCTGGTAGAATCGCCCCTTGGTCTTCACGGCGATGTCGCGCATCGTGGCGATCGAGCCGGGGTCGTTGCCGTGGGCGGCGACAATCACCGTGGTGCAGGTGATCTTGTTGGCGATGAGCTGGTTGACCACCTGCGGCGACGGCGCGGCGGGGTCGCCGTCGGAGATCAGGATGATGTGCTTGGTCATCGCGTCCTGGACCAGCGGGCTCCGGAGCCCCTTCAGGGCGAGCTGGAGCGTGGGGTCGAAGGCGGGCATGTCGCCGGGGGTCATCCGGTCGATCGCCCGGAGCATCGACGCCTTGCCCGAGCCGATCGGCCGCATCGTGAACAGCCAGGCTTCCTGCCCCTCCCAGTGGACCATCCCGCAGTAGTCGTAGCTGGAGAGGGTCTTGATCGCCTCCTGGGCGATCACCTTCATCCAGTAGTTCCCCTCGGGGATCTCGGTGGCGTGCATGATCTGGACCAGGGCGCCCTTACCCTGGACCTTCATGGCCTTGATCTGCATGTCGACCGGCAGGGCCTTCTCGATCGGCGTGTTCATCCAGCCACCGGCGCCGAAGCTGTTCTCGCCGCCGAGCATGATCAGGCCGGCGCCCATGTCGTGGACGTTGGCCTCCAGGAGCCGCTGCTGCGACTCGGTCAGCGAGTCCTTGGGGACGTTCCCCAGGATCACGGTGTCGAACGGCTGGAGCTGCCCGAGCTCGTCGGGGAGCTGGTCGCCCCCCTCGTTCCCGCCGCCACCGACGCCCGGGGCCACCAGGGTCTTGACCTCCAGCTTCTTCTCGCGGAGGGCCCGGACCAACTCGGCGTGCTCGCCCCGGATCCCCTCGATCAGGAGAACCTGGGCCGTCCCCCGGGCATAGGTGAACCCCTGGGCCACGTTGTTGATCGCCCGGCGGTCGCCCGAGCCCTTCTCGGGGATAAACTCGGCGGTGAACGTGTAGAAGCTCGGTTCGTTGATCAATTGCTTGAGCGTGAAGACGTTGACGCCTCGCCTCAGCTCGACCGGGACCGGTTTCTCATTGCCGGGGGCGGGAACGCTCCGGTTATCGGAATCCTTCTGGAAGACCTGCAAGGTCCCCCGGGTCGGCTCGCTGGCGCGGATGACGACGTTGATGGCGACCGTCTCGCCCTTCTTGACGTCGGGCGGGAGCGAGACTTTCTCGACCAGGACTTCCTTGTCGTAGAAGTAGTCCACCGGGAGGACGTCGACCTGGACGCCCAGCTCCTTGGCGGCGAGGGCTTGCTCGATGGCGTTCCCCCGGTTCTCGTTGCCGTCGGCGATCAGGACGATCCGGCGGGCCGAGTCCTCGGGGAAGGTGGCCAGGGCCAGTTTGAGGGCTCCGCCGATGTCGGTGTACTGGCCGTCGACGGTATTCTCGATCCCGAGCATCAAGTTGGCTTCGGACATCTGCGGCGGCGTCTCGACCTTGGGCTCCTTGCCGAAGACGATCACGCCGGTCTGATCGTCCTTGGTCTTGTTCCGCTTCTTGGAATCCTCCGAGACGAAGCTGAGGATCGTCCCGCGGTATTCCTGGGGGATGCTCTCGGAGGCGTCGACGACGTACATCGTCGTCAGCTTCTCGTTTCGCCGGACGGTCGAGACCTCGGCCAGGGCCAGGACGATCGCGGTGACGACCGAGGCCCGGAACAGGATCGCCACGACCCGCCGGACCTTGCCCAGGCCGGAGAGGCTCCGGTAACTGAACAGGATCAGCGGGACGATCAGGACCGGCAGGAGGACCAGCCACCACGGCCGGCCCACCGTCAAGGACCGCGACAGGTTGCCCAGCAGGGTCGACATCCCCTCAATCCTCCGATGCGTCAGAGGCGGAACCGCTGGACGCGGTGGTTATTCGAGTCGACGACCGAGACGACCCCGCGGCCGTCCACCGCCAGGGCCCACGGGTTGTAGAGCTGGCCGGGCCCCCGACCCGACTCGCCCCAGACGCCCAGCGGGGTCCCGTCGGGCCGGAACTTCTGGACCCGGTGGTTGCCGTACTCGCAGACGTAGACCGACCCGTCCGGCCCGATCGCCACGTCGAACGGGTAGGCCAGTTCGCCGAGGCCGGCGCCCCGGGTCCCCCAGGTGGTCAGGAGCCGGCCCGAAGTGTCGAAGACCTGGATCCGGTGCGTCGCGCTGTCGGCGACGTAGATCCGGTCCTGGTCGTCGATCGCCATTGCCCGGGGCCGGAGGAACTGGCCGGGCCCGTAGCCGTGGCCGCCCCACTGTCGGAGCCACTTCCCCTCGGGCGAGAAGACCTGGACGCGGTCGTTCTCGCCGTAGTCGGCCACGTAGAAGTTGCCCGCCTTGTCGCAGACGACGTCGCAAGGGTAACCGAACCGGCCGGGCGTCGAGCCCTGGACCCCGTCGCCGATCTGGAGCAGGATCTTCCCCTCGGGCGAGAAGACCAGGACCCGGTAGAAGTGGGTATCCGCCACCAGGAGCCGGCCCGAGCGGTCGACGGTCACGCCGCTCGGCCCGTCGACGTTGAAATCGGGCATCCGCCAGCCACGAAGGTATTTGCCGTCGCGGTCAAAAACCTGGACCCGGTCGGTCAAGTCGACCAGGTACAGATGATCCTCGGCGTCGAACGCCGCGGCCCTCGGCTTGTTCAGCCAGCCCGGCTTCCGCCCGTGGAGCCCCCAAACCAGGTCTGGCGTCGGGGCCCCGCCGGGATCGCACCCAGCCAGCAAGGCCAGGGCAAGCCACGGGGCGAACCGGATCGGGCTCAGGCGGTGCCGAATCATGTTGGTCCAGCCTTCGGACATTCCCGGGCCCCGGCGGGAAGGCCGGGGGAAGTGGGCTTATCCTACCGGAACCGTTCGGCTTGACGCAAGTCCTAGGAAATTCGTTTCATCGCCCACCGGGCCCGACGGATGGGATGAATCAGGCGTAGATGTCCAGGTCATAGAGCGAGTAATTGTCGCTGGCCTGGCTGGTCCGGGTCCCGTAGACCCGGACGTACCGGCCAGTGGCGGCCAGGCCCGGGTAGTCGTGGAGCCCGGCGGAGGCGTTGCCGACGACGGAGGCGACCGTGGTCCAGTTCGCCGCGTCGGAGCTGACCTGGATCTGATAATCGACTCCGAAGGCGGCCTCCCAGTTGAGCCGAACGTCGCCGATCGACTTCGAGGAGCCGAGGTCGACGTAAAGCCAGCCCACGTAACCGGACTGCATCCACTGGCCGCTGGACCACCGGGTCGAGGCGTTGCCATCCACCGCGGCGCCCGGTACGAAACCCGGTCCCTCGGAGGACGACGCGACGGCCGGCCGGCCCTGGGCGAGGTCGGTCGGGGAGGCGGCGAAGACGCTGAAGTCGTAGAGCGAGTAATTGAAGCTGAAGTCGCTGGTCCTGGTGCAGTAGACCCGGACATACCGGGCCGTCTCGGAGAGGCCGCCGGAGTCGTGAAGGCCCGGGGTCCGGTTGCCGGCGACGATGGCGATCGTGGTCCAGCTCGAAGCGTCGTTACTCGCCTGGATCTGGTAATCGACTCCGTAGGCGGTTTCCCAGTTGAGCCGGACGTCGCCGATTGGCTGCGGCGAGCCGAGGTCGACGTAGATCCAGCCGACCGGGCCAGGCTGCATCCACTGGCCGCTGGACCACCGAGTCGCCGGATTCCCGTCGACGGCAGCACCCGGGGCGTAGCCCGGACCCTCCACGGAGGAGGCGAATGCCGGCCGGCCCAGGGCGAGGTCGGCATTCGAGGCCGCCGGGGGTGGCGGAGTTGGGACCGGGGCCGTCGCGATGAAGGACCCCGGGGAGATCACGATCCCATCGACCTTGGCTCCGCCCGCGCCGTGGCCTGGGACGTTGCCCGGCGTGGTGTTGACGAAGGCGATGGTAATCGTGCCAGAGGAGTCGGCCGAGGCGTTGAAGGTCCGGCTGACGGCCCGGTACATCCCTCCTGCGGCGGCCTCGATGTCGAAATTGGCGAGGGCCGGGCTACCGTTGATCGCGACGTTGAAAGTCCGCTGGCCGGGCCCGTTGTAGAAATTCTCGGAAAAGTCGAGCCGGACCGTGTACGGGGCGCCGGGGGTCAGGGCGGGGATGGTGTAGGTGAAGCCGGCGTAGTCGTAGCGTTCGGTCCGGTAGACCGCCTGAGGCGAGGGGCGGGCGACGCCCGAGACGTCGATGGCCTGGTTGGGTCCGGGGATGGTGTACGTGGTCCCGCCGGAGACATAGGGCGAGTCGGCGACGAACGAGCCGGTCGGGGCGGTCGCTCCGGCCGCGATCGAGAGGCCGGCCGAGTTGTCGGTCTGGTCGGTCTGGCCCGCCTTGAGGGCGAGGTAGGCGTCAACGATCCCGCCGGAGGTCACCTTGCCTGCCAGACCCGGAAGGGGGCGGGCAGTCGAGACCACCCGCTGAACGACCTGCTCGGCCGAGTATTCTGGGTGTTGCCCGGCGACCAGCGCGGCGACGCCGGAGACGAATGGGGCCGCGAACGAGGTTCCGGAGGCGAAGTTGATGTAATTCCCCTGCGAAGGCAGGCCGGTGGTCGTGATGTTGGACCCGGGTCCGGCGAGATCGACCGTCGAGGCCCCATAATTCGAGTAGCTCGCGAGGTTCCCGGCGCTGTCGACGGCTGCCACCGCGATCATGTTCGGCAAGCGAAAGGCCGCCGGGAAGACCGGGGTGGTTGCCAGATCTTGGCCGGACCCGGAGGTGCTCCCGGTCGTTCCCGAGTTCCCGGCGGCGGCGACCACGGTCACCCCTCGCTGGTCGGCGTACTGGATCGCCTGGTAGAGCGGGTCGTAAAGCTGGAGGAACGAAGGTGTGACCGGGGCGGTGTAATGATATCCGAGGCTGGCGTTGATGACCTTCGCCCCGTGGTCGACGGCGAAGCGAACGGCGAGTGCGTCCTGAGCGACGGAGGCGCTCTTGAGGACCATGATCGGCGACGCCCAGTCGACCCCGGCGATCCCTTGGCCATTGTTGGAGGCGGCGGCGATGATCCCCGCCACATTGGTCCCGTGGCCGTCGGGGTTCCCCTGGGCGTTGACGTCGCTGAGGTCGGGGCTATTGGCGACGAAGTTCCAGCCGTGGAGGTCGCCGGGGTAGCTCGGGTCGGCGTTGGGGGCGGGGTTGGTCCAGACCTTGCTGGCGAGGTCGGGGTTGGCCAGGTTGATCCCGGTGCTCCCGACGTCGGCCACGACGATCGCCGCGTTCCCCGTCGAGATCGCCCAGGCCCGGGGTGCCTCGATGTCAACTCCGGTGGCCGGGTTGCTCAAGCCCCACTGCTGGGGGAACAAAGTGTCGTTCGGGGTGATCCCGACCGCCTGGAGGGCTCGGGACTCCAGGCTCTCGAAACGGAGCGTTACGGGCTTGCGCTTCCGGGCCGTTCGCATGGGAGGCGCCTCGAATCGAAGGACTGACGGGTCATGGGCGCGTCCTTGCGAAACACGGGCATCGGCCTGTACCACGAACGCCGTCCGGGCGACCCCGGGCGGCCCTCTTACGCTGGATTATGGCACGCGAAACCGCCTCCGGGGCCGCTCGGACCAACAAAAAACCCTCCGGTGAGCGGAGGGTTCCTGGCAACGTGGCTCCGCCCGATCTCACGTCAGAACCGGCGAAAAGATCGAAGCCCCCGCCGGGCGATTCCCAGGGCCGCCACGCCGGCGAAAAGGGCAATGGTGGTTGGCTCGGGCGCGGGCGACGGGAGCGGATCCGACCGGAGGACCCCTTCCAGAGGCGTGGCCGATCCCGAGACCAGCGACCCCAGGCCGCCCGGCCCCTCGGAGAGCGTGGTCAGCAAGCCGCCGATCCGGAACGGCGGGATCAGGTAGGGCGGCAGCGCTGAGTCCTCGGATGGGATCTGCTCGACCATCACGATCCGGATCTTCGATGCGTCGTCCCCGGAGACCGTCCCGTCGAGCCACCCGTGGAGTACGGTCGGGGCGACTCCACCCGTGGGGATCCCGTCGACCGACCGGGCCGCGAAGGAGACGTCGAACGGCGTGAAGTGATAAGTCGTGCTGGTGCCCGGGCCGAGCGGGGCGACCACGAACCGCCCGAGGTCGAAGGGGGATTCCGTGGTCAGGTGGCCGTCGTCCATTCCCTCGAAGCGGACGACCGGGGCACCGGTGATCCCGACCGAGCCGACCGATCCGGTCGTCCCGAAGTCGATCCGCGAGGCGATCGCGCTCGACTCGGCCGGCCGGGCCAGGCCCGCCAGCAATCCCGAGGCGACCATCAGACCGGTCCGAGCGATGACGAGGCGTCGCATGAATCCCCTCCCGTTGAGCCACGGCACCCCGAAAGGGAACGCCGCCCGGTATTTATCATCCGTCCCCGGGGGGTGTCAATAACACATTGTCGGCACGATTGCCATAAAAGGCCCTCGGCGACTCCTTCACCCAATCTCATATTCCTTGATCTTGCGATACAAGGTCCGCTCGCCGATCCCGAGAAGCTTGGACGCTTCCTCGCGGTTGCCCGAGGTCAGTTTGAGCGTCTCGGCGATGTAATGCTTCTCGACTTCTTCGAGCGGCCGGCCGATGAGCTGGTCGGCGGCCGGGGATCCCAGGCCGGCGGTGCCAGAGGAGGCGGGGGCGAGGTCCTCGGTGAGGTCGTCGACGTCGAGGACGCCGTCGGAGTCGATCACGACCATGCTCTCGATCGTGTTCTTCAGCTCGCGGACGTTCCCCGGCCAGGGGTGGGCCATCAGCGACTTCCGGGCGGCCGGCGAGATCGAGTTCACCGTCTTGGCGTGCGAGGCGGCAAACTGCTTGAGGAAATAGTCTGTCAAGAGCGTGATGTCCTCCCGTCGCGACCGGAGCGGAGGGAGGTGGACGCCGACCACCTTGAGCCGGTGGTAAAGATCCTGCCGGAACCCGCCCGAGCCGATCCCCTCCCGGAGGTCGCGGTTGGTGGCCGAGATGAGCCGGACGTTCACCTTGATCGGCTCATTCGTGCCCACCCGGACGATCTCGCCCGACTCCAGGACGCGGAGGAGCTTGACCTGCGTCGACAGCGGGATGTCGCCCACCTCGTCGAGAAACATCGTCCCACCGTTGGCGTGTTCGAACCACCCCTTCCGCTCGCGGTCGGCCCCGGTGAAGGCCCCCTTGATGTGGCCGAACAGCTCGCTCTCAAGGATGTTCTCGCTGAGGGCCGCGCAATTCAGGGCCACGAACGGCTTGGACCGCCGCGGGCTGTTGTTGTGCAGGGCCTTGGCGACCAGCTCCTTGCCCGTCCCGCTCTCGCCGGTGATCAGGACCGTGGCCGAGGTCGGCGCGATCTGGCGGAGCCGCTCGACGACCGCGTGCATCAGCGGCGAGTTGCCGATCACCCCCTCGAAGCCGAACCGCTCGTTGAGCTGGCGCTGGAGTTCCAGGTTGGACCGGGCCAGCCGCTGCGACTGCGAGACCTTGTCGGCCACCGTCCGGAGTTCGACGATGTCCAGGGGCTTGGTCAGGTACATCGTGGCCCCGGCCTGCATCGCCAGTACGGCGGCCTTGGCGGTGTTCTGGCCGGTGAGGATCACGACCTCGGCGTCGGGCAGCTCGCGCTTGGCCTTGGCCAGGACTTCCATCCCGCCCACCTCGTCCATGATCAGGTCGGTCAGGACGATGTCGAAGTTCTGCTCCTCGATCAGCCGGAGCCCCTCGCGACCCGAGCCCGCGACGACGCACTCGTAGCCGACGCGCTCCAGGCTTTCGGCCACGGCCTCGGCGTGGGGCTCGTCGTCGTCGACCACTAGGACGCGGATCTGGGAGGCCATGGCGACTTCATATCACTCGGTTTGGTCGATCGGGATCGGGCCGACGGAATGCTCCGAGGACCCCCGCCGCCCGGACGCGCGGGGCAATCCATTATCGCCGGATTGGCTACGATCTTAACACAAGATCGTCGGGGATCGCGCGATTCAACCGGCCGCCAGGGGGAGCCGGATCGTGAACCGCGACCCCTGGCCGGGCTCGCTCTGGATCGCGATCGACCCGCCGTGGGCCTCGACGACCTTCCGGGTGGTGGGGAGGCCCAGGCCGCTTCCGCCGGGCCGGGTCGAGTAGAAGGTGTCGAAGACCCGGGCGGCGACCTCCTCGGTCATCCCGACGCCGGTATCGGTCACGTCGAGGACGGCGTGGTCCCCCTCGCGGCGGGTCTGGAGGATCAGCTCGCCGCCCTCGGGCATGGCGTGCTGGGCGTTCCGGATCAGGTTCCAGAGGGCCTGCTTGAACAGGTCGACTTCGAGCGGGACCGGGGGGAGATCCGGGTCGTACTGGGTCCGGATCAGGACGCCCTGGCCGACGGCCTGGGGCTCGCAGAAGTCGCGGAGGTCGTCGACCACCGCGTTGAGGTCGGTCGGGATCGCCCGGAGATCCTGGACCTTGGCGAACCGGAGGAAGTCCTCGACGATGTCCGAGAGCCGGTGAGTCTCACGCCGGACCCGATCCAGCTTCTGGAGGACCCGCTTGTCGCGGGCGGTCTCGGCCCCTCGGAAATCCTCGACCAGCAGCTCAAGGTTCAGGCTCATCGTCGAGAGCGGATTCCTGATTTCGTGGGCCAGGCCGCCGGCGAGCTGGGCGATCTCGGCATACTGGGCCCGGAGCCGGCGGTTGATCGCCGAGTCTTCGAGATTCGCGGGTGATTCGACGGGGGCGGCGACGTTGGAGGGTTCGGCCATGGGCTAGGTCCCCGGGTCGACAACCGGAGGCGTCCGGGCCGAACCGATGGGCTCGCCCCGGGGGGAGGCGGGCGATGGGGAGGTCGAGTCTTGGGTCGGGGACCGGCTCCGCGACTTCGTTCGGGTCGGGTGGACACCGCCCCACCTGGGGAGTGATCTCCAAGAAGCGGGCGGTGTCCATCCTATCAGAACCTGGCTGAACCGGAGGAGGCGGGGGCGGGCCGACAGTCGGGCCGTTGCCAACCCCCGTCGACCCGAGATCAGTCGCGACGGGGGGGTCGGTCGCCGTAGCCGCCGCCGCCGGGCCCGCGACGGGGAGGGGGTCCGCCGCGGTCGCCGCCCATCCCGCCGCCGCCCATCCCGCCGCCGCCCATCCCGCCGCCGCCCATCCCGCCGCCGGAGGGAGCGCCAGCGGGGCGGGTGTTGCTGGCATTGGGATCGACCTCGCCGCGCTCGGCGAGTGCGGCCTTGCGGGAGAGTTTGACGCGGTCCTGGTCGTCGACGGCTATGGCCTTGACCAGCATCGGGTCACCGACCCGGCAGATGTCGGTCACGGACCCGACGTAGCCCTCGGACAGCTCGCTGATGTGGACCAGACCGTCCTTGCCAGGGAGGATCTCGACGAAGGCTCCAAAGTCCTTGATCGAGGTGACCCGGCCCTCGTAGATCCGGCCGACTTGCACGCCTTCGGTCATGGCCTGGATCTTGTCGCGGGCGGCCTCGGCCCCCTCGGCGGTCGGGCTGGCCAGGGTGACGATCCCGCTGTCCTCGATGTCGATCTTGGCGCCGGTCTCGTCCTGGAGGCGGCGGATCGTCTTGCCACCGGGGCCGATCACCAGGCCGATCTTGTCGGGGTTGATCTGGATCTGGATCAGGCGGGGGGCGTTGGTGGAGATTTCCTCGCGGGGCCGCTTGATCGAGCGGAGCATGGCCCGGAGGATTTCGAGCCGGGCCTCGCGGGCCTGGTCGAGGGTCTCCCGGACGATCTCGGCGGTGATCCCCAGATTCTTCAGGTCGAGCTGGATCCCGGTGACGCCGCGCTGGGTTCCGGCAACCTTGAAGTCCATGTCGCCGAAGTGGTCCTCGTCGCCGATGATGTCAGTCAGGAGGACATGTCGGCCCGAGGCCGGGTCTTCCACCAGGCCGATCGAGATCCCGCCGACCGGGTCGGAGATCGGGACGCCAGCGTCCATCATGCTGAGCGTGGCCCCGCAGACCGAGGCCATCGAGGACGAGCCGTTGGATTCGAGGATGTCGCTGACCACCCGGATCGTGTACGGGAAGGTCGCGGAGTCGGGCAATACCGGGGCGACCGAGCGCTCGGCCAGAGCCCCGTGGCCGATCTCGCGACGACCGGGCCCCCGGATCGGGCGGACCTCGCCGACGGCGAACGAGGGCATGTTGTAGTCCAGCATGAAGGCCTTGCTGAACTCGTTCATGATCCCGTCAACCCGCTGGGCGTCGGCCCCGGTCCCGAGGACGGTGGTGACCAGGGCCTGGGTCTCGCCGCGCTGGAAGATGGCCGAGCCGTGGGCCCGGGGCAGGAGCGACACCTCGCAGGAGATCGGGCGGAGGTCGCGGGGCCCTCGGCCGTCGGAGCGGTGGCCGTCGAGGATGAGTTCGCGGACGACCATCTCCTCGACCGCGTGGAAGGCCCCCTTGACTTGCAGGGGGGTCACCAGGCCCGAGCCGTTGGCCGGGCAGTACTCGGCGATGATCCGCTTCTGGATCTCCTTGACCTTGTCGTTCCGCTCCTGCTTGCCGTGGATCTGCTTGGCGTTGCGGATCTCGCGGCCGAGCCGGTCGAAGAGCTGGCCCTTGAGCGGGTCGTGCGGCGGCTGGACCTTCTGGTAGGGGGGCAGGCCCAGGGCTTGGAGCAGCTCGTGCTGAAGGGCGAGGACCTCCTGGTTGAGGCGGTGGGCCTCCATGATCGCCTCGTACATCTCGGCCTCGGGCAGCTCGCGCCCGAACCCTTCGATCATGACGATGGTCTTGTCGGTGGAGGCGACGATCAGGTCGAGGTCGCTGTCCTTCATCTCGGCGGCGGTAGGCAGGGCGACGAACTTGTCGTTGACCCGGCCGAGCCGGACCGCGCCGATGGGGCCCATGAACGGGACCCGGGCCAGCAGCAGGGCGGCGGAGGCGCCGAAGACGGAGAGGACGTCGGCGTCGTTCTCGCGGTCGGCCGAGATCGGTCCGGCCTGGATCTGGACCTCGTCGCGGAACCCGTCGGGGAACAGCGGCCGGATCGGGCGGTCGATCAGGCGGGAGGTGAGGATCTCCTTGGTGGTCGGCCGCCCCTCGCGCTTGATGAAGCCGCCGGGGAACTTGCCGGCGGCGTAGACCTTCTCGCGATAGTCGACCGTCAGCGGGAAGAAGTCGAGGCCCTCGCGGCCGGGTCCGGAGACCACGGCGACCAGGGACATCGTGTCGCCCACGCGGACCACGACGGCCCCGTGAGCTTGCTTGGCGAGTCGGCCGGACTCGATGGAAACGGTCTTGCCACCGATCGAGCGTTCGACGGTGACCGGCCTCCGCGTCGCGAATGACGAGCTAGACATGCAAAATCCTACCTCGGCCGGTGGGCAGCAAGGGGGCGGCGCGAGCGATGGGAGGAGCGGGCCGAGACGCGACCCGATCGCGCCGGGCCCCTCGGGATCGACCGGGCTTGCCCCCGGCGCGAACCCGAATGGACCGATCGGTTCGGAGACGGACCCCGTCCGGAGGGGGCGTCCGCGCCCCCACTCGGCCGGGTTACTTGCGGATCCCCAGCCGGGCGATCACCTCGAGATAGCTCTTGCGATCGTGCAGGCGGAGGTACTTCAGCAAGCTCGAACGCTTGGAGACCATCATCAGCAGCCCTCGGCGGCTGGCGTGGTCCTTGGCGTGCGTCTTGAAGTGATCGGTCAGGTCGGTGATCCGGGCCGTCAAGAGGGCAATCTGCACCTCGGGCGATCCCGTATCCTGAGCCACCCGGCCGAACGACCCGATGATCTCCTGCTTCTTCTCCTTCGTGATCGCCATCGCGCGCCCCACTGCCACACGGCCTCAATTCGAGGGCCGTTTCTTGGTAAATCCTTACGCTGGAAGGCACCCACATTATGCGATCGCGCCCCCGATTGCAATGGATCCGCGGAGAAAGGCCCGCAGGACCGGAGAAGTCCGGGTGCCCCTCTCGATTTTGGAGTGGTCAAGTGTTATGAATGACAATCAGGCAACCTGGGTCGTCTCGAAAGGATCACCGATGCCGACGCTCACCATCGAATATCGCGACGAGGACGAACGGCTGGCCCTGGAACAGGCCATCGCCTACGTCAGCGACCTGCGTCAACTCGCCATCGAGGCACCCGCCGGCACCGTGCTCGACGCCTGCGAGGGCCGGGCCCTCGAAAAGGGCCGGGCCCTGCTCCGCACCACACTCGCCGCCGCCTTGCACAGTCGCATCGCACGCGACGAGCAAAAAGGGGGGCCGCTCGCAACTGCCCCGAGGCGCACCCCGGCCTCTCCAAGGGGCCGCACCCGCGGACCATCCTGACCGCCGTCGGGCCCGTCACCCTGGCACGCCGCTATTTCACCTGCCCGGTCTGCGATCAGGGGGACTTCGGCGCCGACCGCGTCCTGGGCCTCGATGGTTACGTCACCGGCGGGGCCTGCCGGATGGCCTGCCTGCTGGGCGTCCAGCGATCCTTCGAGAAGGCCGAGGTCGCCCTGCTCGAGGTGGCCGGCTGGGATCTCGACGATAATACCATCCGCCAGCTCTGCCACGCCACCGCCGCGCGGGCCGGTTCGACCCGTGAGCAACGCGACACCGCCGAGGCGTTCGCCCGGGCCCGGGGGGATCTGGAGGTCCAGATCGACGCGGGCAAGATCAACACGCTCGGGGGCTGGCGTGACGTGAAGGTCGCGGTGTTCGCCCGCCGCGAGCCCGGCGAGCCGATCACGCCGGCGGAATGGGACCAACGCGACCTGCCGGCCCCTGCGGTCCGTTCGGTGGTGGCCGCCGTGGAGCAGGCCGCGGCCTTCGGCGAGCGTTGCGCGACCGAGGCGACGCGATTGGGGCTGGGCGATCCGAAGGCGTTGAACGTGCTGGGCGATGGGGCCGAATGGATCTGGAACCTGGCCGGGCGCCACTTCTCGGGGGCGGCGCAATGCCTGGACTTCTGGCACGCGGCGGGCTATCTCGGGGAGGGGGCCAAGGCGGTGTTCGGATCGGGTAGTCTCGAGGCCGAGGCGGCGTTGGATCGCGGCAAGCAGAAGCTGCTGGAGGACGGCTACTGTGGGGTGGTGGAGTGGGTCGGAGGATTGGGCCTGGAGATGCCGGCCGGTGGCGACGGGGCGGCATTGGGGCCGGTGCTGAACTATTTGGCGGGGCACCAGAGTCGGTTGAACTACGTGCTGCGGCTGCGTCGAGGGCAGTCGATCGGGAGCGGGCTGGTGGAGGGTTCGATCAAGCAGTTGCTCAACGTGAGGCTGAAGCAGACGGGGGCCCGCTGGCGGGTCGAGCATGTGGCGCCGCTGGTAGAACTGGGGGCCTTGGCCGCCGGGCCGGAGTGGGAGACGTTCTGGAAGCAGAAATGACCCGAGTCCAAAATCGGGAGGAGCACCCTGATCGTCAAGATCTTCCTGGCCATCCTGCTGCTGGTGATCGGCCTCGCGGTCGTCAGCGCGATCATGAGTTCCTTGCAACCGCGTTGATCCTTCCCCGAAACCGGGCGAAGCCTCACCCCGAGGGAGTTCGAGCCATGATCCGCCTGGGCATCGTCGACTTCGACACCAGCCACGCCGTCGAGTTCACCAGGCGGCTCAACCACGTCGGGATCGCCGAAGACCAGTGGGTCGAAGGGGCCCGGGTGGTCGCCGGGGTCCCGGGCGTCTCGGAGGTCGCCCCCGAGGTGATTCCCAAGAACCTCGAAACCCTCAAGGGGCGTTGTTGCACGAAGGCCCTTGCCGGGATGATCGGCTCCAGTAGACTGGGATGCCCCGGACCGACCCACACCCCTTGACCCGAATCCACCATGCCGAATCGCCCCGACACCAAGAAGCCGGTCTACCGCATCCGCAACTGGAAGCAGTACAACCAGGCCCTGGTCCACCGGGGCTCGCTCACCCTCTGGGTCGATCAGGCCACTCTCCAGGCCTGGCGTCACCAGGGCCCGGCTCGACGGGGGGCCCAGTTCCGCTACAGCGACATGGCCATCCAGTGCGTGCTCACACTCCGGGCCGTCTACCGCCTCCCCCTGCGGGCCACCGAGGGGTTCGCCCGCTCGATCTTCGAGTTGATGGGCCTGGACCTCGAAGTGCCCGATTACTCGACCCTCTGCCGCAGGGCCAAGACGCTGCAGATCGACCTGCCGAAGAAGGCCGAGGGTCCGCTCCATCTGGTCATCGACAGCACCGGGCTGAAGGTCTACGGCGAGGGGGAATGGAAGGTCCGACAGCACGGCTATTCCAGGCGTCGGACCTGGCTCAAGCTCCACCTGGCGATCGACCCGGCGACTCACGAGATCCGTGCGGCGATGGTGAGCGACCCGGGGGTGACCGACGCCGAGGCGGTGCCCGACCTGCTGGCCCAGGAGGAGAGCCCGGTGGAGGGGGTCGAGGCCGACGGAGCGTACGATCGGCGTGATGTCTACGAGGCCTTGGAGCGTCGTGGGGCCCGTGCAATCATCCCGCCCCGGCGGGATGCGGTGATCATCCGGCACGGCAACAGGTCGGGGCCCCGGCTGGCCCGGGACGAGAACCTGCGGCGGATCCGGGAGGTCGGCCGTGCGGCGTGGAAGGAGGAGTCGGGCTACCACCGACGATCGCTGGGGGAGACGGCGATGTTCCGGATCAAGACGATCTTCGGGTGTGGGGTGGCCAGTCGGACTCCGGAGGGGCAAGCCAAGGAGGTAGGCATCCGCTGTCGTGCGATGAACATCATGACCCAGCAGGGGATGCCGGTGAGCGAGCGGGTTGCGGTGTAAAGCCCCTCAAGCAAGGGTCAAGGTCGGCCGGTCCGAGCAACCTCTTGCTTCATGCAACAACGCCCCCCTGGCCCCACGGCTGGTCCCGGAGGTGTCGTGCCGCCTCGTACCCGTCCATCTTCGGCAGGCCGATGTCCATCAGAACCACGTCGGGCCGGAAATCCGACGCCATCGCCACCCCTCCAGTCCCATCATGGGCCGTGCGGGCGTCGTGCCCGAGTCTCGTGACCACACGCCCCAGGGCAATCGCACATTCCAGCCTGTCGGCCACGATCAGGATGCGGAGCCTGCGAACGGAAGCGTTCACCTCTGTTCCTCCGTGTTGCAGACCGCTCGCTGGTCCCTTCAAGGCATTGACGTCTGAGTGGACAGTCCCGCAGACGAGCGAGCCGATGACACGGTTGAGGCCCTACATCCGGGAATCCTGGTTCACATCAACTCGAAAAAAGATTCCTTCCCGATGTGTGGGGCGTACCTCACGACCAGCTTGGACAGTTCGCCGCCGCCGGGCAGGTGAACCCAGTTGTCGATCGACCCCAGGAAGCACCACCGCTCGGCTGCGAACCGGCGGGTGTCCTCATCGACGAGGGTGAACCGCAGCAACTTCTGGTACAGGTCGCCCCCCTCCGAGTGGTAGACGATGATGTGCTTCTCCCGCACGTCGGCCATGCAGTGCCGATGCTTGACGTGCTTACGGAGCCCGTCCCGCACGAGGCCGATCTCGTGGTCGGTGATGAACCGGGGGAGCTTCTTTCGCAGGAACACCTGGGCGTCGGGGTTCTCGTAGACCTCGAAGCCGTCGGGGATCGACACGACGAGCACGCCCTCGTCCTTCATCGAGAAGAAGAACTTCGGCTTTCCCGTCTTGGTCCTGGTCTCGTGCAGGTAGAACGTCTGCCCCTTCCGGTTGACGTGCTTGACGGCCATCGTCGTGACCTCGTGGCGGCGGTTACCTACGGCAAGTCGGTGCCGGGGTCGGTCTTGGTGTCGGGTCGTGGGTCGTGCCCGGCGTACGCACGAGACGGGCTACCGATTCATTCCAGGTCAGGCAGTTCCGCTCGGGTCAGGAGGAGGCGGATCGAGCGGGGCCTGCCCGGTTCCCGTGTGATGAAGCCGTGCCGTTCCAGAGCTTTGACCATCTCGTGGATCGTAGGGGGGCTGACCCGGAAGTACCGCCCGATGTCGGCCTCGGCGGGCGGGACGCCGTTGAGCTTGGTGAAGTAGTAGATGAAGGCGAGGAACTGGCCCTGGCGGGGCGTGTAATCGGGGTCCATCAGGGACGACCTCCGCACGCTGGCCGACCGAACGGCCCGAGCCGTGGGCCGGTTCCCGTCGCAGCCCCTCGAATCAATCTTACCATACGAGCGTCTTCGGTTTCACCGTTCCGATCTCCCGTCTGCCAGCGAGCAGACTCAACCTGGCATCCCCCCGGCCAACCGACGCCACGACCGAATATTGCGGAAAAGTCATTCTGCGGCGTGCTTGCTGGCTTTCGAGTTGACCGTTTTGCCGAACTCTGCTGGGATTGCGAGGCGTCCCGCAGGGCGACGAAGCCAGGTCCCGAGAAGCATCCCGAATGACCCCCTCCATTCGCATCGACCTGACCGTCCCCTACTCCCGGAAGGAGGAGGCCAAGGCCCTGGGCGCTCGCTGGGACGGCGACAAGAGGACGTGGTTCGCACCTGCGGGCAACGACCTCCGGGGTTTCGACCTTCGCTGGCTGCCGAAAAATTGCGAGATCGACGCCGAGCCGGGGTCGTCATCGACAATAATCGGAACGGACTCCGGCCCCGAGAATGGCGTCTCGCTGAGACCGACCTCCTGACCAAGGTCAAGAGGGTCGTCGAGCATGGTCTCCCCGATGCCGTCTGGGTCCGGGCCGAGGTCAGCGAACTGCGTGGCAAGAACGGCCACCTGTACCCCACCCTGACCGAGAGGGACGAGCGGGGCGAGATCCTCGCCCAGTGCAAGGGGGCCATCTGGAAGAGCCGGGCCGAGCCGATCACGGCGAAGTTCGAGGAAATTACGGGCGAGGGCCTCAAGAAGGACATCAAGATCCTCTGCCTGGCGAAGGTCCGGTACGACCCTCTCTACGGGCTCGACCTGATCATTGAGGACGTGGACCCCTCCTACACCCTCGGGGACCTCGCCGCCAAGCTGGCCCGCATCCGGGAATGGCTGGTCAAGGATGGCCTCTACGAGCGGAACCGGGGCCTCCCAACGCCCCAAGAGTTCGTCCGGGTCGCCGTCATCAGCCCCGAGACGTCGGCGGGACTGGGCGACTTCCGGCGTGAGGCGGATCGGCTCCACGAGGCAGGGCTCTGCGAGTTCCTCTACTTCGGGGCGACCTTCCAGGGCATGGACGCACCGTCCTCGATCCGCACCGCCGTCAACGAGGCCCTCGCCGCCCACCGCCAGCGGCCCATCGACGCCCTGGTCGTCATCCGTGGCGGCGGTTCCGTGACGGACCTGGCGTGGCTCAACGACCTCGAACTCGCCCGGCTGGTCTCAGGGGCACCCGTCCCGGTCTTTACCGGGATCGGCCACGAGCGGGACGGCACGATCATCGACGAGATCGCACACCGCCGGTTCGACACGCCGTCCAAGGTCGCCCTGCACATCACGACGACGATCAAGGATAACGCCCTGGCGGCGGTCACGGCCTTCGGGCAGATCAAGCTCCAGGTCGCACGCATCCTCGCCCGAGAGCGGACGGCCCTCGCCACTCAGGCCGATCGGGTCGGGGCGGGCGTGAGGTCGATGGTCCGGCAAGCCGAGGACGACAACCGGAAGTTCATGGGAGTCATCCGCACGGCGACCCACTATCAACTCCGGGAAGCGGCCCAGACCCTCGAAGCCGGGTATGTCCGGTTCATCGGTACGGCGGGACAGACTCTCTGCGATGCCGGGTTTAAGTTGGTGCAGTCGATCGAGGTGATCTCGCACCGCTCCGAGGTCATTCTCAGCGAGCAGCGGGCGGCGATCGAGGGGGCGGCGAACGTCGTGGCCTTGCAGGCGACGGCCAAGGCCGAGGCGGCGGGCCGTGACCTGGCCCACCTCAAGGCCCAGATGGACCGGGACACGACCAGGCTGGTCACGAAGGCCGTCGATGATCTGGACTGCAATCTCGACGCAGTGGCCCAGGGAGCGGCAGCCCTGGTCGAGATGGCCCGTCGAGAGATCGAGTTGAACACCCGCATCGTGGTCGGACTCGGACCCCAGGCGACCCTGAGGCGGGGCTTCACGATCGCCAGGGACGCCGAAGGGCACCCAATCACGAGCCGGGAGTCGGCGATGAGCAAGCCCGAGTTCACCGTGCAGTTCCACGACGGGACCGTGCCGGTCGCCGTCCTGGGTCCCGAAGGAGGAGAAGCTCGATGAACGAGGAACTCGACAGCACCAGCTTCAACAAGAACTACAAGGTGTTGAAGGCGAACGCCGACTGGCTATCGACGCAGAAAGAGCCGGACATCGACCAACTCGTCCCGAAGGTCGAGACGGCGATGAAGGCGTACACGATCTGCAAGGACCGGCTGGACAAGGTACAGGCCACGCTGGGGCAGTATTTCCAGAATGACGGGGCGGTGGTCGAGATGACGACCCCCTCGGCTGACGGAAACGGTCGTGCGAAAATAGCGACGAGCCCCTCACAGGAAGTTGAGGACGACCAGGACATCCCCTTCTGAACGCAGAGGAAGGGGGTCGGATACGTCGATGTCACGGGATAGCTATCACGAGTTGCACGACGAACCCGGTCTGAAAACGGCTTCGACGACCTCCGGGGGATCACGATGCGACGGTCATTCACGCTCCTGACCATCCTCCTGCTGGGTTCGCAAGCCGCCGCTGCGATCGAGCGGGGCGAGAAGGTCGTCGTCATCCGCCCGGTCGAGATGAAATCGATCACGGGCGTGCCCGTCAACCTGACGCCCGGAACCACGCTGACCGTCCAGGGCGTCGAGGGCGACATGCTCAAGGTGGCGGCGGGGAAGCTCGGTCGGATCGATGCGTCCGCCGTCGTCCCCGAGTCCGACGCCGACTCCCGCTTCACCAGGCTCATCGATGATAACCCCCGAGATGCCGTCGCCCTCATGGCACGGGGCAAGGTGCGGTTCGAGAAGGGCGACCACGACCGGACCATCGCCGACCTGGACCGGAGCCTCGAACTCGCACCCAATAGCGAAGCCCTCACGATCCGGGGCTTCGCCTGGAAACGTAAAGGGGATAAAGAGAGGGCAATGGCCGACTTCGACGAGGCGATCAAGCTGAACCCCAGGGAGTCCCTGGCCTGGCGGGTCCGGGGGGCGACGTGGGCGGGCAAGGCAGATTACCGGAGGGCGTTGGCCGACTACACGGAGAGCCTTCGGATCGATCCCGAGAACCCCGAGTCGTTGCACCACCGGGCGATCCTGCTGTCGGCCTGCACCGACGCCCGGTATCGGGACGGGAAACAGGCCGTCGTGGACGCCACCAAAGCCTGCGAACTGACGGAATGGAAGTCGCCGTTGTTCCTCAACGGCCTGGCATCGGCCCATGCCGAGAAGGGCGACTTCGACTCGGCGATCCGGTGGCAGATGAAGGCGATGGAATTATCCCCGAGGGATCAGTCGAAGACGTTGCAGGCTCGACTCGATCAGCTACGGCAGGGGAAGCCGTTTCGGATGACCTGGAGGTGAGGAGCGTACCATGCTGGGTTCGATCGCCGGGGATATCATCGGCTCGATCTACGAGGCCCGGCCCATCAAGACGACCCAGTTCCGCCTGTTCCACCCGCTCTGCCGGTTCACCGACGACACGGTTCTGACCGTCGCCCTGGCCGACAGCATCCTGCACGCCACCTGCTACGTGGACCTCCTCAAGACGTACTACCGGGCCTACCCGAACGCCGGTTACGGCGGCTCCTTCCACCAATGGGCTCAGTCGGAGCGCTCGGACGCCTACGGCAGTTGGGGAAACGGCTCGGCGATGCGGGTCAGCCCGGTCGGGTTCGCCTTCGACACCCTCGACGAGGTTCTGGACCATGCCAAGAGAAGCGCCGCGGTCACGCACGACCACCCGGAGGGTATCAAGGGGGCTCAGGCGGTCGCCTCGGCGGTCTTCCTGGCCCGGACGGGGAAGGCCAAGGATCAGATCAAGGGCTACGTCGAGGCGACCTTCGGCTACGACCTGGACACGCCCTTGGACGTGATCCGCCCGAGGTACGAGTTCCACGTCTCGTGCCAGAAGTCGGTGCCGCAGGCGATCCGGGCATTCCTGGAGTCCGAGGACTTCGAGCATGCCGTGCGGCTGGCGATCTCCCTCGGGGGCGACAGCGACACGCTGGCCTGCATGGCGGGCGGGATCGCCCAGGCGTTCTACGGGGGAGTCCCCGAGGAGATCAGCCGCCGGGTGTTCGAGATCCTCGACGATCAATTGGGCGACATGACCCGCAAGTTCACGGAGTCGTTCGGCTGCCCATGAGGATGGAGACTTCATGACGATCCGGCGAACCGTCGCCGTCGGAGGCCCGCAGGATCGGGGGTTAGGTCGCATGAATCCGGGGACAGAAGAGGCGGGCCGGGAGCCGACCCGTGGCGAGATTGATGTGATGGCCGGGCCGGTCGTCCTGGAGTTCGGGGCAAGCTGGTGCGGACATTGCCTGGCCCTCGCACCGACGCTGGCCCATCTGCTGGAGGGCCACCCTGACGTCCATCACATCAAGCTCGAAGATGGGCCGGGGCAGTCGCTCGGCAGATCGTTCCGGGTCAAGCTCTGGCCGACCCTGGTCTTCCTGAAGGACGGGAGGGTCGTCAAGCAGGTCGCCAGGCCCGGACTCGGTGAGATCAGGGAAGGACTGGCGGTGATCGCCGGTGCTCGATCGGGTCCATCCGGTCAAACGATCTCGTAATGCGAGTCCACGGCGGGCTGCCTGGTGTAGTTCGGCCCGGCCCGATCGTCGGCCCCCAGGTAGCGGCAGGGCAATTCGAGTTCCGCCCGCCCCCGGCAAGCAACCAGCCGCCGCCTCCGATCGAACTCCAGGCCCGCATGTCGAAACCCGGCCACCAGCTTCCGACCGGGCTCCGGCACGTCGGCAACCTTCACGTTTTCGAGGGCCAGATTCGCCACGAACAGGCCGTCCTCGACCAGCCAGGAGGCGGCACGGGCGATCAGCCCGAGCTTGTCGCCGACGTAGTGCAGTCCGTGGACGCAGGTTATCAGGTCGAATTGCCCCTCGGGACGCCAGGTCCTCAGCGATGCCTCCACGAGCCGCAAGCCCTCCACGCCGGGTCCGGGCGTGAGGAACATTCCGACCAGATCCACGCCGACAATCGAGATCCGGGAGCCGAGTCCCTCCTCATCGGCGATCTCTGCGGCCTCGATCAGCGCCCTGCCGGTGCCGCAGCAGAGGTCCAGCCACGCCGTCCGACGGCCCGAGGCGGCCCGCCCCCTGAGGAAGACGAGCGGGTCGAAGCCGAGTTCCTTGTCGTACCCGTTGGTGCCGACGAGGACCCGCTCCCGGTTCATCCGGCAGTTGGCGACCACCGCCGACCGCTCCAGTTGATCGTCAGTAAGCAGGTCCATCCGAGGCCCTTCCTTGGGGAAGAGGACCCGACCGCCGCTACCGTGCCTCATTCCCGTCCAGAGAGGATGGTCACGAGCAGCGAGGCGTCCTCGATCCCACGCAGGGCGTGGGTCTCCCTGGCCGTCAGATAGACCAACTGGCCCGGCCCAAGCTCCTGCGTCCTGCCCGATGCCGTGAACGCCACCCGGCCCTCGACGCACTGGACGGTGATCTCGCCGGGAGCCTGGTGGGCCGGGATCTCCTTGCCCGCAGGGATGACCAGCCGGATCACCTGCATCCGCTCGGTCTTGAGGAGGGTCCAAGTCTTCGTGGCGGCGAGGTCCGGGCCGAGCGGCCCGACCGAGACGACCTGATTGGGCTCAGCGTGCGGGATCGCCATGACCGGGCTCCGGGGATGGGGAATTCGCAACTATTCTCCCAGACGATTATCTCGGAAATCGCCCGCCTTCACGAGAGGCCGGGCGGGTCATGGGGTGAAAGAATGCGGCCCCAACCTCAGCCTCACCAGCAGGTCGTTTAGGGCCGGGCGTGCGGATGGCAACTCGGGCAGCACGCTCGCCCGATGGGCGACTTCGAGTTCCGCCCGGAGCCGCTCGAACTCGCTTCGGTGGAACGCCACGTCCGCCTCCTCCAGGGCCGACTTCTCGGGACCGGCGAGCTTGCGGGCGATCAGGTCGGCGACGTGCGATAGTCGGGCCTGCTCGTTGAGTCGCACGAGATTCGCCTCGACCTCGCCCGTCCGCATCAGGTGGATGCCGGTCAGCAGCACCCGATACACGTACAGCAGCGGCTTGACCCGCCTCGGCTCCTCCTTCTCGAACAGCTTCCAATGGGTCTCGGCGAAGCCGAAGTAGTGGTGGCTATGATGCCTCGTGATGCAACCCCGAGCGATCGTCTTCAATTCCTCGTGCTCGGGCGTCGTGCGGACCACCAGCGGCGAGTAGACCTGCTCCAGCACGTAGCCGTTCTTCTTCAGGAGCAGGCCGAAGAATTTGCGGGCGTCGTGCGTGACCAGATCGAGTTCGAGGCCGTCCTCGTCTTTTGAAGATTCGATCGTCTCCCGCCCCACGTCGAGGCCGACGACCTCTCGCACCGGCAGGACGTGGCAGTCCCGGAGGTCGTAGTCGGAGTCGGGCGAGGGGAATCCGTACAGGTGAGCACCACTTATCGTGGCGAAGACCAGCGGGTACGGGTGCCCGGCCACCTCCCGTCTCAGCCGCTCCTGGGCGTCCATCGTGCGACCCACGTTCATCGCAGGTCCTTCACCCGGTCGAGTTCGGCCTGGATGTTCCGCAGCGCCGCCACCGCCCGGTCGGGATCGACCACGCAGCCCTCCAGGCTGCCGTAGTGCTCCTCCAGGCAATTCAGGAGCAGGGCCTTGATCCGCCCCTCGTCGGGGGTCGCCCGGAGCGTGCTCTCGGCGTAGGCCCGTTCCAACTGCGACTCCTTCTCGGCGAACCACCGACGCAGACGCTCCTCGGTCCACTCGCCCCGGCGGATCGCCTTCAACTGCTCGTTGGCCCGCTGGAGGTCGATGTCGCCCTCCACGAGGATCTGCTCCACCTCGCCGACGAGCCGGACGACGTGGTAGGCGAACTTGGTGTCGAACCCGTGCTCGGCGACCAACTCGGCCCGCTTGCCCCTGGGCTGCTTGATCGCCAGCTTGTGCAACTGGCTGTAGGCGTACCCCTTGAACTTGGGCCAGGCCCCCTTGTGCAGGAATAGCCGCCGGTTCTCTCGCACGAGGTTGCCGACCCTGGTGCTGTGCAGGACGCAGGTCGTGGGCGTGAACATCGAGTCGATGATGTTCGGATTGTTCTCCATCGCCAGGGCGAAGAACTTGACGATCCCGAAGATCGTCAGGTCATACACCCGACCGTGCCCGGCGAGTGCGTCCCGGTCCTCGACGTGGTGCTCCTGGTACTGCTCGAACCGCCCGGCCTGCTTGCCGAAGCCGACGACCTCCCCCCGGAGGTGGGGGAAGATGTCCTCCTTCATGGGGGTCGCCCAGCCGTACACGTCTACGTCGCTCGTGTCGGACGACACGCCGTAGGCAACCGAGCCCATGATCGTCTCGTACTGGACGTTGCCCGGCAGCCACCTCGGCGGCTTGATCATCCCCCCGTCGGTCAGGCGTTGCAGCGTGCTCACGGCGGGCGACTCCCCAGGGACGGTCCTCCGGGGATAAGATACCCCGGATCGTCGCCCGGTTCGGTGCCTCCCTCGGGATGTGGCCGTCATGAACGACTGGAAGCCGAGGATGCAGAAGGCGGTGCGGCACCTGGCCGAGCAGTTGGCGGGCATCCGGGCGGGCACTCTCAGCGTCGGCTTCATCGAGACCTTCCGGGCCTCCCTCCACGGCAACTCCGTGGCCGTCGGGAGGATGGCGAGCGTCACGGGCCGGGGCGACCGGATCGTCATCACCCCGTTCGAGCAAGCCAACGTCCCTGCCGTCGTGAAGGCCCTCTCGGACGCCAAACTCAATGCCTACGCCCTGGACCCCAGGACGGTGTGCGTGGGGGTGCCGCCCGTGAGCGGCGAGCAGCGGGCCGATCTGGTGAAGCACGTCAAGAAGCTGGGCGAGGAGGCCAAGGTCGCCGTCCGGGCCATCCGCCAGGACGCCCGGAAGGGGATCGCCGCCCGAGGCCGTGGCTCGGAGCGGGCGGTGCAGGAGGCCACCGACGCCGCCGTGGCCGAGGTCGAGCGGCTCGTGAAGGCGAAGACCAATGAACTCGGGGCCTGACTCCCATGCCCGGTCGCACCATCGCCATCGGCGACGTCCACGGCTGCTCGGCGGCGTTGGACGCCCTGATTGCCGCCATCCGGCCCCGCCCCGACGACACGATCGTCGCCCTGGGCGACTACATCAACCGAGGGCCGGACACTCGGGGCGTCCTCGACCGGCTGATCGACCTGGGCCGCCGGTGCCACCTCGTCCCGATCCTGGGCAACCACGACCAGATGCTCCTGGAGGCCCGCTCCGGCCTCCATCCGACCACATGGCTCGGCATGGGTGGCCTGGCGACGCTCGACTCGTACGGCCCAGGGCGGGACCTTGATCTGATCCCCGACGAGCACTTCGAGTTCCTGAGAGGTTGCCACGACTTCCACGAAACCGGCACCCACATCTTCGTCCACGCCAATTACTACCCGGACATCCCGATGGCCGAGCAGCCCGTCGGCATGCTCCGGTGGGAGTCGCTCCGGGACATGACCCCCGGCCCGCACGAGTCGGGCAAGACCGTCATCGTGGGCCACACGCCGCAGAAGTCCGGCGAGGGCCTCGACCTGGGCCACCTCAAGTGCATCGACACGTTCTGCCACGGCGGCGGCTGGCTGACGGCGCTGGAGGTCGGGACCGAGGGGGTCTGGCAGGCGGATCGGGCGGGGGAGTTGCGGCGGCGCTGACGGCCCCAGGTTCGCAAGCTCACTCCCCCGGCCAGGACGCCCTCCGGGCCGAGGGCAGGCGACGATCGATCCCGGTGCGTCGGCACCCGGCAAGACTCTTCGGGCATGGGAACCATGATTCGTGTCGCCACGGTCAACATCCTCAACGACCTGTCCCGCTGGGCCGAGAGACGGGCCTTGCTGGCTCGGGGGCTGGACGCCCTGGCCCTCGACCTGATCGCCCTGCAGGAAGTCACCACCCCGCTGGGCGAGAGCACCGCCCACTGGCTGGCGGGCGAACTCGGCGGCTATTCGGTCCACGTCTGCCCGAAGTCCGGCTGGGGGGCCAGGCGGGAGGGGATCGCCGTGCTCAGTCGGTTGCCCGTCGAGGGGCACGAGGTCCTCGACCTCCTCAGCCAGCAGCGGACGGCCCAGCTTCTTCGGGTCCGGGCCGGGGGACGACCCGTCCTGCTCATCAACGGGCATTACCACTGGCTCCCCGGTGCCCATGCGGCCAGGGTCCGCCAGGTGGAGCGGGTCCTCGACCGGGTGAAGGGGCTCGACCGAGAGACGGCGGTCGTCGCCTGCGGGGACCTCAACGGCTCGCCGGGGTCCCCGGCGATCGACCTGATGCGGCGGACCCTCGTCTCGGCCCATGAGGCTCGTCACGGGCGAGAGCCGGACTACACCTGCCCGACCCCACTGAGGAGCGGCCAGCGGGTCCGGGGGGCCGCCACCCGAGGGCTGCTGCGCCTGTTCAGCAACCGGCCCGGCGATTCCTGGCGGGGCACCCTCGACTACATCTTCGTGAGTCCCGACGTCCGGGTGGTCGAATGCGGCGTATTCCTCGACCGCCCCTCGCCGGACGACCCGACGCTGTACGCCTCCGACCACCTGGGCCTGGCGGCGACGCTGGAGATCCCGCCCGACGGAGGCCCACCGGGGGGCTCATAATGGGCCGACCGCCCGACGGGATAGGCCGATCGCCTCGGCCTGCGGTGGAGTGAGGGAAGGTCATCCTCCCGCTCACCGTGAGGGCAGGGTCGATTCGACGGGCCGTGACGGAAGGGCGAACTCGCCCCCGCAAGCATCGCAGCGGACCGTCTCGTCGTCCCGGAGTTGGAGCCAGGTCACGTCGTCCCGCCCGCACTCGGGGCAGACGACGCCAACCATGCTCCCGTCGGGCTCGGGCAGGCCGACCAAGGAGATCCCGAAGTTCCCCGACTCGGCCAGCATCGGCAACAACTCGGGCGGGTCGGAGGGGATACGGACCTCTTTGCCGTTCAGCGGGACGACCAGAAGGTCGTGGAGGGTCGTCTCGCCGTCGGTGGGCCGTTCCCTGCGGCGAACGACCCTGGTGCCTTCGGGGCAGTCGATCTCGTAGAACTTGCCTTGGGCGTAGTGCCTGACCCGCATGCCGTCCCCTTCATCAGGACGATGCCGTCCTGTCGGGGATTATCCACGGGGGCCGGGACGCCGGAAACCTATACGCCCGTCTCTATTGGGCTTCCGTTCACAAGTGCATGCCGAGAGATACCCACTCGAACGTGATGACGAACGGTCCCCTCCCCGCTACCGTCCGTGTGCCGCCTGCCCTGGTTCTCCGGGATGACTGCCCCTCAGGCATCCCGGTCGTTGACCGGCTCTACGCCGGACGCCTCGGGTTCACGGAGCGACTGGATCAGCCCGGCCTGGTTCCAGCAGTCCCAGCCCTCGACCATCTTGCCGCCGCAATACCTGATCCAGGTCATCCCCCGGAACGAGACCTTGCGGCCCGTCGCCGGGAACCCCAGGCCGTCGCCCCCGTGGGTCGCCGTGACGCTCCAGCGGACGACGACCTCATCTCCCTCGGCCACCGTCCCCTCCACGGTCATCCGCAGGTCGGGGAAGGCCGACAGGAACACCGCATGAGCCCGCTCCTGGAACTCCCGCTTGCCACGGAGCGGCCCGGAGTCGGTGTGGCTGACGCTCTCGTCGGTCAGCAGCTCGTCGATCGTGTCCGTCCGCCGCTGGTTCCAGATTTCCTCGAACCACCGCCGGGCCAAGACTACGTTCTCGACCGCCATCCCGCACCTCCCTCGACCTGGGGGTCGGATCGTCAACCACCCGAGACCACGCTCATCGTTTGCTCGCCCCGCTCGACGACCGCAATTCACCCTTCGTGGGCCTGGGCCGGACCCGGTTGGGCAGCGGGTCGCCCGCCTCCCGATCGAACTCGTCGGGGCTCAACGTCTCGGGCACGACATCGCCCGTCTCCCGTCCCCACTCGGACAACGCCCGCCTCATGTCGGCCAGCACTCCGGCGTGCTTCGGGTCTCCGGCGAGGTTGACCGACTCGTGCGGGTCGGCCTCCACGTCATACAGTTCCTCGGCGGGCCGGGGGCTCACGAAGCACGCCCGCTGTTCCCGGGTCAATTTGCCCTCGTCCCGGAGCCGACGCATCGCCACGAAGGTCGGGCTCCGCACCGCATCGGCGGGCGGCGTGAGCGGCTTGCCGAGGTCGTCGTTCCTGATGTACTTGAACCGCTCCGACCGGGCCGCCCTGCCGTGGGCGGCGTAGTCGTGCCAGTTCCGCTCGGCGAAGATCAGGTCCCTCACCTTCGCCGTCGGGTCCCTGAACAGCGGCGAGAGGTCCTTGCCCTGGAAGGTCGGCCCCGGCTCGACGCCCGCCAACTTCAGGATCGTGGGGGCGATGTCGATGGTGCTGACCAGGCTGCCGCAACGGCTCCCCGGCCCGATATGCCCCGGCCAGCGGGCGATCAGCGGCGTCCTGATCCCCGAGTCGTACAGGGTCGTCTTGCAGCGGGGGAACGGACGCCCGTTGTCGCTGAGTAACAGGACCAGCGTCTCCCCGGCGACCCCCTGGCGGTCCAGTTCCGCCATCACCTCACCGACGTAACGGTCGAGGCGGCTGATCTCGTCGTAGTAGAGGGCCAGGTCCCTGCGGACCTCGGGCACGTCGGGCAGGTAGGGCGGCACCACGACGTCCTCGGGGCGGTGCGGCTGGGCGATGGTCCCTTCTTCGTAATCCCGGTGCGGGTCGAGGGCGGCCAGCCAGAGGAAGAATGGCCTGTCCTTGGGGCGGTCCCGGAGCACGGGCACCCACTGGTCGCACCCGCTCTGGACCGCCCCCGATCCTTCGGCGGTCATCCGGGCCTTGGCGTCCTTCACGGTCCCCAGTTGGAACCCCGCCGGGTTCGCCTCCCTCACGACGTCGAACCGGCCCTTCACGGCGTTGCCCAGGTGCCACTTGCCCGCCGCTGCGGTCCAGTAGCCGGACGCCTTCAGCTTCTCGACGAACGTGACCTGCCCCGGCGGCAGCGGCCAGTGCAACTCCTCGGCGTCGGTGTTGTGCGGGTAGCGACCGGTGATCAGGCTGGACCGGCTCGGGCTGCACGAACTGGCCGTCACGAACGCCCGGTCGAACCGCATCCCTCCTCGGGCCAGCCGGTCGATGTTCGGCGTCCCGACCTTGGGGTTGCCGAACGCCCCGCAGTCCTCCCAGGCCAGGTCGTCGGCGATGATCAGGACCACATTGGGCCGCTTCGGCTCCTCGGCTCGACCGGATCTCCCAGGCACGGACAGGACCGCCATGAGCAATGCACCGATGACCGTCACGTCGTTGAGCTTCATCCGGGCGTCTCCTCGGATCGGGCGTGATCTCGGGACCATAAACGGGATCGCTCCCGCCTCACTTTAGACGCACCGGCTGCGTGAATGCCCCGTTGCCCGCCGAGTCCCAGGCCGAGAACCGCACCCACGTCTTGCCCGCCGCATCGAACGGGATGCGGAACTTGTGCGAGCCGAAGGGCAGTTGGTCGGTGGCCGAGATGACCGTCCGGCCCACCCGCTCGCCGTCTCCCCAGACCGCCTCGACGAACTCCAGCGGGAACGTCCACTCCACCTCGGCCACGACCTCCCGGTCCTTGCCCTCGCCCTCGACGCCCCACCGGGGGATGAGCACCTCGCCGGTCGTGACGAAGAACTCCCCGGCTCGCAGGGCCTTGCAGACCGGGCTCCAGTCGTCGGACCTCGGCACCCGGTCCAGCTTCACGTAGTTGACGTTGAAGTCGCCGTAGAGGTCGTAATCCGGGAACTTCTTGTACGTGTCCACCTCGCCCACCATGTACTTCGGCCCGCCCCAGTTGTTCATGTCGTCGAGCGTGCCGAAGCACCGGACCTCCCCGAGACGCTTCTGGGACAGGTCCACCGGCATCGCCTTGAAGGCCGTCCCCAGCCAGCGGTCGCTGCGGAGGTAGTCGGCGTCCCTGATCCTGTCCGGGTAGCCGGTCGAGCCCTTGGTCCGGGGGTGGGTCGTCCAGACCAGGGCGTCCTCCCGATTCATCAACTCGAACAGGTCGGCGGCACTGCCCGTGTGATACACCTTGCCGTATTTCGGGTCGTCCTCTGCGATGGGCTGGTCCTTGCCCCGGACCGTCGTCCAGTAAACCGGCCTCGGGAAGAGGATGTTGTAGTGGCCGCCCAGGTAGGCGTTGGCCTCCTCGCCGGGCAGGATCAGGAAGTCGGCGTCGGAGTGGCGGCGGCAGCCCTCGAAGTAGGTCTGAAGCTCCTTGAGACGGAGCGGTCCAGGATCGTGCGGGTGGCCGTCGCCGTGGAAGTCGAAGATGTGGGCGATGTTGACGCCCAACGCCTTCATCATCGGTATCCAGGGCGGGGTCGTGTCGAGGCTGCCCGAGTCCGTCAACTCCTTGGTGAACGCCGTGTGGAAGTGCGTGACCAGCGTCTTGTAGCCGGGCAATGGCTTGTAGCGGTCGCCGTGGGTGAACGCCAGGGCCGCCTCCCGGCAGGCGTCGGGGCCGTCGGGGCTGAGGTGGAAGTAGACCGGCATCCGCTGCTGCGTGCCCGGCGGGGCGTTGTAGAGCGAGAACACCTTCTCGGCCCAGGTCGGGTTGTAGCCCTCGGCGTTCTCGCCCTGGCGGACGCCGAGCGAGAAGGTCTTCTCCGTGTCCCTGCGGTGCCAGACGTAGCCGAGGTTGACCTCCAACTCACGGGCGAAGAAGAACTGGTGGGGAGGCGGGAAGACGGCGATGGAACCGTGCGTGCCCCCGGCGACGGCGAGCCGGTTGCGTGCCCGCAGGACGTTCGGTTTCCCGGCCTCGCCGCCGGAAGTGTCGTCCTCACGGGTTCGATCCCGCCCGTCTCGCCAGGCCACCTGCGGGAGCGCCTCGGAGGAGAACCCTTTCAGCCCGCCCTGGTAGATGTAGGCGACCGAGGGTTCGTGGGTCTCGGCCACGGCCTCCACCCTCAGCAGATTGGTGAACTGATAGACCGTGAACCGCAGGCCCCCCGAGAAGGACCCCATCGTCAGACCTGGGAAGGAGACCTCCAAGCGTGCCCCGTCCGTCCTGACCCCGAAGCGGTCCGAATGGAAGGCGGCCCTTGACCGGCGAACCTCGTCGGGATGGTTCAATGGGGCGTCCCAGAAGACGTCCCAGCGGTGCTCCTCGTCGAGCCCGTGCCCGGTCCGCCGGACGCCGGTCGTCACTCCGAATTCGGGCACGAGATCCTTGCCGAACGTCGTCCATTCGCCGCCCTTCTTTCGCACCCTCAGTTCCCGGACCGTCGGGGTGCCCTCCACGACCGAGAACCGGGCCTGCAACTCCTGCCCCTTCTCGCCGTCCCAGGTCACGGCGAGCGAACCGCCCTCCGAGACGGCCACGAGCCCAGGCTGGGGGCGGTAGCCGGTCACGTCCACGGTTTGGGCCGGGACCGAATCGGGGAGGAGCCCAAGGCAGAGGATGGCGGCGATCACCCGGAAGCTCATGACTCACTCCTCCGTAACCGGCAGGGAGCACCGAGGCCCCCTCGACGACCCGTCGAGGGTAATCGCCGGGCCGTCCGAGGGCGAGGGTCTTCCTTCATGTCTTCACGAACCCGAACAGCCTCGCCGCCGTCCCGCCCAGCACCTTCGCCTGGTCCCCGGCGGGCAGGTCAGCCAGGTACGAGCGGACCCGCTCACGGTAAGCCCGGTAGCTCGCCCCGGTCGGCCCGGCGCCGAACCCGCCGCCGTAGATCAGCCGGTCGGGTCCGAACCGCCTCACGAGGTCCTTCACGACAGGCCCCACGTCCCGGTGCGGATAGTCCTCCCGCCTCGGCAGCGACGAGAGCTTCATGACCGTGTTCGGGAGCTTGGCCCAGCCGAGCACCACGGCGTACTCCTCCGGGCTGCCCTGGAACGGCCTGCCCAGGTGGTCGATGATCACGGTCGTCTCGGGGAACTCCCGGATCAGCGGCTCCAAGCCGGGGGCGTACCGGGGCTCGAAGTGGATCTGGACGGCCAGCCCGAGGTCCCCGATGTGCTTCCAGAGCGCCCGCAACTCCGGCTTGCCGAAGGGGGGCAGGCGGTCGGGGGCGTAGGCGTGGATGCGGGCGGCGACGATCCGCCCTTCCTGTTTCCTGACCAGGGCGGACATCTTGTCGAGCGAGCCGGGCCGGTCGGCGAAGAACAGGCAGGTCCCCTTCAGCTTGCCGCCGCCGACCGCCAGGCAGTGCTCCAGGTAGCGGTGGTCGTCCCCGTAGGGCTCGGGGTGGACGACGACGGCGTGGTCCACGCCCGCCTCGGCCATGCACTTCAGGAGGTGCTCGGGGGTGGCGGGCTCGGCGGGCTGGTACGGCCCCTCGGAGTGGTAGGGGAACCGGGGATCGTCCCTCCCGGCGAAGCAATGCAGGTGGGTGTCGATGACCAGGGCACGTCGGTCATCGGCCCCAGCCCCGGCCTGGCCCGACGAGAGCGCCGTCGCTGAAGCGGCGACCTTGAGGAATTGGCGTCGTCGCATGGCGTCGGTCTCCCGGACTGGAGGTACCCCCTTGTCTTGAGAGAGGGCGGGGTGCGAGGCGTGGGTACGGCCTCGGGGTCGGGCACCTCACGGCGTCATCCGCCCCCAACTCGATGTGGCCTCATTTGGCTCCGTATCTGTTCTGGCCCAGGCTACCAGGGAATTGGGCCGGGGACACGGGTGTTCGCCCCGGTATGTCCCGAGCCCGCAGCCCCTCGCTGGTGGGCGGATTTTCATCGAGCCGGGGATAGATAGGGAGGTTCTGCCGGGGGCGACGAGGAGAACCTGAACACCCGGCGAAATCTGCCGGGATCATCGCCGAGAACCTGCCGAAATTACTCAAGTAGGGAGACTATTCGCCCGGAGGTCGCATGCTGAAGAACATCACCCTCGATCGCCCCCTGGCCGTGCTCGACCTGGAGACGACCGGCACCGACACCAAGATCGACCGGATCGTCGAGGTCAGCGTCCTGAAGCTGTACCCCGGCGGCGAGGCGGATCACCGCACCCGGCGGGTGAACCCCGGTGTCTCGATCCCGCCGGAGGCGACCGCCGTCCACGGGATCACCGACGACGACGTGGCCGACATGCCGACCTTCCGGGCGATCGCCCCCGGACTGGCGAGGTTCCTCGACGGCTGCGACCTCTGCGGGTACAACATCCTGAAGTACGACCTGCGGCTCCTGGCCGCCGAGTACAACCGGGCCGGTCTCGACTTCCCGGTTGTCGGTCGGAAGGTCATCGACGCCTGCCACATCTTCCACCAGCGGGAACGCCGTGACCTGACCGCCGCCTGCCGGTTCTACTGCGGCCTCGACCACGAGGGGGCTCACGGTGCGGCGGCGGACGTGCTGGCGACTCTGGCGATCCTCGACGCCCAGGTCTCCCGGTACGACGACCTGCCGAGGACGATCGACGGCCTCCACGAACTATGCACCGACCCCAAGGCCCTGGACCTGAGCGGGATGTTCGGTCGGTGCGAGGAGGGGACGGTCGTCTTCATCAGAGGGAAGTACAAGGGCCGGTCGCTGGATGACATCGCCCGGACCAAACCGGACTACTTGCAGTGGATGCTCCGGGATGACTATTTCGACGACACCAAGGCGATCGCCTCGGAGGCGCTCCGGCGGGCGGGCTAAGGTCTCGACCGTTACGACAATCAAGAGCGCAACTCGTCCCAGGCCGAGGCCCCGAGGGTGCATCCGGGAGAGGGCCGCAGGGGCGATCATCGACCTTTCATCTGTGCGATGGGAGGTCGTCGATGTGGGTGACCTCGTACCCGGCCTCGCACCGGATCACCATCCGAGCGGTCGCAGCCGACGTGATCGTTGGAGCGGGGTCTGGGAGTCGAACAGGAAGAGGGTCGCACCGTTCCCAAGTCGTCCGGTTGGGAGCGGAAAAGGGGCACTCCAACCGGACGGATTTGTAACCCGAATTGTAACCCAGGCTCACCACCCAATTATAACCCGAGCACGCTAGCCACAAATCACGACATAGCAACGACTTAGGAAGTGGGCGATACAGGACTCGAACCTGTGACATCCTGCGTGTAAAGCAGGCGCTCTACCGACTGAGCTAATCGCCCGTCTCGTGATACCAACGTATTTTAAGGGAGGAGTGGGGGCGCGGCAACGGGGAGGCGGCGGGCGTCAGGATCATTCCAAGGTCGTTTCGACACTCTTTGCCCCCTCTGACCGACCCACTCACGCAAGGGGAGAGGGGGCTGAAAAACTCCCTCGTCGTGGGTCATGTTGGCGGCGACCAACCGGACCGCCCCGGGGTTGGCGCCGGCCGCGATGCGGTCGGCTGCGGTCGCGGCGCGGCGATCTCCCGACCGACCGGTCAGGAGGACGGTCACGCCGTCGGGGACCAGACGCTCGGCGATCGCCCGGCCCAGGCCGGACGAGGCTCCGGTGACCAGGCATCAGGCCCCCTCGAACGACTTTCGCCGCGTCATGGCGGGCTCGCCCCCGGCTTACCGGTTGATGGCCCCGCCGTCGAGCGCTCCCTCGACTCGGGTCGTCGCCAGGCCCTCCGGGTCGCGGCTGTGCCACTTGAAGCGGCTGGCGGACTGGCCGATCGACGGCCCATAGGCCGGCTGGCTGATCACGACTCGGGGTTGCTGGTTGGTCATGACCGTCGCCCCCTGCTTGGGCGTCTCGACCACGATCACCGAACCCGGGCCGGGGGCGACCGAGGGGGAACCGGAGACGACCACCTGGCCGCTCGGGACCTCGCAGACCTGGCCGACCTGGGTCGAGACCGGCAGGCCGCTCGGGCCGCAGGCCGGGACGGTCCCGTAATAATGGTTGTGGATGCATCCCGGAGACGTGGCCCATCCCATCAGGACGAGCCAGAGCGCACCGCGAAGACTGGGGGCGTGTTTCACGGCGATCCTCCTCATGCCGAGGCCAGGATCCCGGCGACGTGTCGGGATCGCCGACGCGACCGGGGCTGGCCCACCTCGTCGGGACGGGCCGGGTTGCGGGGCCGGCGAAGCGTTTTCCCGGCTTCGGGACGTACCGGGCCCGGGGCGGTCGGAATCTAGCCGAACCGGCCGATTCGGCCAACCGCAATCTTGCCCCCCGGGATCCGGATTCGCCCGATCGAGGGTCAGGACCGCGGTCCGGGCCGTCCGGTCAACGCCCCCCCTCGGCGAAGGTCCCCAGATCGAGGTCGCGTTCAACCCCCCGACGGGCGACCTCCTGGCATCGGAGGATCCGCTCGCGGATCAAGGCGGTCAGGGCCTCCGCGCCGAGCGTCCGGACCTCGTCGGTGGGGATCGGCTCGCCGAAATGAACCCGGATCGGATGGGTGACGGGATAACCTCGCGACCTCGGCCAGGCATCGAAGGTCCCCGCGATGGCGGCCGGGAGGACTGGCACCCGGGCCTTGGCGGCGAGCAGGGCGATCCCGGCCTTCAACTCTCCGAGGTCGCCATCGAGGGTCCGGGTCCCTTCGGGAAAGAGGGTCACGATCCCCCCGCGTTTGAGGCGTTTCAGCGTCTCCTTCAGGCCCTGCGCCCCGATTCCGTCGCGCTGGATCGGGAAGGCGCCCAGCGACCGGATGAACGGGGCGAGCGGCCAGAAGAAGAGGGTGGACCGCGCGACGTAATTCAGCGGGCGATCCAGCAGGATCCCGATGACGAGGACATCGAGATGGCTCAGGTGGTTCGAAACCAGCATGGCCGGTCCCCGATCCGGGATGTTCTTCCGGCCGGTGGTCCGGAGGCCGAAGATCGCGGACATGAGAGTGCTCAAGATCCACTGGACCAGCCGGTACCAGGCAAACCCGAGGGCCGATCGTTCGTCCTTCTCCGGATCCGATGGCTCGCGGGCCCTTCCGGGTCGGGGAGGGCGGGCGATCGGTTCCGGGGTTTCGGGTGCGGGATCGGGGGTGTCGGACATCGGGTGGCTCGATCCTGGAGGGGGGCGGGGTCGGGCCGCTCAGGCCGGGGCCTCGGATGCCTGGAGGATCTCGCGCTCGATTCGGACGACGACCTGATCGAGGTCGAGCCGGCTGCTATCGATGATCCGGGCGTCGTCGGCGGGCTTCATGGGGGCGATCGCCCGCGCGGCGTCCTGGGCGTCGCGCTCGCGAAGGTCGCGGAGAACGGCATCGGGCGTGATCGCGTCGCCCCGGGCGGAATACTCGGCGTGCCTCCGGCGGGCCCGCTCCCCGTCGCTGGCGGTGAGAAAATACTTGAGCGCGGCGTCGGGGAAGACGATGGTCCCCTGGTCCCGGCCTTCGGTGATGACCCGCCGCTCGGCCCGGGCGAAGGCCCGCTGCCATTCGACCAGCCGGGCCCGGACGCTCGGGCTGTCGGCGGCGTGACGGGTGGATCGGGTGACCTCGACCCCCCGGACCTCCGCCGTGACGTCCTCGCCGTCGAGGAGGACTCGCCCGGGGGGGAGGCCGACCCGGACCCGGGCGACCAGAGCGCCGAGGGCCTCGTCGCTCTCCAGGTCGAGCTTCGCGCGGAGCGCCGCCAGGGCGACCGCCCGATACATGGCCCCGGTGTCGAGGAGTCGCCACCCCAGCCGCTCGGCCAA
>JAABUV010000982.1_pt1 | contig 42393 bp, 68 predicted proteins | sample 5559971 | NCBI WGS metagenome assembly JAABUV01 (sample SAMN10711881, study PRJNA513362) | rock metagenome | isolation source: Antarctica rocks | place: Antarctica: Victoria Land, Knobhead nord | collected 2015-12-19 | reverse complement strand
TTGTCCTCCAGGTCCTCGCCCGCGGCCGCCGCCTCCGTCAGCGCCACCACCGCCGCGCGCACCTCCGCCGCGGCCGTCAGCCCCCCAGGCGCCCCCGCTTCGCCTCCGGCCTCCGCGCCGGCTGCGTAGTGTTCGCAGCCGTCCGCGGACGCCGGCACGCTGCCGGGCGGACCAAAGAGACCAGAAACGGCCGCAGGCGCGGCCGGCGCGTCGCCCGCTGCGAGCAGCCGCACTTCGACGTGTCCGGCGGCCTCGTCGGCGGTGATGCGGACCGATACGGGCGCGCGCGCGCCCGCGGCGGCCGCAGGGGGCCCCTCGGCCGCCGCATGCGCGCCGCCGCCCCCGCGCGCGTCCGCCAGCGGCGTGGCCGGTGCGAAGCCGCCCATGTAGAAGAAGGTTGGGCCGTACAGCACGTCCCACAGGCCTGCAGCCGGCGGCACGCTCAATGTTCCCCTGCAACCTCAGAAGCGCGACATTTTGAATGCTTTTGAAACAGCATTGCCAAGCAGTCTGAGTGTGCACACACACCGGCAGCGTCATGGGAAAGGCAGCGGCAGCCGAGCTGGAACAGCAGAGCGCCTGGTGCTTGCATACGCAAGGCAGCGTGCATTTTGCGCGCTACCAAAGGAGTGCTTGGACACATCACGCCACGCGTAAACACTGCTCAGGAGCGCACCGCAGCCTGCCCCGCAACAGAAACCCCAGCGCGCGGGGCACGCCGGGCGCGCGCGCGCACCCGCCTGCCGCAGCGCCGGCAGCGCGCCGGGCTCCGCGCGCAGCAGCCGCCGCAGCAGCGCCAGCGCGCACAGCTGCGCCGGCCCCGCGCCCGCCGCGCCGGTTGGCCTGCCGCACACCGCCGCGAGCGCCGCCGCGTGCGCCGCCGCGTCCGCGGCCGCGTGCGCGCCGGCCGGCGCCGGCGCGGGCGCGCGCGCGGGGCCCTGCAGGAATGTGGGCGCCTGCTTGGGCGGCCCGGCGGGGGCAGCCGCGGGCGCTGCTGCGAGCGGTCGGAAAGCGTCCAGGACGGCCGCAGCGACGTGGCGCGACAGCCTGGCGGGCACACAGCCCTGGTCAGAGTCTGTGCAGGTCAGAGACGCGCCGAGCAAGGTGACAGAGACCCAGAGGAGAGCTCCGATGTCCTCTGCGCGTCGGGGCCGAGTACACAGTGTACGGATGCGCTGCAGGCTGCAGGCTGCTCAGCGAGGCGACAGGGCCCGCCACGAATGGAAGCCCCTGCAGTGCTCCACGCATCCCCGCAGTCAGAGGGCCGACGACACCCCCATGTACTGCCTCTGCGCCTTGGACGGCGCATGCCGCGCGCGCTGAGCAGCCCCAGTGGTGGGGCGAGCAGCTGCCTGGCTGCCCCGGCTCCTGGGCGCCCGGCCGCGCGCCTGTCGCGCTGCCCGAGCGACGCACGCCGCGCCGCGGCTGGCGGGCTGAGGTCCAGCCAGTCAGCGAGCACGCCAAAGAGCGCGGCGAGCTCCTGGCGCGCATGCGCGGCTGGCCGCACGCGCAGCGGCGGCGGCAGCGCTGCGGCGCCGGCGGACGGCGGCGCGTCTAGCGCGTCTGCGCCTGCTGCGCGCGCGCGCGCGTCTGCCTCCCCGTGCGCGCGGGGGGGCGTGCACAGAGGAGGTGTCGATCAGGCGGTGCGGTGCCATGGCGACGCTTGAGGAGAATGTGGCGCTGCAAGCGCGCGGGGGCGCCGCGCCGGTGCGCCAGCAAGTCTACGGGCATGAACATGACAAGGGACGCGGGGCCTTGCCAGGAACGCTCATGGACGCCGGCCCGTCCCAGCGCTGCGCCGCGCCGTCACACGCGCCGCCCTCGCCGCCCGCAGTGCTCTCCCCGTCCCCGCACGCAGCGCCGGGCGCCACGCCGGCGCCGACGCCGGCCACGCTGCGGCCGGCCGCCGGCGCGAACGCCAGCGCGGTCCACAGCAGCAGCTGCGTCACGCGCGCGAAGCCGCCCAGTTCGACGAAATGCGCCAGCGCCGCCCGGCTCTGCTTCAGCGCGGCGCCCACCTGCCGCCCGGCCGCAGCCGGCGCTTGCCTGTGCTGCAGCCTGTTGCTCGGTGTGCAGAGGAGATGACCAGCAGATGCGAAGCAAATGCAAGCTGTACGATGGCCAGCTGCGTCTGCATACCCTGCCACTAGAAGGGCGTTGTGGCTTACTTCACTTGAATGCACTGCACAGCGTGTTCGGGCTCCAACCAGGCCGTGCCCCTGCAGGGTGGCCAGCTGCGCCTGCATGCCCTGCCAAAAGGGCTTCTGGGTTTCTGCAGTCTGCTGCGATGCACGGTGTGTTCGGGCTCCGGCGGGGCCGTGCCAGCTGCAGGGTGGCCAGCTGCGCCTGCATGCCCTGCCAGAAGGGCTCCTGGGTCTCTGCAGTCTATTGCGCTGCACGGCGTATTCGGGCTCCGGCGGGGCCGCGCCAGCTGCAGGGTGGCCAGCTGCGCCTGCAGCTCCTCGGCAGCCGTGCGCGCGGCGGCGGCCGGCGCGGGCGGCGCCGCCGGCGCGTCGCCCGCGCCGCGCAGCAGCGCGGGGCGCAGCCGGCTGTCCGCCGGCCAGCCCAGCCCTTCCATGAGCACCTGACGGCCCAGCGCCATGTCAGCGCCATGTCATGTCTTGCAGGGCACCCAGCCTTGCGGCTGCGTGCGCCTGCGCTCCAGCCGCATCGCAGGGAGGCGGCTCCCAAAGCGCGCATGCGAGGACAGCGCGAGAAGCGCTGATGCCGCTGTCAGCTGCAGGCCTGCAGGCCGCGCTCTGGGCCGCAGCACAGCAAGAGCGCAGAGCGCGTCTGCAGCACAAGCGGAAAAGCTTGTCGCCTGGTCGCCGCGGCATGCGGACCTGCAGGCCGCTGCGCCTGCCGCGCTCGCGCTCCAGCAGCGCTGCGGCCGCTGCGCCTGACACCGCCGCCAGCGCGCCCAGGCAGCGCAGCACGGCCGCCTCCCCCGCCGGCTCCTGCGCGCGCGCGCGGGACCAGCTCCTTGTTATATTGCGCCCCTCAGGAGCGCCCAACGCCCGAAATGCACAATGCCAACGTCGGACCCTTTGAGGCCAAGCGCAGGCGTTGCCGTTGGTCGGAGGTACGCCGACTGTAGGATTGCCGTGCAGCCAGTCGGGCGCATGCGCGGCGCACCACGGCAGCGCCGCGCGCGCGCAGGCGTGCCAGCAGCCGCGCCAGCTCCAGCAGCGCGGCGGGCACGCCTGCGGCCAGCAGCGGCCGCAGCGCGGCCTCCAGCGCGGCCGCCGCCGCCGGCGTGCCTTGCGACAGCCGCGCCACAAGGCACGCGTCAGGTCGGGTCGACGTCGTGCGTCGCAAGGTCGCTTGGCCCGCTGGCTGGCGCTGCTTCAGGTTGGAGCCTTGTTGCAGGAGAGTGGTATGAGCCCACTTGGGAGATGTGGGAGGTTAGGCTGCACCTCTTGACATGCCTCCAAAGGAGGAGGGTCCCAGCTGAGCAGCGCGCTCAGCGCCGCACCCGGCTCGCGCAGACGTGGGCAGCCGCCGGCGCACTCCGCGGCGTCAGGCGCGGGCGGCGGCCCCAGCGCGCCGCGCGCCTCGCCGGCGACCCAGGCGTCGGCCGCGGCCACGGCGCGCGCGAGCAGGCGCTGCGCCAGCCAGAGCTGCGGCCCGAGCTCGGCGGCGTCGCCGCCCACGTCTACGACAGCCGCCAGCGTCGCCAGGCGCGAGCTGCCCGCCTGGCGCGCGGGGTGGCGCGGGGGGGGGGGTTTTTTTTTTGTTTTTTTTTTTTTTTTCCTAACGGCCACGCGCGGCCGATCACATGTTCCAGACGCGCCAGGCGCATGAGATCAGCGAGATCGGCAGGTAGGCCGCAGCATGTGGCACCGCCGCGCGGGCGCGCCTCAAGCAACATCACCGGCAGGCTGCAGGCTGCAGGACGTGGCATTGCGATCAGCAAAACCGGCAGGCTGCAGCATGCGGCGCCGCCGCGCGGGCGCGCCTTGAGCAGCCCGACCAGGGCCGGCAGCGCGTCGGACTGTAGCAGCGCGCCGCGGTTGGCGCCACTGCGCGCCGCGATGCGCAGCGCCTCCAGCGCACCCAGGCCCAGCCCGGCCGCCAGCTCCGCCGCGCTTGCGTGCTCGCGCCGCGCCACTGCGGCCGGCCCGGCCCGGTCAGCACCAACGAGCCCGCTCCCGCAAGCCGGCTCCCGTTCCACGGAGTGCCCGCTCGCGCAGCACCGATGAGCCCGCTGACGAGCCGGCTCCCGCAAGATGGCCACTTAGTGACAGTCTTTCTGCCTCCTGGGGCATGCAATGATGCCGCACTGCCAGCGCTGCCACGAAAGCCTTTGTGTGCATGCGCTGTCCCCGCAAAAGGTTCTCGTGCACGCATGCAGCCGTGCGGGCACTGAGCCGTGCAGAACTCGCAACACTCACGGCCAGTGCGTGCGCTGCTGCGCGCTTGGCGGCAACCACCCGCGCCCCACAATGTTGCTAAGACTCTGCGCCTTCGACTCCATTGCCCGTGTGCGCTGCGCGTGCCATGCGGCCCAGTGCCCCAGCGCTGCTCACGCGCAGCTCCTTGCCTGTGTCGCCACGCCAGCAACGTCTGCTTTTTCCCTGCAATTTCCCGCGGCGCACCTTCGGCGAACTCGCTGCGCAGGTCGTGCAGCGCGGCCGCCAGCGCGGCCAGCAGGCGCTGCGGGTGGCCCGCCGCGCAGCCGACGCATGGCCCGGGCGGCCGCCGCGGCTGCGACCCCGACCCCGGCAGCGACCCCTGCTGCGAACCCTGCTGCGACCCCAGCGACCAGGCCGTGCCCGGCGACCCGCGCCCGCTGCCCGCGCCCGCGCCGCCGCTCAGCGGGCTGCCGCCGTCGGCGGCGGCCTCGCCGGCGGGGCCGGGGTGCGGCGGGCGCCGCGTGACCGCCGCCAGCGCGCGGTTGAACGCCGCGGCGCGCGGCGTCGCAGGCGTGCTCGGCGTCGTGCATGCGCCTGCCGCGGCGGACGGCGCGCTCGTGCGCAGCAGAGACGACGGGGTGGCACAGACATAGGGGACCCTCGAGAGGCTGGAGCCAGCGCAGCAAGCATGCGAGTGAGCTGAAGAGGCTTGCATGGGCACAGCAGGGAGACACGGGGGTGCGGAGAGGCGCGCGGAGGCAGCCAGGCCCCTCTCACTTCCTGTATCATCTTTGTCAGCTGACGCAAAACTCGGCAGCGACGGCATGGCACAGCACAACGGGCGGCATGCATCGAGCCACCGCCAACCATGTTGTGGGGTTCTGGGGTGCTGCCGCGACATGCTAGGCGCATGCAGCAGCAGCGGTGCATGGTGCAGGGGCACAGGGGGGGCCACATGCGTCCGCCAGGCTGACTGCCGGGAGGCGCGGCGTGCGGCCGGCGCCGCGGGGCGCGGCCCACCTGTGCTGGTCCGTGGGGACTCTGCCGGCGACCACGCCTCGTACACCTCCACGAAGCGCGCGAAGAGCACGCGCTGTGCTGCATGGGCGGCCTGCGCAGGGCGGCCAGCTCGGCTCCCGCAGCCGGGTGCCGACGCGGCGGGGCGACGCGCGCACTGCGGCCAGCTGGCGGCAGGCTGACAGCAGAGGCTGCGGAGCTTGACATGACTGGGCTTCGATAGGCTGGACGCACGTGCAGCAGGGCAATAACAGCGCAGTGCGGCGGTGCACTGGCAGCAGAGCAGCAAGACGGCGATCTTGGGTGCTCCGCATCAACAGACCACACCGTCATTGTTCTCCAGGACCGACAAGCTCACCTTGGCATCAGGCCGCTGCTCCTCAAGCTGCGCCAGCAAGCACGCCAGCTCCAGCTCCTCGGCATTTCCCTCGCTGCGCGCGGCAGGCCATGTCGATCAAGACGACCAGACCAGCCCGCACGGTGATGTGGGTGTCACGCAGGTCCTCCACACAGTCACGAAACTATGGTGCCGCCCTCCTTGACGGCCCCAAGTGATCAACACATGGAAAGCTGGTAAGCTGCACAAGTGAGCAAAAAGCAGTTGGTGCACTGCAGCAGAGCAGACGATTACAGTGAGGTGCAGGAAAAGGCGCACTCAAAATTGATGTCTGCAAAACGCGGCACGGGTGGAGGCCCGCGCTGGGCGTCAACCCCGCTGCCCCGTCTAAACAAGTTCTCAACGATGCCCAAAAGGGACATGACGAGTTCTTAATCTGCGTCCATCAAAGTAGCAGCGCTGACTGTGCAGTACATTGAGGGGAGGGCAAAGAGGGATGCAGGCCCTTGGCCCTACTTGGCCAAGGGGAGGGTGCATATTGCTTTCAAGCTGGACAGCTCAGGCCTGAAGAAAGCACATCTTGCATCGATGCGGTAAGCTGCGCTACGCCTGGGGCACCTTGTGGAGGAATAGTCTGAGGAGCGCGCTAGCCAGGACAGCCAGGTGAGCGCATAGGCCTCACTGTTTGTCAGCAAAGCTGCTGAAGTGGACCTTGTCTCTTATAACCTTACTGACAAACCGCGTGCACCTTCTGAGCGCCGTCCAAGGTCACTCGATCTGCACAACATTAAGTATTAAAGCTGACACCCCCGCAGATGGGTGCTCCTGGAGCAGCTATGAGGAGCAGCCCCTGGGCGCTCGTGGTGCTTCTGAGCGTCGCCTGCTCCCTGGTGGCGGGGCAGCCGTTCCCGAACCTGAATGCCAATGTGAAGCTGACGACCGATGTCACAGCGCTGGCTCAGGACGGCCAGTACATCACGGTGAAGCAACCCCCTGGAGCACGCCATGCTCAGCCAAGCAACGCTCTTGCGAGCACTCTCCTGAATATGCCCTGAACTGCAGCATTTGACATACACTGCACTGGGGCTGATGCAGGCCCTTGTGCATGCTGCGCACCCTGCCTGCTGGCTGATGGGTCCGATGCGGGCGCACTAGGTGTCCTGGACCGGGGCGACTCCCACGGTCAGCGACGTGATTGCGCTGTATGTGCTGGACAACGTGACCACGCCCGCGCCGACGGTGGACACGCTGTCGCCGCTGCGCTTCACGTGGGCCAAGAACGCGGTGGGCGCCAACACAAACGGCGCAGGCAACGTCACGTGCGCCCTCGCCACACGCGGCAAGCAGCCGCCGCGTCCAGCAGGGGCATAACAAGCGTCGCTGCGCCTCTTGCCTGCTTTGCCTCAACGCTCTAGTGGTATGCTTAGCGCCCTGTTTGGTGACTGTGTGGGCTTGCGACTCGCCGCATATTCAATTCTGAGTCACATCCCCGCCCCTTCAGTGCATGGAGCGGCAAGCCCTCGACCTGCGCCCTACCGCGGCAGGTTCTTCGTCCTCAACCAGCGCTTTGACATCGCATTCTACTACTTCTACAACATCAAGACCACAAACGGGTCGGTGCCAGCGTACACGTCCGCGGGCGTCGTCGCGCAGACAGTCGTCCGCAACCCCATCGCCAACCAGCCAACGCAGGGCCACCTCACCTTCAGCGGCGTGCCCGGGTGCGCAGGCACTTCAGCGCATGGCTACTGATGGACTTGCTTTTGCATGAATGGTTTGTACTGTGCTGGATTCAGCGTGTATCGCGGCCTGCCATTTACGGGCCAAACGGTGCCACTGGCGACATGCATTGTGGAGGCTCATGCGCGGCCCCTGACATGAAGACAGCGACCCGCATGTCGTACTACGCGCTCCATGATGCCAGTGCTTGGCGGAAGCGTGTGACTACATATCTCTGCAGACACCCGCAGCAAGCCAGCACAGCATGCTGCCACCGCCGCCCTCCGATGCAAGCAGCTGACGGCCTCAACCGGGGGCCGCGCGGCGCTGCAGGGAGGTCGTGTTCCAGTGGACGTCCGGCCCCGCGACGCAGGTCACGCCGACGGTGCGCCTCGGCGCGTCCGCGACGGCGCTGACCCAGACCTACACGAATGCCTCTGCCGGGGTCAAGACCAGCATCCAGACGTACACCCGCGCCGACATGCTGGGGCCCCGCGCCAACTCGTACGGCTACTTCTTCCCGGGCGCGCAGCCTGGGGGGCCTAGAGGCGCACTGCCCGCAGAGCGGTGGCAGGACATGCATGTTCCTGAAATGCGTCGAGCTTTAGCGCAGACCGTGAGTGCATGCAGGAGTGAGTGCATGCAGCGCGGACCGTGCGTGCATGCAGTGCGCAGACCGTGAGTGCCTGCAGAATGCGTCGTTGCTTGCAGCATGCAGCAGCTGAGTGACCTGCGTTGCGCGGGTTGCTACTAGCTGACATGACATGGCGTGCAAGACTAAGCAGCTCCTGTTGTGCGACACGACGACCTTGCCTGCATGCGCTTGCAGGGGAGTTCTTCGCGGTCACCGTCCCCAACCTGACGCCCTCGACCACGTACTTCTACCAGTGCGCCAATCGCGCTGTTGCCCAGCCAACCCCGTTACCTGCATTTCTTCTTTGTGAGGCTTGCATCCACATTCATGACTGGCCACAGCTGCACAAGGATCTCAGCCCATATTGAAACACAGCTGTGCTTTCCGTGCCTGCAGTGCCCGCTTGCGTCGCGCCGGTGTAGTGCAAGCGCTTGGCCGATGCATAGATACACGACGCATGAGTGCACAACATGGCAGATGCCTTTGGGTTTCTCATGGCCACATGGTGTAGGTCAAAGGCAGAAAATGCGCTACATGGGACGTGCAGGTTCGGCGACCCTGCGACTGGCTTCAGCGCGGTGAGCAGCTTCACGACGCCGCCGGCGGTCGGAGCTGCGTCCACGCTGCGCTTCATCGCATGGGCGGACTCGGGGCAGGCGCTCAATGGCACGCTCAGCCTCGGGCACTTGCGCAATAAGCTCTGTACTTGTACTTGATACGAGGGTCACAGAGGCAGGACGGCTTTGGAGCATGCGTGCAAGCTAGCGCACCGGCAGAGCGGTACATCTTTCTGGCTGAGATGCTGCATGCATGCTGTGATGTCAGCTGCTCTGTGGGCTTGTGCCTCTCTGTGCTGATGCAGGGGCATGGTGCGGCATGCATGGACCATGCGGCAGCGATTTGTGCATGCTTGCGCTTTTCCATGCACATCTGCATGGCGCACATAGGTTGTGTCTTGAAGAGGCTGTGTCGCTGCGCAGACGACACGCTCGAGTACGACTACTTTGACGACTATGACAAGATCGACACGGAGCCGGCTGGCACCGGAACCGGGATCTTCTACGCGGCCGTGGATGTGCTCACGATCCAGCAGGTGCTTGCTGGCCCTTCGCACCGTCCTGTGGACGCGCAACCTCTCTGCTGTGCATAATGCATCTGCATGTCGCGGCCCGTGTGCGGTCACAATTGAGCCGTAGAGGAGGTTCTGCATTGGTGCTATACAAACGGCAAGGGTGCATTTGCCCTCGGCAGCCACATGTAAGTCATTCAGAGACATATCTGGCATATTAATTCTGCGCTTGCTGTGCAGGCATTGCCTGTCCAACAGCTGATGTGGTGCCCGCATCAGCTGCCACTAAAGCCTGTGCTGTGTTACAGGCGTCGCAGTATGGCTCGGTGCCCCTGATCCCGCGCCTGGTGAGCGCCCTGGCTGAAGAGGTTCCTCAGCTGCAACAATTCCATGTTGCATGCACTAGTTGGATCAGGACATCGTGATCCTAGGGGTGTGCGCATGCCACACCTTTGTTTTGCTTTGATAAGCGAGCAAATTTTCCAAATAACTTGAAATCGTTGATTTTTGAAGAATACAAAGGGGTTTGGCCTGCGCACACCCCTGGTGAACAAGGGTATGTGCGCATTAGCCATTGCCGCGCGCTCAGGTGAATGAGATTGCGACCTTCCAGCCGACTATCTCATTCCATGAGGGCGACATCAGCTATGCGCGGCAGGCCCCATCTCGTGATAAGCTGTGTGTTGCCTGCGAGGCTGTACGACATGCATCTATGTGTGCTGCTGCGCAAGGTTAAAGCTTTACAAGGGGAATGCTGGCCATGGAAACACTGCGTGCCGCACAGAGCAAGCCGAATGTCGTGATGTGGTGATGCCGTTATGATGTCCCTGCAGAGGTTCGGTGCAGCAGTGGGACGCGTTCTTCAACCAGTACCTCCCCGTCTTCACGCGAATTCCGGTCATGATGCTGCCAGGGTGAGCTGCACAGCAGCCTTATGTCCACATGCGCCTTCTGTGCTTGAAACCATCAATGCACCTGGCATGTCTTGCACACCACCAGCTGTTGGCTGCGCACTCCGTATATACATTTGCGCTGCATCACCATACTGGAGAGGACAACGTGCTCAGGTTTCTGTCCGGACACGCAGGAACCATGAGCGTGACTGGCCCGCATCTGGGGACCGCTACTGGCCGTACTCGCAGACGACTGTTGACAGCGGTGTGCGCCACGCTCTGCTTGCCTCAGCTTCGCTCAACATGGACGCATGTATGCTTCAGCCTGAAATACCTGATGTGGTTTCCATGCGCTGCAGGTGGCGAGGGCGGCATTGCATACCAGCGCCGGATGAACATGCCTGTGACGCCTGCGCCCTCTCTCACCCCTCCTGGCCAGGCAGGCCCAAGTTTCCGCCCCTGCCGCCCAGTTCTTTCAGCGCTGTCCTGTGCTACCCTGCGACTCACACACCGACAGACCGGATATGTTCTGCAGCCCTGCCGGCACTTGCACAGCTGCATGCGTGCAGACATTGGGCCCGCGCCCTTCGGGATTTTCGTGCTTCTGCACTGACTAGCGCTGCCGCATGCGTGCTGGCAGGGATGTCCATGGCACTGCATGCTGACCAGTTCCTGCCGGGGCACAGAAGCCGGGTGTCCAGGGCCAGTACTACAGCTTCAACGAGGGGCCGGTGCGCAGGCCTCACTATCACCATATATCTGTGTCTGCCCTTCATGTCAACCTCATCATCCTCATCATTGTGTCCTCGTCGTGGGTCTAATGTAACTACTGTACCCCATGTATATCAAAACATGCAATGCATGTGGGAGATGATGTCCAATGAGCACTTTGCTGTGTTGATCTCATTGGCTAGATTGGGTGCTGTGGTAACTGGCAGAGCAGCCCCGTGGCATATGCCGATCGAACCTTTTTGCTGAAGTCCGCTCACAACATGCGCAGGTCCACTTCCTGCAGATCAGCACGGAGGAGGACTTCAGCCCGGGGTCCGCGCAGTGGATGTGAGCTCCCCACAGCGCCGCAGCTGAAGCTGTTTCCATTGCTCGTTGCGCAAGCGCCGCACAGCACTTGTATTCATATGGTTGTGTCCATACGTGTGTGGCTAAGGCAGCGCGTGCTGTTGCAGCTTCATCGTCAACGACCTGCAGACCGTCAACCGGACAATCACGTAAGGGCCCCTCCCGCTTTGTCTCCCGCAAGAACTCTGTGTGCATTTGCTTCCCTTGCCTCTGCCTTCCAAGAGACATGCAGAATGTGGTCTCACCATGCGTCTGGCTCTGTGCAGGCCGTGGGTCATCGTCGGCATGCACAGGTGACCTTACGTTGACGCTGCCTGCTGCCTGTTACCTGCACCCTGCCTGGGCGCTCCAAGTCCCACAGCAGGTGGCAGACCTGTCCAGAAGGAGACCTGTCCAGGGCCTAGAGTGGGAAGGGGGTCCTGATACCTTAACATGCTCTCAGACCCCGTTGCCAGTTAGAGCAGACCTGCTTGCCTTCTCCCTGGTACATATCAATCTCATCCAATGTGCATTGCTCATGCATATTGGTCTGTCGGCCGCGCAGGCCGATCTACACCAGCTCGCTGAACGGCGTCACATACACGTCTGACCAGGGCGTCGCGATGGACCTCCGCCAGGCGCTGGAGCAGATCTTCTTCATTTACCAGGCGCGTCCGCTTCTGCCCCAATTGCATGCGGTTTTTTACCAGGGACTGAGCGTAGACCAGAATCTGATGGTGTGGCAGGAATGTATGCTGAGGTGCATGCGCCGCATGCTGACTGCAAAGCGGCTGTCGTGCAGGTGGACATGACCTGGTCGGGCCACGTCCACGTGTTCGGTGCGCCCTGCTTGCATGTCCACCCTACTCGTCCCTCACACCACCAACTCTGCAAAATACACTGAGTTCGGCTCTAACATGACAGAGCCGTGCCTTGCCACTATGTCTGCAACCAGCACCATGCCAGTTCAGCAGAATACGCTGCAAAGCTCACCGGGCAGCCTGCGCTTGCAGAGCGCACGTGCCCGGTGTACCAGAAGACCTGCCTGGGCTACGCTGCCGATGGCACTGCCAACGGCCCGGTACGGCCCTGGCTCATCCGTTGTATGACTTTCTCATGTCACTACTCTGCCGTGTGACCGACATGGCCTTGCAGCTGCGAGTGAGGTCTGCACAAACAAGCCAGAATTTGCGGGGCATGGCCGTCATGCGCCTCACGGCTTGCGTTGCAGGTCCACACATGCTTCGGCAACGGCGGCTACGCGCTGAGCTGGTTTGTGCGGCCGTTTGTGTCCAACGTGCGCCCAGGCTCCCAACCAGCAGTTTATCTAATTGTATGCAATTTTGCTGCTGTGTGTAGACATGGTCTCGACATGTTCCGGTGTACACTGGCATCCAAAACAACGGGTCCACCAGCAGTGCCGCAGCTCCCTGCTCCCCCGTACTGTTTGCACCTCCTGCCGATGATGTGCCAATGGTGAAACACACATCCTGGCATGCGAAGAGCACGCCCAATCGCTGCGCGCGCAGTACACGGAGTGAACGCCAGCTGTTGTCAAGCGCATGCACCCTGGTACCTCCTGTCAGTTCTGCTTGTTCCTCACATCATCACACCCAGTGGTTTACACAGCCAGTGACTTGGTGGGACAGTGTGCAGGTAGTGCTTACGTGCAAGCCTTGTACGTGCGTACCTAGCACTGCAAGCTGGCAGCAGCATGCTGCTGCCAGCATTGCGTGGTAGCCACTCAGCGGACACATTTGACCACTGTTATGTGCTTGCGCAGGAAGGTGCCGCTCTCAGAGGGCAGCGTCGAGGCTGATGGCTCGCTGATGTGCGGCTACCACGGCTGGCGCTGGAACGGCGACGGCAAGGCCATTGCTATTCTGCAGGTGCCGTCATATAGCACCCTTAAATATTAGTGTCAATTTCGAGTAACCTTAGTTGTTTCATGGGACGCCCTTCCTGTTTCCTTATCAGCGTTTATCTTACATGCTTACTGACCGGTATGTGCTTTGCAGCAAGCTCCCCACTGTTGTGTGCACTGTGTCAGAGGCAGAGTGCAGCCCTTATCGAATGGCTCTCATCTGATGTAAATTATGTCATTGGTGCTGTGGGAGCCTGCATCATTCAGACATTTTTGCCACGGGCAATACCTTCAGGAATGCACAGGTCAGGGTATGTCATTGCATGCGAGGCAGAGTCTGCATCGACTGTTTATTATCTTTCGGACAGGTTGGGTCCTTAGACGCCAAAGCGGAGGCAACGGCATGCTCCAGCCGGAGGTCCTGCGCGACGACCTTCCCCACCCAGGTGCGCTGGGGTTTTTGCTGCACAGCCCGTCTGGCCCTTCACTTTTGCACATGTGTGCTTGTCTGGTGGACTGCGTTGCATGGACTTGGGTAGAAAGCTTTGCCACTCAGTTCTCTGGTGTACACAGGTGCAAGCTGTTGCAATGCTGGCAACGCGGGTGTAGGCTTTGCTGATCTGTGTTGTTTGATTCAATTGCATGTAATCCCACGACGAGTGTGCATAGAACGCAGTGAGCTCTCTGCATGCCAGCAACCCTGGGTGGGATATTTTCAGTGATCTAGGTCTCGGCTGGGTCTGACTCGCATGCTGACGCGGGGCGGCAGGTAAAGCAGGGGCTCATCTGGGTGTGGGCTGAGTCGGGGCCGGTGGCGTTCATCGAGAGCGCGGCGGCGCCGCCGGTTGTGGACCCGCTGCGCGAGCAGGCGGAGAGCTGGAGCGGCGGCTTCACCAACTATGTCCGCGACGTGCCCGGGTGTGTCACCAAGCAACGAGTAGCTTGATGTGACAGAACGCCTGTCACTGTCACTGTGTGTGCGCCGCTGCATGTGTTGCCCAGGCTATCGTCGTGGTATCACGTACTCCACTAAAAAATACACATATCCGTAGTTGATGTAAAAGGCCTGGCAAGACTGCAGCATGTGCTGCGTTGTTTATTTGTCATATGTATGGCGCTCTATTATTAGGACAATTCAGGTTGGGGTGAAGCTGCCAAAAAAGCACAGGCCAAGTGCTACCAAATGTGTGATGCAGCATGACGTGTGGTGTGTCCGTGCGCGTCGCTAGGGACTTCACGTGCTACATCGAGAACATGACGGACCAGAGCCATGTTGCGTGGGCGCACCATGGCGCCGCAGGCAACAGGCGCGCTCTGAACCTGCCGCTAAGCTAACAAGCGCGTTTGCGCTGTTTTCTACAATTCGTCGCATGTCTGCGAGGCCTCGACGCGTGCACGATACCAACTGATGAGGCAGCAGGCAGGCTCAGTGCGAATGTGTGTGTGAAGAGCTTGCAGATGTGCACGGGCGTGCACAAAGTGTCTGGCCGCTGAGGACGTCTGATGCTGACCCTTGTGACGGCAGTCAGCGGTTGGGTTAGCAGACCTGCTGGCTGAAAACATCTTAGGGCGGGGCTCATGCAGTCGCGGCGAGCGGTCCGGCTACTTCAAGGTCACGCGCATGGAGCAGCATGCCGAGCCCGCGCGCGGCTTCAATTTCTCCTTCGACTGGAGCGGCAACTCCAAGTCGATCTCGAAGGACACCAAGTACACATACGCGCCGCCGACCTACAACGGGTGCACGCGCGGCCGCCCTGCGCTCTGCATCTCGAAGCTCAAAGCTTGCAGGGATGCGTCTGCAGAGACTGCAAATTCGCAATGCGCTGAGCAGTACATGGCCACTCGTCTGGCATATTCCCTGCTATGCTACAAACCCCCATGAATAGTGCACGCCTGCATGGCACTGTTAGGTGGATGCCGGGCGGTCTGTGCATAGGCGCCGCGGGGGCCGGCAGGCGCATGTTGGCATTGCGGACGTTGTGGTGGCCCGCATGCTCGTGGCGTTGAGCGGGTGGCAGTGCAGGAGGCAGTGCCTGGCCCAGCGCGACGCGGTGTCGTCCATGGTTGCCACACACATAATGTATGCCACACACATAATGTATGACAAGTACATCAAACCGACGGGCGCACCACGGGCCAGGTTCCGGGTTGGCCAGCGCAAGTCGACGCTGTGGATCTACGCCGTGCCGACGAGCGCCACATCCACGCGCCTCATCATCAACAGCGGCACGGACGGGCAGCCCAGCCTGCCCTGGCACAAGCGTCTCGTGCGCTCGCTGCAGCCGCGGTGTGGCCCCACCACTGCCAGCCGCCAGCCATGTCGAGTACCCAGGCAGTTACGTCAGGGTTGGGAGCAGCTCCGAACCGGCGCACCCAGAGCAGAAGTGCGCTTAAGCGCAGCGGCTTGGGCACGCCGAGATGCATTGGCGGGGTATGGGCTTGCATGCAGTGATGACCTGGCATGCTGAGGACCATGGTTGCGTGCCCAAGGTGGACTGCTGCACGTGTCCTGGTCTTCATGTCGGGAGGTGCCAGGCTGAGTGCGCTGGTGCTGCGCAGGTGGGTGCCACACCTGGTGCTTAACGCTGTCAATGACGGTGCGGCTGCTTCATCATGCGTTTGCTGCCATTGCTGTCGCTGCTGATAATCACAGATGCAACAAATGCCTCATGGACTTTGCCAGAACAGCAAGGGGCCTGACTGACTCTTGAGAGAACAGCACGTACTGAACGACTAGCGGCTTAAAACAGCATTGTCTGTTTTCTGGCACCAGCATAGTTATAATGCCCTAGTATCAGATCTGACTGTCATATGGCAGCGCCATCCCTATTTCCCTACTAGTGTGGCGCCCCATGCCAGGCGACATCATCTTCATGCACGAGCAGAGCCGCCACAACCGCGAGGTGCAGCCGCGCGACTGGAGCCACCACTACTTCACACCTGGCGACAGCGACAAGTGCGCTTCTAGCTTGCCTACCCGTGATGATGTGGCCCGTGGCTGTATCACATGACATCTTGCCTCACAGAGCTGTTGCTTAGGTTAATCTCCTTTGGTTTTGCCGTGCTTTATTGCTTTTTGCGTGTGCCTGCATTTTAGCAGCTCGTTGCTGGCGTGGCGAGCGTGGGAGGTACTGTTAATCAGCATGCTACTGCTCTGACAAGCTCGACATGTGCGCTCATGGCACTTAGGCTGCCTGTCTGCGCAGGGGAGTGATGGCATTCCGCAAGTGGCTGTCCACTGCCGGCGGCGGCGGGCCGCAGTACCTCGGCGAGCAGGCCAATGAGACCTGGCACGACAGCATGGGCCGGCTGCGCCGGCGCGAGCTGCTGGACCGCTTCTCGCAGCATACGCAGAACTGCGCGTCCTGCCGCCAGGCGCGCGACCTTGCGCTCAACTCACTGAAATTGGAGACTGCAGTGCAGGGCCATCCCTACAGCGGATGGAATTTGTCCTTTGATGCATGCAGCTATTCAGGCTTACCACAAAACATGTTGTTTTGCTGGAAAGATATTTCTGGTTTGCATGCCAACATTTGCAATCATTCTGCATTGCACATCTGCGTTAATAGCCACTGCTGACAAGTATGTTCTGGCTCGTGCACTTGTGCAGTAGGGCATGCAGTGCTGCTAGCTTACCCTTGTACCACAATCAATGCCCCGCATGATGCCCCGCCCTGGCCGCGGTTGACGTGATGCCCGCATGGCTGCAGGCCCTGCAGCAGACGGAGGCTGCGCAGAAGGCTGCGGTAGTGCTGGGCGGCGCGGCGGCGCTCGCAGCGGCTGTCGCTCTGGGCCGCGGCGTGCCGCTGGTCTCATGGGAGCTGGCGGCGTGCGCGGGCGCGGGCGCGGGCGCGCTGTGGGCGCGCGCCAAGCTGCAGCGCCTGCACGCCTCACTGACTTTCACAGACTGGGTCATTGCGGAGAAGCATGCGCATGCGGTGCCGTCCACGCCCACGACTGTGTGAGTGTGAAAAAGGTGAAACGGCTGAGCCAATGCTGACAAGCATGCGCATGCTTTGCCGGCCGCGCCCTGGCATGTTACGTAACAGGGCGCATGCATGGAACCCAGTCACTACGTAGGTGAGATTTAAGACTGTTGCAGCAAGGATGATATCCGCATCGCCACACTAGACGACCAGTGTACCATTGTGGTGCGGTGTCTTCACTTCGTCGAGCTTGACTTCATTTTTTTGTAGCCAGGCTGGCCCTCTTGCGGCTCCATGACAACAAAGGTGTGTCCTATCAGGCCATGCTGCAGAATAGCTTGCTGCTGAGGTATCTATCATGAGGTGAGCAGAGAATATGGGGTCCTTGTATTCTTTTAGTTTCCTGGCTAGCGCTTTCTAGTATTTCCCTGTGTGGACTATGATCAGTGGTGTGTACTCTTGAATTACGGACGTGCTGCTTGCATGTGCATGCTGCAGCTCATGTATGTAACATAGTGCGTCACAATTTAGCATTTGCATCGACAACATGCACTGTAGCTAGGCATTGTGCCGCCAATAAGTGTGCCTGCAGAGACTTGCAGTGCTATCGCCGGCTCGCGCCTCGCCCAGAGCTGTCGTCATATGCTTGCTTGGCGTGCTCTAACCTTTCGCCGCTGTCCTCGCTGCCTAAGCCAAAGTGCTGGGAAACTCTGTCCTGCGGCGCCTGCGGCAGCTGCAGCCCCACGCTTGCTGCAGAGCGCCTAATTGTGTCCCGCTGCCGAGCGTCGTGATCGATGCCAATGTTGTAGGACAGCAACAGCTCCTGCGTGTCACACGCGTTGGCCTAGCGCAAGCCGAACATACCAATGGCAAGGCGCAGAGCGGCAACAAAGGCGTTACCAGGTGCTCATGCGTGTGCTGCGCAAGATGTATGTAGTCGGTTGCGAGCTGCAGGCGGTCTTCACGCTCTGCAGCGCTCAGGGCCGTGCTGCGAAACTCCTGCGCCACGTGCTCTAGCCAAGGCTGTGCGCCTGCAGCGCCGCCCAGGTGCCGCCGCGCCAGGCGTGCCAGAGCGCGGTACGCAGCACGGCCTTGGCTTGACTCCATACGTGCCCAGCCAAGCCTGCGACCTTGTAAACAGCCTGCAAGGAGTGAACACTAATGCGCAAGCACTTCGTGAGCGTTGAAAACCAGCAGCAACAGTAGCCTGGAGCGCTGCAGGTTGATCTTATTGAGAGGGCAGCCTGCAGCACACAGCAGCAGGGCCTGGGCAGAAGCCCTACCAGCCTTGGAAACAGACAGTTGCAGACAGTTTCGGCCAGCAGGAAGGCCATTGTCAGGTCTCAAATTGTTGGCTACTTCTAAGCCACACAGCACGTTGATACAGCTGCTTAGTATACTTTGAGGCAGAGCAGTGCAGCAACACATAATCAGGGCACGCAGGCGTGTGTACTGCGGGCCGCTGCTGCGTGCGGAGTGTGTCTGGCGCGCGTGTGCGCTTCTCGCCCATACTGCTCAGCACACCTAGCGACCGGGTCATGGTGATTGGGCTGGATGAAGGCCCAAGCCCGGAGGCATCACACTCGCAGAGTGGGGACCTGCCGCCCGTGCCAGCAGGCCTGGCAGGCGCGCGGTGCCCTCATACACGCTGCGCAGCATACCAGTCGCCAACGCACTTAATAGTGGTGGGCACAAGTTAGCCCCCTGTGAGTGGATACTGTGGCACTGCAGGGACCAGTGCTGCGCACAAGGACCACTACAGCCTGACCGTCAGCAACGCAGCCGGGTACTTGTGCCACATCCACCTTGAGGCGCGATACGACTGTTCGCCGGAGACGCTCTTTGCGGTGCTCTCAAACCCAGGCACGCTGGCTCGGCCCCGTCTGGCAGACTGCTGTGCGGCGGTCGCAAGCGATGCAGGCAGTTCCGGTGTGGCGCACGCTGACGCATCACTTTCCCTGTGCCGCAGACAACACGCACGTGTTCAGGGACATCAAGCGCGTGTCCAGCCGCAAGGTGCTGGAGCTGGACCCATCCGGCAGGAAGGTGATCGAGGTGCGCTGCGCGGCGCCTGCCTGTTGGCGCGCCGAAAGGCTGGGCAGCCGCGAGTGCGGGGGCTGCGGCGCGCCGGCAAGCCAGAGCTCTGCCGCCGGCGCAGATGGAGCAGGTGGGGGAGAGCCGGATCCTGTGGCGCCGCCAGGAGTTTGCCACGCTGCTGAACGTGGTTGAGGACAGCCGCGACCCCGAGCACCTCACGACCAGCTTTGAGCTTGTGCAGTCGGTACGCCGTCGTCTGCGCCTTTGCCCGCGTAAAGCAATTGCCACGAGTCTGTATGCGTTGGCAAACACATCCTGTGTCTTGAGAGGCCCACCCTTTCCAAGAAGGCATCCGCTCCCAGAGACATGAGTTGACGGCTGGCATGGTGTGCTGCGGCGCCTTGGAAAGCGGCGCCTTGGAAAGGCAGGCCGACGGCGCCGGGCGCGCCGCGCAGGACATCCTGGCAAAGTTCAATGGCAAGTGGACGCTGACGCCGCTGCGCGAGGAGGGCGGCGCGGTCACTGGCTGCGCCGCCGTGCTGGACCAGGACCTGCTGCCCAAAGGTGGCGCCCCCGCTCGGGCGCGTGCCTGCACTGTGTCAAGTTGAGTGCAGCGCGGCACGTGTTGGGCCGTGAGCCTGCCTGTGCGCGCATGGGGTGTAAGCGCTATGCAGGTTAACCAGAGGTGTTTTATTTCAAGTGGCGTCAGCGAATCAGATTGGGATGTTTCTGGCGGCAGCACGTCAAGCAATGCAGCAAGACATATAGCCACACCAAGCAAGCGAGGCAACAGTTGACCAGTGCAGTCCCGGCCGTGCGCGGCAGGCATCCCGTCCTTTCTAAAGCACGTGCCCGTTCTGGGCGACGTCCTGCGCGGCATCTCTGTACGCGCCGTTAAGCGCCTGTGCGAGGCGCGCCGCGCCCCGGCCGGCTGTCCCCGCCCGCGCCCAGCTTAAGGGCCGTCCAGGAGCACCACGCCGCGGCTGCACGCCGCCATGCCAGCCGCGCCCAGCACTTGCGTTTGGTGCTGAGTGCTTGTCACTCATGCTGGAGGCCGAACGCCCGCTCTGCAGACATGGCCTGGTGCCGCGGTGTCTCGTCCATGAGGCCAGGGCGCGCAGTGAGGCACTGGGGCAGTTGTGCAGGGTAGGGTTAAGTATGGCCACCCTACCCTGTGGCTGCTGCGCAGGACGTGGACCGCGTGCTGGAGCAGCTGCGCGAGGGGCGGCCGTGGGGCGAGGTTTTTGGCAACAAGGAGCGCACACAGGGGCATGCGCTGGACCTGAGCGACGAGAGCGGGGACGACGACGACGGCGCGGCGGATGCGGAGCGCGCGGGCGCCGGCGCGCCGGGGGCCGCGGCGCCGTCAGGTGAGCGGCGCTCTGTGAGTGCTGGCGGGGTCCGCTGCGCGCCAGCGGCTTGGCACGCCGGGCAGCATTGCTTGCGGTGTGCGATGTGAGGGACACGGCAACAGACTGCGGCATCGCCGTGCGGGGACATGCGCCGGGTGCAGGGAGACAGCGCAGGGACAGTGCGACCTGCACCCTATTCGGCATCCTGCGGCCTGGAGAGGCAGCTGAGAGGCGCTGCGCATGGCGCCATGCAGGGACCGGCGCAATGGAGGGACGGCCGCAGGAGGCGCGGGCTGCAGGGAGCGAGCGCAGCACAGGAGTGCCTCAGGCAGCGTGAGCCCTGAGCAGCGGCGGCGCAGCGCGCGCAATGCATCCCTGGCACGGCGCGCGGGTGTCCTGGTCAGCGCCCAGGGTGAGAAGCCCTCCCTCGGCTGCTGATTTGCGCTGCAGGCATGCGGCATGCATGCGCGGCTGCCATCTGGCGAGCTTGGCAGGGCTGTGCTGGCGGCAAGGCGCGCTGTCGAGCTGCCATGCGCGTGTGTAGTTTAAAGTAGGATAGGGAGCATGTACGGCAGTCCCCTGGCCATTTCGCGCCAGGAGTAGACGCCGTGTGATGCATTTGCGTGCATTGTCTGGCAGTCTTTCGTGACCGCTTGCCAGTTTTCTGTGTTCGAGCCTGGATGATTTTGGCAGCTATATCATTCTGTGCAGTTCTATCATCACGGAGTTGTGACACCTCCCTTCTTAAGGAGTAAACCTAATGTGGGTGGTACCCACAATCGCTGGCATAGTTTTTGCATCTAAGTGAGGACCCTGCGCTGCAGCACTGGGATGCACAGCTTTTCTCGTGCAACGCTGCTGCACACTATGCACTCTTAAGGAGTTGGACCTAGCACCTATGCAGCCTGTCATACTTCTGTGACACCAAAGCGCTGCATCAGTGCACCTGTGTGCAAGTGTGCAGACATACAGAGAGCCCATGTGTAGTTTGCACATGACTCGATTGATGGTGCAGACCTCCACATAGTCTCAAACAACCCACCAAGGCTTGGCTGCCTTATCCAAGCCGCGGCCACGCAGCGAACGCGCGTCGCCAGAGTTCTCAGCTGCACCCTGGCCCCCGCTCGGGTCGGCCACGGCGCTGCCGGCATGCGCTTGCTCACACTTTGTGGCAATACCGGAGCCGTAGGCCTGAGTCGCTGCTCGAGCAGGGCTGCCCGGCCATACAGGGTTGCCAGGCACAGCCTGAGCCGCGCCGCTCAGACTGCCTCCCTGCCCTGCACCAGCGCCGCGCCGCCGCGGCGTCTGCAGCGCCGCTCCCGAGCCAGCCGCGCTGCGCGCACCCTCCCGCGTCACGGGGGGTTGCGCAGGCCCTGGCGCGCGTGCTCCGCTCGCGCCCGGCGTGCCAGCGCCCGCACAGGCCGCCGCGGGCGTGCCGGCCGGCGGCCCGGCGCGAGCTGCGGAGCCGGCGGGCTCGAGGTGGTGTGCGCGCGCGGCGTCGGGGCCGCGGTCGCTCGCGCCGCCGGCGCCCGGCCCGGCCCCGCCGGTGCGCGGCCGCTTGTACGGCGCCGCGGGCAGCGCGGCGCGGGCGGCGCCGCGGGCGGGCCGCGCGGACGGGGCCCCTGCAGGGCGCGGCGGCGCGGCGTTGGTCGCCGAGGCGGCCTCGGCCGGCGCAGGCCGCGGCCGCTTGCGCGCGTCGCGCATGTTGTGTGGCGAGGTCGCCCACCCACCATCCTGAGCTCCCCGCTCGCCGTCGGGGGGACCGGGCGCCCCTCCCGCTTCCGGGCACGGTGCGCCTGCCAGGGCTGGAGCGCCGACGCCTTCGCCCTGCGCGCTGCGGGACGCGCCGCCGGCGCGCGGCAGCGAGCTCGCACCCGCGTCGGCCGGCGCGGCCGCCGCCAGCAGCGCGCCGACGGCCGCCCAGGCGCTGTGCGCTGCGCCGGGCGTCGCCGCGCTGCCGGGCAGCTCGCCTGACGGGCCCGCATGGCTGCAGGGCCCCCTGCCGGCGCCCGGGGTCGGCTCCGCGCCGTCCTGCGGGCTGCGCCGCGCGCACCCGCCGCGCGGCCAGCGCTGCGCGCCCCGCGCGCCGTCCGCGGCCGGGCCCAGGGCTTGTCCAGGGCCCACGCCAGGGTACAGGCCGCAGCAGACCGCGGGCTCGCCCGGCGCATCCTGTTCAGCCATTGGCGCTCCCGCGCGCGCCGGCGCGCAGCGATCGGCGATGCTCGCGGTTGTCGTTGCAGACCGCGCGTCAGGCGACGCCCAGGCGCCCCTGCTGCCAGGGTTGCCGCAGCCCAGCTGCCCTGGCATGTCGTCATGGCTCGTCTCATGCGCACCATCGCCCTCTCGGCTGCTCGTGGCGGCCGCAGCGTGCCCGGTTGCGGCATCCCAGCCGCTGGCTCCGCCCGCGCTGCGCCCGTCCGCGCCTCGGACCCCCGAGCAGCCGGCCTCGCCTCCCGCGAAAAGCGCCGCCAGGGCCGGACGCGAGGCGGCGGGGCGCGTGGCGGCAGGGCTGTCTGGTGCGACTGCCGCGCCGGCATTCGCCAGAGCCGCAGCCGCAGCGCGCTCTGCCGCCTGACCGGCAGCGCCCGCGGCAGCGCAATGGTGCTCCAGCGAGGGGCCGGCGGCACGCCGCCCGCCGTGCGCACCCCCCGAGGCCTCTGCCCGGGGCGGCGCCGCCGCGCCGCGCGCCGCCGCAGCCGGCTGCTCGGCCGCGGCGCCGGGCGCGCGCCGCGCGCCGCCGGTGGCCGCCACGCTCCGCCGCGGCAGGGCAGGGCTGCCCGCCGCGGCGCGCTGGCCCTGCGCGGCAAGCAGCTCGCCCAGCGGCGAGACCGCTGCGAAGAAGGCGTGGCTGAGCGCCGCAGCTGGCGTCAGCCGCCTGCGCGCGCAGCGCCACACCGGATTGAGCTCACTGCACTATGCAGTGGAGCAGCGGAAAGCGTTTTGGGACCAGCCGTATCGCCTGTATGGCTTCAGGCACAGGCACCGTCTGCATGCTCGCGAGCTTGCCGCCCAGCACCTCAGTGCTTGTGCGCCAGTTGTGTCGCAGCCAGTGCAAACCGACATCCCCCTCACAGCCTGCCCCCCATCCCGGGTTGTGCGAGACCCCTGGGGGCCGCGCCGGGCGGGGTCGTAGGCGAGCAGGCGCAGGATGAGGTCCGCCGCGGCGCGGTCCAGCCGCGCCAGCTCCGTGCCTAGAGGCGGCAGCGCCTCCGCCCACGACGGCAATGGCGCCCGCCGCGGCGCCAGCCGCGGCCGCGCGCCTGGCGCGCTGGCGGGACCCGCCCCAGCGGCGTCCTCGCGGCTCGCCGGCCCCGCCAGGGCGGCGCAGCGCCCCGCCGGCGCCCACCGCTCCGGCTCCGCGCACGCGCTACCCGCCTCCGCACGCGCCGCGTCGGGCGCGCCACTCATGGGCGAGGCTGCGAGGGGGTCCGGGTGTGCCGGCGCGGCTGTGGGCTCCCAAGCGGCGCCAAGCTGCATTTGGGCGCGCGGGCCCAGCGCGCGGGGCATGCCGGGCGGAAGAGGCCCCAACGCGGCCTCCATCTGCGCGCACGTCTGCCCTGCTTACAATGAAACGAGGGGGTCAGGGTAGGGTGAGGCTAACGTATGCAGGGTGGTGAGAGGCACACGGAGTGACTGCGGTGCGAAGCACAGGCTTGCAGGCTCTAGCACGGTCGCAGGCCAGACATGTGCTCAGCTCGACGCAACATCGACCGCGCCAGGCACTGCGGCCCCTCCATCGCGCAGGCGCCGGCGGCGCGGCGCGCGGCGCAGCATGCGCGTGCAAGCACGGCTGAGGGCGAGCCCCGGCGCGCGCGCCTGCGCGAGCAGCTGGCCGGGCGCGTGCGCGGGGAAGAGCGGGCGCTGCAGCGCCAGCTCCGCCAGCACGCAGCCCAGCGACCACGCGTCCAGCGCCGCGCCGCCGCCGCGGCCCAGCGCCACCTGCCGCGGCGCGCGACGCCGGTTTGATATACATGCGACGACGCGGGGCCGCTGCAGGCGGCTGCACGCGTGCGTCCGGTCCGGTCCTGCCGCCCTGGCCGAGCGCCGTGCGCGCCCGCGCGAAGCCTGTGGCCCCACACAGGGTCCCTGCCTGCCGGGCAGACGCGCGCCGGTCCCCGCGTTGCCCGCGAGGCCCGGCATGACCCCCGCCAGGGCTGGCGCCCACATGAACACTGTCACGATGGCGACGGGATGCCACGAGGCAGCTTCCAGACGTTCTGGCGCGCGGCGTCAGCATGCACGAGGATTGCGCAAGGCCTGGCTCCGGCGCTGCGCGGGCGCGCTGCCGCCGCGCGCGCGCGGCGCCCAGGGCCCCGCACCTCGGGCGCGCGGTACGGCAGCGTCTGCACCTCGAACGCGAGCGCGGCCGTGTCGGTGGCGCTCGCGCTGAACGCGCTGCCAAAGTCCACCAGCCGCACCTGGCCCCCCCCGGGCGGCGCGGTCAGGGAGGAGAAGGAGAGTGACATGGTGATTCTGAGGCTGCCAGCACTTGAGTTTCAAGTGAACTTTTTGAGGAGTGGGAGGGTTCTGATACAAGGGTTCCATTGGCGCGGCAGCCTCGCAGCAGTGCTGCGCCGCCCCGCGCCCTCGGCTGCCCCGGCCACGCCCGGGCGCTCGCGAGGCGCAGCCGCCTGCTTGCAGCAGCACGCGCGGCAGGGAGGGCGGGATAGGGTTCTTGACCCTAATCTTATCCTGCGGCACGCCTGCGGGCAGGCGCCCGCGTCGTCGGCGCCGAGCGGCTGCTCCAGCAGCAGGTTCTCGGGTTTCAGGTCCGCGTGCACGACGCCGCGCGCATGCAGCGCCGCGACCGCGCCCTGCCGCACCCGCGCGCGACCAGATGAGGGCCTGGGGGTCTGCGCCGTAAGCCAGGGATAGGGTTGCGCCCTCGGCCGGCGGGCAGCAGCGCAGGGCGCAGGCTGGCAGAGGCGGCGGCAGCGCCCAGCCGCGGCGGCGCGCGCGTGCGTGGCTGCTCCCCGGCGCAAGCAGCCCGTCCTGCACTCCTTTCACTCCCCGGCGGCGCCCAGTGGCAGTGCGGGCCCCGGCGCGGCGCGCATATCAGGCGCAGGGCAGGCGGCCACGCGGCCTGTCAGGTGGCGCCCGGGCCCGCGGCAGCAGCAGGCGCGTATGCCTCCATCCTCGTGGAACCCATGCATGCTCACCTGCGCTCGCCTGCACATACATGGGGGGGCGGGCGGGGACCAGGGCGCGCCAGCAGCTGCAGCGCGAGCGCGCGCAGATTGGCCAGGCGCAGCGCGGGCGTGAGGCTGGCCGAGGCGACCACATAGTCCAGCAGGCTGGGCCCCAGCCGCGGCAGCACCAGGCACACGTGGCCGCCGTGGCAGAACGCGCCCAGCAGCGCCGCGCACCGCGCGGCCGCGGGCGCAAAGCGCAGCGCGCGCGCCTCCTGCCGCGCAGCGCGAAGCCATAGGGTTAGGGTTATCCCTGCCGCGGCTGGGGCGCGGGCGCCGGCTGGCGGCGCTGCCGGGCCCGGCGCCGGGGGCCAGGTCGCGCGCGCTCGCTCGGGGTGCGCCTTCGCGCGCCCACGCGCAGCGCCCCGAGACTGCTCGACGGCCGCCCGGCGCGCCGCGCCTCCTCGCCAAGCGCGCTGCCTTGCCAAGCGCGCCCAAACGCGCGGCCTGGCACCGTCGGGGGCGCGCGCAGAGTAGAGCGACGGTGATGCACCAGCTGGGCATGCGAGGCGGCCTGCCCGCTCTCAACAAGCGGCTGCGGGGCCTCGTGGCTTGCGGCGCCCAGGGCTGGCGCTGCCCGGCGCACGCCCGCACGCCCGCACGCGGGCCCGCGCCTTCTGGCCCGCGTAGGCAAACTGCCGGTGCATGACCTTGATCGCCACCAGCGCGCCGCCGCCCCGCAGCACATCCTCTGCCAGGATCACCTGCGCGCCCGGCGACGGGCGACCATGAGGCAGCCCGCAGTCCGCGGTCGCCGTCGCCCAGCCCTGGACATCCTGTGAGGCTCGGCCAGGCCGTCCGCGCGCCCAGCCAGCCCCTCAGCGTGAGGCAGCCCGCGGTCATGGTCACCCCAGCAGTGGCTTCCCCGACATATGCCAGCTGTTGCCTCGGGCTCGTCAGCAGCGGCCCGGGCGGCTCACGCCCGGGCCTGGGCGCGGCCCAGCCTCGCCGGGGCGCCGGCGCCTGCGGGCGCGTCCCCGCTGCGCCGCAGGGGCGAGCCCGGGCGCGGCGGGCGTGCGAGCGGGGGCCCGGGTGGGGGCGCGCCTGCGCAGAGGCGCCCTCGCCGAGCAGGCTGAGGTAGCGGTAGCGCCGCCCCAGCAGCGGCAGGTGCGTGCCGACCGCCAGGCGCCCGCCCAAAGCCGGGGCCGCTGCGCGCACGCCCGTACGGTCAGCGCCGCGCCCGGGAGTGCGGGGTGTCGCTCCCACGCTGCTCAAGCGTGACGCGGAGGAGGACAGAGGCAGCTGTGCAACTCGCGCTGCAGCGGCGGGCGGGCGCATAGAGCGGCGGCGGGGCGCCCGGCACTAGGCAAGGGGGCGAGAGCGCGAGCTGCACACCAGCCCCGCCACGCGACGCAAGCAGGACGGCGCTGCACGTGCATAAACGGCAAGGCCGAGCACAGGATGGCGCTGCTGTTCACCGGCGAACCAAGCAAACAGAGCCACATTGGTGAGCGCTCTGGGCTAGAGCGGACATCTCCGTTGACGCAGCACGGCCTGGCGCAGTGATGCGGGTGCCCAGGGCGTGCCTGGCAGAGGCTGGGCGACCGCAGGGCTGCTCTGCAGCCGCTGGAGGCCCAGCGTCACCTGCACGAGCAGGTTGCACGGCGATGGCAGCGGGCACGACATGCTTTGCAGCGTGGACGGGCGGACATAGGCTTGCATTGTGGCCGCTCGGCACTACGTCGCACACGGTGCATGAGGAACGGAAGTGCGCATCCCACACTTAAGTGCTGCGCCCCTCTCAAAACCAACATATGCCTGACAGCACTCCTCTGTGCAAGAGTCAACAGTCCAGGGAAGCATTGTAAACATCAGTGAGAGGAGCCTGAGCTAGACATGTTGGGGTGGCATAGGCTCCCAGGGCTTGCTGGAATGCACACTCAGTCGTGCCTTGTGAATGCTTTGCATCAGGCCACGCTGGAAGGCCCCTACAACCACCAAAAACACACTGTTGAAGTGCCACACGCACCCACACACACGCACACGCACACCACACATCTGCTAAACCCCTGCGCTACCAGCAACCCAAACGCGCCCTGGACTCCAACCCCCCGGCGGTGCACGCCTGCCGCCGCTACCCAACCACCCTGCCCCCAAGTTCCCCTGTACACACAAGCAGGACTGCCGCCAACACACGAGCAGGCCAGCACAAGGACTCAATATACAGGTGCGCCTACCTACCGCACAGGCGCCCCCATCACAGCACAAAGCACGCTATCACAGCGCAGCGCTATGTCTCCCTGTTGCGCCGGCCACCCACGGCTCAGCACAGCGTCTCCAGGTCCCGTCCCAAACTACAGCAGTGCCGGTCCGCAGGGGGCGCCCTACGAGGGGCACGCCCCAGGTGCCATCCGGCACCAACACCTATAGAGAGGTGCCATGCGTGAAGCACTGGCGCTCGCCCACTCATGTAGGCGCAACAGACGATGCCTACTCGCCCCGCTGCAGGACTGCTGGGACCAGCAGCTCCTGCCAGCTTTCACTGGGAGCAGCAGTCCCAGTCTGTTCGCCTTGCACACGGCCTGTGGGGCCGGGCGCTCCTGCAAGCCGGCCCAGGCTTGGGACTGCCGGGCGCGCAGGTGGTCATCTGCCACAACCACCTCAGCAGCCAGGAGGAGGTGGCGCACGCGCTGACGCACGAGCTGGTGCACGCATACGACCACTGCCGCGGCCGCGATCTGGACTGGACCAACTGCGAGCACCACGCGTGCAGCGAGGTGCCGCCGACAAGCTGCCGTGTTTGGGGCGGGCCACAATACTTGCGAATAGGCTACTTGCAGAGCCTGGTGACAATGAGGCTGGCTGTCTTGTTTCTTACTGCACATAATTAAAGCTTAGGGGTTGGCACAGAGTGTCGTTGCGGGTAGAGTCACAGGGGCGATGTATGCGCATGGAAACCTGCCTGCAACCTTGGCTCGCGATCTCTGCGGCGCTGCCCTGCAGCAGTGCCTGGGTGTCAGCTGACACTGGATATCCAGACAGGAACGCCAACTTGTGGCCAAGGGACTTCGGCTCTCTTGCAGAGAGGCGCCCTCTGCCTGTCCTAAGAAGCTGTGAGCTCCGTGCAGGTACGCTCGGCCAGCCTGAGCGGCGACTGCCACTACAAGCTAGAGGTCATGCGCGGCCACTGGCAGTTCCGCGGCGGGCACCAGAGCTGCGTGCGGCGGCGCGCTGAGCTGTCCGTCGCCATGAACCCGCACTGCCGCGGAACCGCGAGGGCCGCGGTGGATAATGCTTTTGAGCGCTGCATCGCGGATACCGCGCCCTTTGACCGTATACCGCCGTAACTTGCACTTGTGGTATGCTTGAGCATGTGGTGCATGCTGTGTATATCGGCCGTTCTGCACTATCCTCAATACTGCTCGGAGCACTGAGCTTACATCCGTTGCAAGGAGCCTTTCTACTTGCCACTGCTACACTCCTATTGTGGGTATGCTTCGCTGTAATTGACCACATGATCGCCTGTCAACATACGCAGTAAGCAATGACAGCAACGCATCGCCCGCCCATAGGTTGGAAGGAGCACAGCGTTGTACACAGGCATAGCAACACAACATTTGTCGCACAGTTGACATACGTTGCCTGCTTCGCAGAGCAGAAACAGCACTGGCAAACGATGCACGACACGATGTATGGATGAAGTGGGCCGACAAGTGAGAAACAGTGGATTTGGACACCATGAGACACAGAGGAAACATGGAGGAAGCTTAGGAGATGTAAGCAACTGGCACGTGATACGTGTACACCTAACAATTATATAGCATTCCATCATCGTTGCCGTCATGCAGCATGCTTGGCAAACCTGGCAGGCTTCTGTTTGAGGCAAAGAACTTATTACGAAAATGTGCATTGCAACCCAATGCCAAGCTTGGGGTGGCATGCACAAAGTGAAAGCGTGGCTATTGCAGATCCGTCAAGGCTCAAGCCCATGTATGCCTCCTCACTCCTCCACACTGCCAGCTTGCGTGCGTGTCCATGTGGCATCCTCCACTGGTCGCCAGCGTGGGCGGTAGCATCCCAGCATCGCGAGCACTCGCTTGTGCAGCGGAGCCCGCCCCGTGTCTGTGACCTCCTGAAGGCAGGCACTGAAAAGGTTGCTAGACTCACTGCTGCGTGCAACTCCTGAGCTCTGTGCATGCGCTTCTGGGTGAACTACGACACAGGCAATGAGCAACATATCAGTAGCAGAGCAGGAGATGTGAGGTCCGCACGGCTAACAGGCCTGATCATTGGCAGCAGCGCAAACCGTATCTCTGCTGCAAGCAGTATGCTCATGACACAGACAGGGCCGCCTCGGCAGTGCAGCTCTGCTCAGGAAGAGCGGAGGGTGCACCTCCGGTGTAGCAAACATGGCAGCGTCCTCTCACTTTTTGACCTCCAACACTTCACACAAGGCATGCACAATGCTACCTGCCTTCCTTCAGGCTGTGTATCTCACTTTCTCTGCCAAGGATATGACAACGCGGGTTCCGCTCACCATGGAAGCGCGCCCCTTGGCAGTCACAGCCTTAGGAGCCTGAGCGGCATCGGCAGCGCCGCCAGCATGTATGGCAGCGTCCCGCGCTGGGTCATGCTCTTCAGGGCGCTCTGTAGCAGCATCTGTAGCCGGAGCTCGCTGCGTCCAGGAGCTGCCTGCGCTGCTCAGAGCGGATTGCTCTGAAGCCGTGAAACTGCTCAGCGATCCGCAAGGGCTCGTATCATACCCCGTATCCTGTGAGTGAATGGGCGCATGCGTCGTGCCTGTCTGCACCATACGACTCGTATGGTGCAGACAGGCACGACACATGCGCCCATTCACTCACAGGAACCCCATGTGCAAGCTGGAAACAGGACGAGTTTACAAAATGTTGCATGGAAGAGTCTGCAGAGAAACAACTGAAGCTGCCAATGTGCGCTGCGTCAGAGGGACCGGCGCGCCTTCGCCAGACAGGAAGAGCGCCATCAGCTGCTGCATGGGGTAGGGCACCGCCGCATGCGCCAGCCGCAGGCGGCGCCACAGCGCGCGCCAGTTCTTCATGTCCTCATTCCACGTCGCCGCCTCGCCTAGCTCTTCAGCGGCTTCAGTGTTTGCCTCCTGCTCCGCGCGCCTCGATGTGATGCCTGCGCTGCTTGCCGACCTTAGGATACTGAGGTAAGCTCACAGAGCGAGACCTCACAATGGCAGCACATGTTCATCACTGGGCCGCAGGTCTCTGTGCAGCAGGCGGCTGTGGATGGCAGCGCGCCTGCTTCTGCCTCATGTGCACCAAAGTTGATGCACGGCCCACTGCCTGTCCCGAACATTGCAGCACCAAAACGTCAATGCGCGGCGCCATACGAATCATGCAGAGGCTGCACATTCTGGCTGCATAGTTTTTGCTTTGTCAAGCAGAGCTTTGTCTGTCTTGCAGACATAGCCTGGTGCATGCAGACCAAGTCCGCATACTTCTCAGTCTCTACGAACGAATGTGTTGTCACTGCAGCATTGTCTATAAGCACCGAATGCAGGTTCATGTCGAGCAAACGCCGCACCAGCTGGGGTGTCCTTGCTGCTGCTGGACTCGTGCGCAGCCTCAACATCCGCGAAAGGGGCCTGCGCCGGTTCACACAGCAGATCGATTACCCGTGCATGTGATAGAAAAGTGACTTTGAGGTTTGACAAGCTCCTGCAGCATATCAGCCACTGCTCACCTATGTCCAAAGCACCCTGACCATACCAAGTTACGACAGGAAGGCAGACTAGAACACTGATTTTCCACTGTAATGTTTGTACATGGTCCAGGATGTGGCCAACAGGCACAGTCCCTCCAACGACGCACGGACCTGGACGATGGCGGTGACCGCAGACAGATCCAGGCTGGCGTCCACCAGGCCGGTGAGCAGCGCGGACTGCCCTTGCGCTGACTTCATGAGCTCACTGCGGATGGCCTGGTACCTGTGGATGCAAATCGCAGGGTTTGGCAACATTTACGCTGCAGGCTTCAGGGCGCAGGACAGGACTGCATTGTGCAGGCTCGCATGACCAGCCTCGGCATTGCACCGCAAAGTCAAGCAGCTTGGACAGCCAAGGCAAACCAACTGTGTAGCCCATCGCACCGCTCAAAGATGTGGGGCAGCATGCGGTGGTGGTTGATGACGGCCTCCATGACCAGCTGCTCTGCCTGGCTCCCAATCACCGGCAGGTCAACATCAATGCTGCCGCTCACCGACAGACGGCAGCAGTCCTCGCCGGCCTCCTCCACCAGCACCACGCACTCGCAGCGCATCTGCGCATAGCGTATGCGTTTTTAGTATCTCAACCATTTTACGACAAATGCAGCACAATTCACCTGTGAGATAGCACTGCAGCAAGGGTCCCCCACCAGCCACCTACATGAGCGCGGGGCGCTGGCGTAGCGAATGCGCTTCAGATGCGGAGGATGTGGCATGCTCATAATCAAGCTTCCGAGCAGCATGACTGCTGCCGCACGCACCCGCTCGCGCAGCAGCGGCATGGTCGCCGTCACCGACACAGGGTAGTAGCCTGCGCCACAACATCCAGCTCTTCACAGTCACAACTGGCGCGGATGATGCTCATCATGCTCATGGTCAAGGTGTCAGGGGCTGGGGCCGACATCACCACATGCATTAAGCGCTGTTGCACGGCAATGTGTAGGCATGCACATGCAGCATGCGTGCATGCTTGCCCTCCGCATGTACGGTTGCATGAGGGGAATGCTCTGGCCGCAAGCTGCTGACAATCAGGCTATTTTCCGGGCATGCATTCACGCTCTCTGCACTGGTGAAAGCAATACCGATAAGCAACCTATCACCCGTTTGTGTTGCAAGCTCGATCAGCTCTGCTGGCAAAGTGATCAGCTGTGCATGAGACCCTCTGCAAGCACGTGCACGCATGCCAGAGCCATTGTTAGAAAGTGGGACACTTTGTAGCAGGCTTTCCGACATGACCGGGAGGCGTGGAAGCCCTGCGGGCACCCCCCTTGCATGCAGGCGTGCCTGGGCGCATCTGCCGGGGGTCGTATGTGCATGTGACGTAGAATACCAGGTCATCTGGCTTGATGAATGCCTGCGCCTTCTTGGGCACGAGGCTGAGCACAGGCACAGCCCCAGCTCAGACCACGCTGCTGGTAGACCCACTGTCAGCATCTGCAAGTTGCAGGCGCATTGCGCTGCACCACAGCATGCGCCATAGGCACATGGTCGTGCTGCGCTTGCAAAGCCCTGCACTGTGGCAGGCCTGGCGGACAGGCTGCCGCGGGCTCGCGTCAAGCATTACTGGCTGACCTGGTTGAAAGAACAGTCCAGACCTGCTGTAGTCGGGCCGCGTCATTATCTTGTCAACACGCACGCCATCAGCCTCCCGCCAGCTCTCCACCTTTTCCACGACGCCCGCACCCATGACCTAACATTCACCTTGCTGAGTGGCAGCACCGAGACACCAACGTACCTGCGTGTGCGTTCAGGCAGAGCAAAGCTGGCTGGGCAGGCACACTCAGGCACCAGCAGACAGCCAGGAAGCAGGCGCCTGCCTCGGCGACGAGGGAGCGGAAGTGTGCGGTCTCGCGCTCGAGCATGAAAGATGCTGCCTTTACCGGCAGCTGGACCTCGCACGACTTTGGAAAAGCCGGCATGCTTGCTGTCCTTCCAGACACTTTGGCACGAGCGAGAGAGCGGCCAGCAACATGCAAGGCAAGGGGTTGAGAGGGTTGGCCCCTGCTTTGCGACATGCAAATTTCCTGCGACAGTTTGGCCCAAGTCACCACCACTCCTCGCTCACGCACTGCAAGTAGATCAGGTTTGCGGGGTCCTCAACGGCAGTGCAAGTGACGGCACCAAGCGGCACTGCGGAGGAGATTTACGCTTGCACTGCTGATGGATTTGCATATACCAAGCGTTCGCACAAGGGGTGACTGACCAGTGCGCGTCAGCCCAAGAGGCTGCTGCGCTTGCCGGGCACAGAGCAGACAGGTGAGCAGGATGTTGCGCCTCAGCGTTGCTTGGCCCTGCTGCTCAGCACACGGTGTTGACTTGTCATTGCTCCTGCTTGAGTACAGGTAGTGACCTTGATAACCGTATGTAGACTGACCTCTGACTGGGCAAGCGCAGTGAAGAGTAACATAAGCATGCTCACTAACGCAGCCACTGACACAGCGCGGCAGTCAGTGACCTGGCTTGCACGCGTCGCACTGCTCAGTATCTGCTCTGCGTCGGCAGGGGCAGAAGCAAGGTTGTGCAACCAGCAGTTGTTGCCGTGGCTTTGGGCCAGCCGGGCCTGCAGCAGGCCGCGGCAGCCCAGCCGCAGCCGCTTGCGCAGCGTGAGTGCGGCGTGCGTCATGAGCACCACGTGGCTCCCGGAGGATGCAGCGTTGCCGCCGCACGCGACGGGCGACGCCGCGGCAGCGCGCGAACCGGGCAGCGAGCCGGTCATGGCGCCGCCGCACGATGTGGACCAGCCTGACGGCAGGCCGGGCAGGCTGCAGCGGCCGAGCAGGCAGAGCGCCGTTGCGGAGGCACACCTGCCTGGGAGCGCACCGCAGGGCGGGACCGACGTCGCCTGCAAGCTGCCCAGGGGCCCGGCCCGCGTCGAGCCTGGCCCGCCAGAGGCCAAGGGCGGCGGCGGCGGCTTCGCCGCCGGCAGCGGCGGCAGGCTCCTGTTCGAGAAGGTGCTGACGTCGTCGGACGTCAGCGGGCCGGGGCGCGTGGTCGTGCCCAAGGTGCGCACGCACGCGGAGCGCAGGCAGGCGGACCGCCTCCTCTTTGCTGCGCACTGGTCATAGCGCGGGGCGCCCCGCTGAGCGCGGGTGCTGTCCATGGACGCGGGGCGTGGGGCGTGCCCGCGTGCCGGGCTGTTGGTCATCTTTACAAAGCCCAGCAGTTGGCGTGCCCGTGTCGGGAGGCTGCTGCATGGCATGCAGGGGAATGCATGCCCTGACAAGACTTTGATGGCCTGCAAGGCATCGCGCCATGATGCGCTTATATGGAGCCCCACCCTGCTACACGGATGATGGGACACTGTGGTACAGGGCTGGGGTGCAAATGCAGCTGAGCACGCTGCTTCACCACTGGACCACTGGCCCGCCAGCTTGAGCCCGGAGACTTTCTGTGTGCGTGAGCAGGCGCATGCCCAAGGCGGCATCCCCGCTCCGCCACGCGATCCGGTTGCAGGCAGGCAGCGCACAGCGCATGCTTTCAGTGGACTTCCATGTGCGTGCTGCCAGGTGCATGCACTGGCGCACTTTCCCTCCTTGGACCGCGAGCGCGAGCGCATCGTGCCGGCCGTGGATGCGAGCGGCAGCCGCTACCAGCTGCGATTCCGCTACTGGGTCAACAACCAGTCGCGGATGTACGTCCTGGAGGGCTGCCAGCCGCCCGACGTGCGCGCCTCTGCTTGGCCCCCTTGGCAGCCAGTGCAGGCGGCGCTTCGAGCTTGCAGCCGCGCAATGTGCATGCCTCTGATGGGTCGCAAGCTCAGGCCGCGCTCTGAGGCGCTGCTGCCCAGTCCGAGTGGCGAGCAGGCGCGCCCCTGCCAGCGGCGTTGTGGCCGCCCCAGACCCGCGAGCGTGCGCGCGCGCATGCGCGGCGCTGGCCTGACGCGCGGCGCGCGCCGGCGCGCGCAGGCCGCCAGGCGCCACAAGGCGGGCGACGTGATCATGTTTGCGCGCGGGCCGGCCGGCGAGCTGGTCGTCGGCAGCCGCAGGGTGCGCCCGGGCGAGGTCAAGGAGAAGGGGCCGCCGCGCAAGCGGTACGAGAAGCCAAAGCCGCCCAAGCGCCGGCCGCGCGATGAGGCCGCCGCCGCCGGCAAGCCAGTGCGCAAGCGGCCGCGGATAGACGTCCCTGACCCTGCCCCGGGTCAGGGCGGCGCGGCGCCGCCGCGCGCGCCCCGCATCGCCGCCGCCGCCGGCGCCGGCGCCGGCGCTAGCGCCGCCGCCAGCGCCGCCGCCAAGCGGCCGCGCGGGCGGCCGCTGGGTGCGAAGCCCGCGGCCGCGCCAGCGCAGGGCGGCGGCCTTGCGCGCGGCCCGCGGCTGCCGCGGGGCGCGGGTGGGGGCGCGGGCGCGGCGGGCGCGGCCGCCGAGGCGCCCGTGCCGGACGGCGTGTTCCGCGCGCACCCAGACGGCCTCACCGGCGACGTCGCGCACGGCAAAGTTCTGCCGCAGGCGCGGCCCCAGGCGCCTCCGCCGAACCAGCCCAGTGCGTGCTTCGCTTAATACGCCTCGTGCGTGCGCGTCCAGTCACCTGACCCTCTGCTGCCCTTTCCGAGGCGTTGAAGTGAAGTGCAGGCTCCTGTTGCGGACATGTCAGCCAAGGCGCCGTTGCTGCCGCTGTCGGCGCCGCCTGCCTGATTACGCAGCGGGGCGTGCCGCGCTCAGCAAGCCCGCGGGCGCGGCGCTGCGCCGGACCTGGCGCCGCCGCGCCTGCCAGAGCCGGGGCCGCGCGGCTCGGGCCGTGCGCCTGACAGGGGGCCGGCGGCGCGCGTGCGCAGGGGGGCCTGTGGACGGCGGTGCTGAATGTGGCGGGCGCGCTGTACCAGGCGTTCTTCGACTCGCGCGAGGCGGCGCTGGAGGCGGCCAACGCATCCGGCCTGACCGCCGGCCTGGCCGCATGACGTACAGCCGCCGCGCCTCTGAGCGGCCGCACGGCCTGCGGCCTGGCTTGACGCGACTGTGCCGGCGGGGCGCGTGGCGCATGTGCCGGCTGTTTCAACAGCGCTTGCCTATGGCCGCGCCAGCTGGGCGCTCAGAAGGCATGCCTGCTCTGAGTGGCTGCGTTTGCATGCGGGGGCGCTGTACAGGACATGCTGGAACTCAGGTCGCCGGCCTGGAGTGCAGCCTGGCCGTCACCGTCGCGCCCGCGCAGGTTGTGACATTGATACCAGCGTGAGTTGTCCCTGGCAGTTGTGTGCCTGGCGAGTGTGCTGTGCAGGCACCTGAGACGTGCTTGCTGTGCGAGCAGTGCGTTGGCACTCCCTCTTCAGCCTTGCATGCTGTCACTTTGAAAGTTTTGCCAGGGCTTGCTGTGGTTAAAGCTTGAGGGCTATGGCGTTGTTACCATGCCACCGCGCCTGTCTGTCAATGCCTGTATGTCTGTCAAATGTCTCCAACTGGCTGCTGGCCACGGCCCTCTGAGGAGCTGACGCTCACATGTGTGGTCCGTGTGGTGGAGCGCCAGAAAGTGCATGCTGCCATGCCAAGAGCGCTCATTCTGTGATCTCACATGTAAAGAAGCGAGAAGCGATCCAATATTGACTCACCTGAACGTTCGGGACATGCGATCATTCATGCAAGGATCTGCAGGTCAAGAGACATGCGTTTCTTATCCACCACCGTTCTGTGAAAGCGCAAAGCATGCCTCGGCGTACGCTGATGCCGCACGGTGGTGCACCCAGCGCCTGCTCTGGCGCCCGCATCCGCAGGGCGGATCTGACAGCCCGGGAGGCGCAAGCGAGGCTGACCAAGTCAGCCCTTGCTGAGCGCCACCTCAAGCTCCTGCCGCATCTCCTGCAGCTGCCGCTCGAAGGCTTGCCTGCCGCGCACCTCCCGCGTGAACGCCAGCCTGCGCGCGGGAGGGCATACAGGATTAGGGTGCTCCGCCTGCTTGGGACCGTGTATAGGGTTCATTGTCAGGGTCGGGGTGCCCCACCTGTATTCGTGCCAGCCGGGCTGCCGCGTGCGCTCGTCCTCGGCCTCCGGCAGCCCCCACTCCGGCCTCACGAGCACCTGCCGCACGCGCACTGCTCCTGTGTGCAAATCAGCGCGCGCGCCGGACATTGCTTGACGCACGGAAATAAACAGACGGTGTCACCAGGGTGGGGTGTCACTGAGCAGCCACGGTCCTATACCGTTGAGCAAGCGCCGCAATGCCTGGCGGCCTCGCACTCGGAGCCTAGGGCCCGCCGGCACCTCCTAGCGGGGAGTCGCGACCGTCCCTGCGCAGCGGGGGGCCCGCCGCCACGCGGCGCAGCGCCTAGGTCCAGCTTAAGCAACGCCCTAATGTGCATGGACCGGCAAGGCGCCAGGCCCTGCAAGGGGTGCAAGGGTGTAAGCGTATCGAATCAAACCTGCTCGCCGAGGATGGTGAAGCCCTGCCGGTCGGCCTGGAAGAGCGCCGCGCGCGCGACAGGCGCGTGGCAGTGCGCCATGCAGAACAGCACCAGGCTCTGCTGCAGCGCCGCGTCGCGCAGGCCGTGCGCCAGGATTGCTGCCTGGTCCGCCGCTGCACGGCCGGCACAGGGCACGGGTGAGGGTCCGGGCTGTTGGAGCAGGTGCGGGTGACCGTGTCAGGAGTATTGCAGGCAAGCAAAGGGGGCAGCGGGCATCAGAGTGGGAGTCAGTACGCTAGCAGGGAGTGCAAGAAATCTCGCATGTCGTGGCGCGGATGGTGAGGCAGCTGCAACCAGGACAGGGCGCCTCTCCCGCGCGTCCACGCCGTGTTGTGCTGCAATGCTGTCAGGCAGGTGCATCCACAGCGCCATTGCCGCCTACCCTGGAAAATATCCAGCACTCTCCTGGTACACCTACCTGCATACACACAGACGCACAGCCATCATGCACATCGGGGCCTGCCGTACCCTGACCCCGGCGCACCGAGCGGGTCCAGGACGGCGCCGAGCACGTCGCCCATGCCGAGCGAGTGCTTGAGGCTGTGCGTATCCACGTAGCGGACCTGCAGCGTCTGCAGCCGGTACGCGAGCACGCCGTCCGCGCCGCGCGCCTCAGCGGCGGGGTGCGCCTGCCGCATGACGTGCTCCACCTGCGAGCGCGCGCCCGCGCGTCTGGCTGCCAGGCATGAACCAGCGGGGTGCAGGCGCGAGGGCGAGCTCCTTGCCCGGAGCGGCTGCACGTGCGCCAGGGCCTCGTGCCGGCCCCCCACACCTGGCAAGCACCAGATTCGGGCGCCAGCTTCAGCTCGACACAGCAAGCCTCTCCCCAACCCGACGATGGCGTGCGGAGCAGCCGTGCGGCGGGTGGGCGCCTCGGCGGACCTCGCTGCGCGGCAGCTGCTCCAGCGTGCCCATGAGGCTGACGCGCGCCGGCATGCGCCCCGCCAGCTGCGCCAACTGCACCAGCTCCTGCGGCAACGTGTCTGCTGGCACCGCAGCTGGACCCGGGGCACCTCCAGGTGCTGCACACTCATCAGGGGTATATCACCCAAGACTGCACTACCAGCATGCACATCCGCACAGCATGCACATGCATGAACACGGCAGCATGCAGCCGCAAAGCAGCCCTGTCCCAAGCTGCATGTCACTCAGCGCCAGCGCACGACACGGCTCGCCCCTGCAGGCAGGACCGCGCATCGGGCCAGCGCGCACGGGCGGGTCGGTCGCGCCCACCGTGAGCGATGAGAAGCGGTTCATCGACAGGTTCTGCGCGCAGCGTCATAGGGCTTCAAGCCCTTGCCTTGCATGCATCATCACCTCAGGCGCCCTACCCTTTTAGGGTAGGGCACGGAGACCCTACCCTACATGCGTCACATCACCTCCGCGCTTCCGGCCGCTGTGTGCCTTCCTCATGGGCCGGGCAGCTGGCACGGCCTGCTCGCTGGGCGACAGGGCTGGCGCCTGCGACGCTCCCAGCGGACACCAACCCGAGGCGCTCGCCTGTATCTGCTCGAGGTCCTTCTCCTTGTGCAGGAGGACGACCGGCTCGGCGCTGCGCGGCGACACGTAGTCCACCAGCGTGGAGTGCACCTTGCCACCCTCCTCGTTGCCCCGGCCTGCCTCCGCAGGCATCGTGGTCAGCTGCCCGCGCCAGTTGCCCGCCAGGATAGCCTGCTTGTGGCGCAGCGCCAGACGTCAGAGCGGCAGGCGTATACAGAGCCTGCAACACTGTGTAGCTGTGACATGTTCACTCACTTGTATGTCCATCAGCAGAGGTTCTGCAGTGCCTCACGAGTGCGTCACGCTAGGCAAGGAGGAAAACTCTTGCACATCACTCCTTGCTCGCCTGGTGCATGCCAAGTATAAGAGGGTGAGGTGCAGACAGGCTAAATAAAGTAAATGCTGTGTACCTTGCACCGCTCTGCAACGGGCAGCCCAGTGCTCCGCATGAACTCCGGGTCTGATATGTCAGCATAGCGCCGCACAGAGGAGTGCCTAATGGCTGCGTTTGCACACGCGCTTGCACCCCAGTCCCTGAGCGATAGCAGCGCGCTCTGCACGCCGGCTGCGTGGACGCCCTGCACAGTCACCCGCCGCAGCAACATACTTACAGCAGGTAGGCAGATGGCAGATACAGGCATGAATTAGCAGAAGCGGCACGGCTACAAAAAAAAAGGCAGCCTTGCACTGGAGTGGAACCGGGACCCTTGGCTCCTCCCAAGGCGTTTTGCGGCCATTCTCATCCGTCCTCTGCTGCTGCTGCACTGCCTGGTGCAATAGGCACGTGAGGGGGAGGCTGCCGGACACTGTGCACACAAGGCGTGCGCCGCGCAGCAGAGATCTGCCCGGCCGCGATGGGGCCTGGCGCAGATGGCGTGGAGAAGCGGCTGGCCATGAGCCTGGACGATATCATAAAAAAGAGCAAGGACAGAGGCTCAGCTGGCAAGCCGTCGGCGGGGCGCGCCGGGCCTGGACGGGTGCGCACTCTGCGGTGGGGTGCACTGGGTAGCCTGAAGAGCCTGGCGAGATGAGCGCGGCTGTGGGTGAAAGCCACAAGGCACAAACCGCTCCAGCCGCGACAGTGCGCATACACCGCGCATGACTTGGGCGTGTCAGGAGCTTGCAGACAGCCCCAATGCCTCACAGCCCGCTTGAAGTGCAGACTGACCTAGATGCAGTCTGCTTGGCGTTCACTGCCTGTCCTCGAGGTGATGTGACAACCGGTCCCCGCTCGCGTGTGCAGGCGCAGCGCGGCCGCGGCCGCACCGCGAGCGCCGCTGGCGGCCGCGGCAACGCTATGGCCGTCTCGCGGGCCAACCAGGACCGGGCGTCGGCGCTCCGGCAGGTCCGCCGCGCACTGCGCACCTTCCCGCTCCCCAGCACGCCGCGGCCCAGGCAGTGATCAGATGCTGAGTGGCGCGAGCTGTCGAGAAGAGTTGCAGCGCAGCAGGCTCAATATTTTCGCAGTGCTAAGTCTCGTCAACCCGTTGCAGGGCAAGCTGGCCGAGAAGCGCGGGCTGCCGCCCAGCGGCGCCGCGCGCCCAGCGGCCAAGGCCTTGCCAGTGAGCGTGCCGCGGGCTGCTGCCCGCGGCGGGCGCACCGCCGGCCGCGGTGCCGGCCGCGGCGCGCACGGCGCCGGGCGAAATGTTGGCGCAGCGGCGCGCGGGCCGGGGGGCGCGCGCGCCCGGGAGGTGGGCCGCGGCGGCGGCCAGGGGGGAGCAGTGATCATGCCAACCAGCATGCGGATCACTATCTTCAACGAGCTGGTGCGCGTCTGTGCGCGGGCTTGAACTCGCACGCAGGCAATCTGCAAGCCAGGGAGGCGCGGAGAGTGTGCTTATGGTCATCAGCGCCTGGCCACATTGTGCAGGAGACCTGCTTACCGGTGTAGTAGACTTGCCTTGCTGGGGACTCTAAAACCAAAGCTCCTGTGCCGGCATAAGGTACAGCACAGCCAACCCCCACCTGTTGCATCTTTGTTGGTGCTTGACGAGGCTGCGCGGGGGCGCAGGCGGACCGCAGGCCGCCCGCGGTGCCGCCCCACGTAGCGGACCAACAGCGCTTGGAGCAGCAGTGGGCGGCCGAGACGCTGCGGCCGAGCGCCCTGTACGAGGCTGCGGCGGCCAGGCCCGCGCGCGTCGCGCCCTACCCCGCCCCCGCGGCGGGCGCGGCCTACGCCGCGCCCGCGCCCGCCGCCGCGCGCGACGGCGGCGAGTACGGCGGCGGCTACGGCGACGCGCGCGGCGGCGGCTACGGCGACGCACGCGGCGGGGGCGGCCGGGGGGACTGGGAGGCGGCGTATGCAGGCAATGGCTATGCGGGCGGCGGCGGCCGCGCAGGGCCGCGCAGTAGCGGCGGCGGCGGCGGCTATGCGGCGGCGGCACGCGGCGGCGATCCCAATCTGGTGATGGAGATGGAGGCGGACGATGCCGCGCAGGGGTACCAGGAGGAGGAGGGCCGCTATGGCGGCGCGCTGGCACCGGTGCGCCCCGCTCCGTCTAGGGGCTCAGAATGCGTCATCCCAAGGGCTTCTGCTTGGCATGCTGTCTAGAGACTCCTTAAATAAAAAACTTCTTAGTGCCGCAGCTCAGCTGGACGCCTCATGGCTGCAGGTGCCTGGCGGGAACTGCTAGTCCTGACTCACTTGGTAAGACATGGGTCTCAGGAGCATGAGGTGCGAAGGCGCGCTCGCGACAAGCGCTGCCGGCCGTCAGACCGCCCATATCTGAGTGCATGTTGGCAGCGGACAGACAGTACCGTGCCAGAGCAGCACGCTCTTGACCGCAGGTGAAGGCGGCGCGGACCGCGCCGGTGCCGCGCCCGGCTGCGGCGCTGTCGCCCGCGCCGCAGCGCGCGCCGCCGCCGCCGGCGCCCGCGCCCAGCTACGGCGCCACGCTGCGCATGGACACCGAGCCGCCCGCGCGCACCACGCGCCACGGCCTGCTCATCCGCTGACCCTGTCCGAGGTTCCGTGTCAGGGTTAAGCGCGGTGCCATCGCTGCCGGTGCTGCCCGTGCCCAGTTCTGGGCGCTCCGCTGCGCGCAGACGCTGAGCCGTCCGCGCGCATTGTGCAGCACCGCCTGCCGTCATTTCTGCTGGGATTCGACTTGCTGTCACCAGTTGCAGCCGTGTGGCATGTGAGCAGTGCAACTTCAGCCTGCAGCACGGCAGCGAGTTGCATTTCGGTCTGCAGTGCTTGCCTCGCGCGCGCGTGCTTGCATGCAGCCTAGTCTCTAAGGCCGCGTATGTGGTTGCAGGCTTGGCTGCTGGGGTGCACGTCATTGCTGCGAGGGTTGTGGCGGTTGCACACTTGGCGGACTGTTTGTGGGGGGGGGGGGGGGGGGGGGGGGGGTTGGTGTTGGACACCAC
>JAABUV010000981.1_pt1 | contig 42452 bp, 46 predicted proteins | sample 5559971 | NCBI WGS metagenome assembly JAABUV01 (sample SAMN10711881, study PRJNA513362) | rock metagenome | isolation source: Antarctica rocks | place: Antarctica: Victoria Land, Knobhead nord | collected 2015-12-19 | reverse complement strand
CTTACCCTCGTTCCTAGGAGAAATCTCCTGGGAGAATTGCCTGAACAGGCAAGTAAGGTTTGATCCCGTTCGATCCAAAACCAGCTCCCAAACCTACCCTCATTCCTAATTCTCCTAGGAGAACTTGCTTAGGAGGGCCCGGAGCGTTCAGGTCGGTCGAGGCTGCTGCCTGAAATAAGATAAGCGACAGAAGTCGACTTCCGATTGGCGCTGATTGAACTTCTGCTATTCGCACCTCGGTATTGCTATTGAACACACGGTTGGCCATTAGGCATGGCACTCTTCGAAGCGTAGAATGCGAATCAAGTTCTTCTACAAGCGGACGATGAGGATGTGTCGCGCTTCCAGATTGAAGCCCAATGGTTGGTCGTCGTGGTCCGTTAAGTGAGAGGGGTGATACTGCCTCATGTTTCGTGCTGTTTCATATAGGGGACCCCATTTGATCCCTATGGCTGACCGCAAAAGGCGATCTACTTTCGGTTTGCATTTATAGAAAATCGTTCTTGTTGTTTGGGATGAGTCAGACGCTGACTGAATATATATTTCTGTTCCTTTCAATCGCATCACGCTGGGTCCGCAAAACTTCTCTTCGCAACGATGCCCTACAAATCATCAGGATCCTCCTTCATTAAAAGTCATTGGAAGATGCTGAAAATGAGTATGACCCGACTGGCTTTGTTCAGAGTCGCAACAACGAGAACAGGCTTCCTTCAGCCAACCCAGCCTTGGAAGAACCACTGGTGGCCGACCGCTACGAAAAAGACCCTGGTGCAGTGGCTGTCTTTCATGTCGGGTCCAACATATCATTAACTGCTTTCCGCCATAAGTCAAAGGTACGAAGCGCTGATGAGTAAAACCAGATCAAAGATTATTTTGCCCTGTTGATAACGCGCAGATCGATACAGGACGCCAGGCGTTCTCAGTATACTTCGACGAAGACGGCGACGCGTATAGATTCGAAGTATCCGCTCCTGACAATCGGAGCTTTGACAGTGTTTGGGATACTGTCGGTCACTGGCTGAAGTATCAGGCGGACCATGAATGGTCAGAAGAGAACCTTGAGTTCGCGATCAAGGCTTTCGGACGGGCGAACTCCATGAGATTCCTTCGGCTCATCAAGGAGACAGATATGGAAATAATACCAGTTGCAGAGTATGAGGATATGGACGACATCGAGGCGGACTGTGAGGAGTGGGAAAAAAGAAGAGGAAGGGTTCTTGACGTAGGAGGCGGCCTCATGAAACTCAAAGCCGAACTGGTATGTGGAGCTGGAGACCAAGGCAGGTACTACAAATTTCAAGGGCGTTCGATCTAGGAAGAGACCTAGGAGGGGGCGTTAAGATCCGTCTTTGCAACAGGGTTTTGGCTGACAAGGCTACCCTGGAACATTGATCACGTTCACTTCACATGAATCGTCAAAGGAGCGGCAGGTCCGGCTCATTTACATCTTGGCCAGGCTTTGCGAGGCCGCTGACATCTTTGCCGGTCTCTTTATAGGATTCAACGATCACGTGGAGCGGGGTGAGCGGACCATGCATGTTGAATAAATTAATGTGTTCTGAATTAAAGTATGTTTAGCTGGGTGCTCAGGTACTTCATTAAGTATGAAGAGCAATAGGAATTTGTGCAATAGGTAGGCTTGGTCCGAGTCTTGCCACCAGTAGTTATGCATTTTGCTGAAGCAACATCCGCCTAAGTTGATGAGCTGTATGCGCTTAAACCTCTCTCGCGATCTCTGTGTATGGCACTGGAGCGATTTCGTGCGGGCAGCAGGCCTCAGGCTAAATTGGCAAGCGGCCTCGATCCCGCCTCATTTTCATCGACAGTGTCCACAAAGTCTATTGCCGCCTGTCAACCTACCTCTTACCCTACCGCACAGCCTTCAATCGCAAGCCAACTGTGAAGGGAAGTTTCTAATCTCTGTTTCAAGTTCGTCAAATGACACTGGCGTGGATGTAGCAGCGAAGGTGGATGGGAGTGCAGTTGTCGGTCCAGCTTAGCTCACATAATTTTCTATCTCGCTGAGGCATGGAGTGCGGGCGATGAGAGTGTCGATTATGGGGGGGGATTCTGTAGACGGAGGTGACGCATGTGCTTGAAGGCTATAGCAATGGCGGTTCAAAAGAAGCTCAGAAGGATGTTCCTTGCCCTAGTCATGCAACAGGAGTCTTTTGAAGGTCATGAATGTGTATATGCATTAGACTGAAGGCAGCGTGGCGTCTCTGCAGGCGTGAGGATGACGGCTATGCAGAATTACGTAAGCTCTAGGTAGTGACCTGGCGGGTGATCAGGCAGAGGTGTTTGAAGCTTGGTCAACTTCATACTACCAACCTTTACGAACACGATGCGTCTGCTCAATACATTGACTCGTAAGATTCAAGAGTTCCTATCCGAAAGCATTCCTCCTTACGTGATACTCTCGCATAGATGGGAAGGGGAGGAGGTATTATACAAAGATCTCACAAAGCCAAAAAGGAATCCTTCAGCGCTTAAAGGATGGGCAAAGCTGATGTCGTTCTGCTCGTCGGCTGAGGAAGATGGCTGGGAATGGGTATGGATGGATACATGCTGCATCGACAAGAGTAACAGCACTGAGTTATCTGAGGCAATCAACTCGATGTATCAATGGTATAGGGAGGCAGCATTTTGCATCGTATACCTTGCAGATATTTCAGTTATCGAAGATGAGACGGGGACAAAAAGGAAGCATTTTCATGAGAGCGAATGGTTCGAGCGGGTATGGACTTTACAGGAGCTTCTAGCTCCCCGCGAGGTCGTCTTTTACGACAAAAGCTGGAAAAATATTGGAACGAGGACTGGTTTGGAAGCCCATGTCTCTCGCGCAACTAAAATACGCACTGGTAATCTCTCCAGACCTTTGGAAGCCAGCGTTGCGGCGAAGATGTCATGGGCCTCCCTCAGGAAGACCTCTAGGCCGGAAGATATCGCTTACTCCTTGCTAGGCCTTTTCAACGTAAATATGCCACTGATCTACGGTGAAGGCGAACGTAAAGCATTCCAAAGGCTTCAGTACGAGATTGTGCGATCCCGAAGGGACGAGTCTATATTTGCTTGGACGGCAAACGACAAGCTCGACTATGCTAGTATGCCTGCCCCTGGTCTGCTCGCTCCTAGTCCGCGATATTTTTCTAATTCGGGGGAGCTCGTTCCTATTGACCTCGATCGTGCGAAAGTGCACGCACCCCGGATACTATTCGATGGATTGGTCTGGACTGTGGAACGCACTTTTGGAACGTGCGACGATCGAGAGATGCTCGCTCCCGACGAAGTTCCGTACATTGCACCTCTTGCCTGCTCAAAGCCCTGGGACGCACATGCACCGGTAAAGCTTACATTGGTGATATCTCCATTCAGCCCTCCTCGTCGAGTGTCTTCCACTAGCCTTGATTTTTTTAGCGAGAACGAGATGCACAATATTCGAAACTCTAGAGCTCGCACGTATCACCTCACTCAGGAGCAACCTCGACCAAACCCTTTTGACCCCAAACCCCGAGACATTCGCCGTGGCTTTACTCTTCGATTGTCTGCAAAGGCCCAATATCAGTGTACCAGACCCAGCAAGTATGGACCAGATGTCGAGCTCCACACCGGTCTTAAAACTGGCGACTACGTTGTTTTGCCCAGCGAAGAAAATAGAGATACGGTGGGTGTATCCATGCGGCACGATACGGGCGCAGTGATTGATGTCGCTTGCCACTCAACTTCCCTTGATAAGCGCCGTTTGGTAATGAAAGTTAACACGCAGACATTTTGGACCGGTCTTGATTTTCCAGATTATTCAAGCGGAGACAAACTTATCAATCTCGGAGATCGCGTCATAGTGTCCCCGAAACCGGGTCAAAATATATCCATCTCACCAAAGCATGGGCTGAGAATGGGTCAGAACGAGATCATGGTAGATATCGATTGCAACTCAGAAAGTTCGATGGATGGCAAAGGCATCTTCAGTGACGATTTAGTTGAAGGAACAAATGATAACACAGATGATTTTGGCATGTATGCGAGTCCTCATTCAAGTCGGAGATAGTATTAATGCTGTCTCATTACGCCGCTGTGCCCATCTACACTCCATTCCGCGTCACCAGACTCCCACTCGGTGCCCAAAAATCCCACACGACAAAACGACTTGCAAAAATGGGTGCTCTTATCATCATTGTGGGTCGAAGACACGGAACTTGAATCGCCCAAGAAGACAGTTTCTCTTGCCCGAGTTGTCCGATATGGGCGTAACTGAGATGTCGATCAACAAGGTCAACGTCTGGAAAAGATTTGATCTTATATTATACGATTTTGAGTCTGCTCTTCTCAAGATGCCGGGAACAAGGGAATTTTGGCGAACAAGGGAATTTTGGGAACACGGGAATTTTGGCGAACAAGGGATTTTTGGGAACACGGGATTTTTTCGGTCCAGCCGTGGTGATCAGCCAAGACCGAATCGCGGATGCCAGCTTTCTCGAGCCGCTGGCGGAATTACTCGCGAAACTTGATGCTGAGACGCCCAAGGAAGCATTGCCATTTACAATAAAGGCACACACGAAGGTCATCGAGACAAGGGACACGGCGCACCCGAGGTTTGTCACTGAGATGCTCACCGGCATTCTACGAGCCATTGGGCAGCCGCTCGATGTCCATCGCATCTACAAGCACACACGCGACGATGTCCTGTGGAAGGACGCACTTAAACCGTGGCGACGTTCCCCTTTGTGGCTGTTCCTTCGCGTTGCATTGCAGACGAGTCTCATGCGTAAAGATGATGAAGAGCCGCACGTGCGGTACAAGTCATTCATGCTCTTCTTCTTGACTCACGTCTTGGAAGGCGCCCTGAAAGCTGCGACCCCTGTCAGAAATGTCAGCTGCAATCAACAGCCAAGAAACTAACTATTGACGTTCATGAGTGACCACTTACGGAGAAAGATTTAAAGGCGAAGGCCGCGGTGTTTGAGCTCGATGTGCCAACTGTTGTATCCAAATGGCGGGATACCACATTTAGCATTCTTGTCGACATGTTGTCTGTTAAACCTGGCGCTCAAGCTGCACGTCGAGGCAGAGGTAGGCAGCAAGCGGTGTACACACTCCACAGCTACACCGGTTTAGAAAAATTTGTTAAAGGGAAGGCAGGCCGACTTCAACTCGCATCGACAACAAAACCGTTTGTCATCTCGCACTATCGATTTGAGAAAGTCTCTCAGGCCAATGAAACCAACGTATGCGTCAACAACGGCTTGAACTATGCTTTGTTCGATTCGAAGGAAACGAGTTGGACGGAAGAGCTTCTAGATTGCTGCGATGTGCGTGAAAAGTGCACACTCAAGCTTTCAGCTGGGCCGGACAGGGGACTGCAGTACACCGTAAAGAACACGATTCACATCTCTAATGAGGTGATTGCGAGCCAAGCTGAGTGTCCGGACGCGCTGACAATGCATGAGTTCTACGCCTTTGGAACTTTGCGGTCAGGTCATCGACTGCAGTGGCGGAACATCGCTCGCGAACTCATCGCTCGTGTGGGTTCATCAGTCCAACAAGCAGGCCAGAATTGGACGCAATCATGGAGAGAGAATGTCCTTTTAGGGTCAGTCCGGTTGGGTTTCTGAGAATGCTGATGGCATTGAGAAGGAAAGGGCAGAATTTCCAAAAGTCTCATATTGGTAGAATTCTGCACGGTGAATCGCTTGCCAGGGAACAGTTCCAAGGGTAAAGAAGTTCGAGTCGGATTCAAATAGAGATAGCGCAAGACTAAATGGCTAGCTCGGCTCCTTCTGTACTTCACCAGGCTGTAGAAACTTCGATATGATCTTAGTCTTTCATTGTCTGGGCCTAATTACATCCATACTAAAAGGCGATGGCCACAACAAGAACCTGATATTCATATGACTGACAGCCAAAAAGTGAGCCACCTGTTCAGGGTCAAACGCGCGCCCACTTTCATTTCTATCATAATTTCATTGAATGCTTAAGCCATGACACAACTAGCATAAGAACGTGAAAGCCTACAATGAAAAGGAAGAGAGGTGCTTATAGATTGATTGCGCCGTCGCGCTGGAACAAGAGCAAGATATATTATATCAAGCATTAATCGGGCGACTTGTTGACAACGGCAGTCTCAAGAGCAAGCTGTTCAAATGTTATCTTCACGCTGTAACAGCCCACTGTCTGACCGACGAACTCACCGGTCGGACTGGCACCGAAGAAGCCCTCTTCACACTAGCATCTCCCTCTATCCGGTCTTTTCCCAGGCTTGAGCAAATGGAAATCGATCTGCTGATGCTCCTTGCACGACTGACCCCGCGCCGCCAGTACTACCCGCAGAATCTCCGGGTGATGCAGGAAGTAGGATGGGAAACACTGCCTTCACTTTCGCAGCACAATTCTTTTTGCAAATCCGTGCGGTCATCTTTCAACTAATCCATACAGATCAACGGATAAGAGACCGAGGTTTAGATTCGGGTTCAGGAACGATATTCAGAGGTCAGGTGGTCATGAAAGTAGGTTCAATTACCAAAGTGACTTCTGCGACGGCGATATATAGAGAGGACAGTAAAACGACACATCATAGCTAAGAAAATTCTGCTCCAGTTCTACAAAGTGCAGAGATATATAATAATGCGACGATGGCCACGTGATATAGAGATATTACAGCCAACTCATGCACTCAACTGAGCGAGATGAAGCAACGACTTATCAAACATCTCTCGCCGGGACAAGGGACATCTTCTCGGACATGTAAATTCCGTGAACCTTGGCGGCATGATTCTTGAAATGCATCATGCTGTTGAGCGTAACGGCAGCACATTCGGGATGGGGAAAAGGACAGGACTCGCCTGGCCGAAAGGTATGACAGCGGTCGAAGTGTCGTTGCAACGAAAATTTACTACCAAGGTTGTGGAGTCGCTCGTCCAAAGGTAGACTGCGATTTCCAAGACAATGAAGGCATTGGTACTGATTGCACCTCAGTGGAAAGAGATGGCAGATCTGAGACTCTGACTCTGACTCAGATGGCTTGGACGGTACAGCGTTCGAGGTAGATTCCGCATCAGCGTCATCCGGATAGCTTTCGATGACCCGGGTTTTTCGTCTTCGGCTGGCTTTGCGGAACCGGCCCTCTTGCAGAGTACAAAGCGACACCAGATCATCCACAACCGAGACCCGCCAACCCACGTCGCCCTCTTCACCGGGCGTTGACGGCGGATCGAAGAAGGCCTGAGCGATGCGAGATCTTTCCACGAAGGCGTACCGAATAGGCCCTGAGGTGAGAACCGTTCGATCGACCGACTCCGCATTCCCGTCGAGTTGCGCTTGAATATCGTTCACCGGAGCGATGGCGTCGTACTCTGCTTGGACCTGCTTCTTGAGCGCCCGCTCTCGTGCTTTAATGAGTCGTTCCACGGCACGTTTGGCTTCCAGATACTCGTCGTGAATTGGTTCTCCTTCTGCTCGGTACAGAAACTTGAACTTTGATGATCGAATGCGGTGGTAGAGTTGGTCTCGACGGTAGCACAGCGCCTGGGTTTCTGCCTCCTGACGGAGAGACTCTCTCTGCCCGTCGGTCAGCCCCTTGGGTCGTCGCGGGTCGATCAGTCGGCTCATCCGGTTGGCCGCTTGAATCAGCTCCGTACGAGGCTCCGTGCCCCGGTATGCGGCTTGGGTGTGGTACCGGATCATGCGGGACAAGTAGTTGCGGTGGAAAACGGTCGAATTGGTTTGGTCCATGACCAGGTTGCGGACAGCCTCGTTGGAATTAGGGTCGTCTGATGAATGATCGTGTCATCATTGCTGTCTTGAACCAGAAGTCTCAAGACTCACCGTTGATGGCATTCCCCGTCGCCCGCCGAATACAATAGGTCGTGAAGACTTGCACGAAGCCTGTCTCTTCTCCTAACCGTTTTACCCAGTCGTGATACTTATCGTAGGGGAGCGCCGTGTCGAGCGAGATTTGGAATCCTTGTGTTGTTTGCACAGGCAAACGAAACACTGGAACGTCTAGCACGTCCTCTTTCCACGGGATGGGTTGGCAGTTCAATCCCTTTCGAACGCCCAGCATCAGAACTTTCTCGGGGGTCAAATCGGGAGCAAGGTAGGCATCGTCGTCGCAGGCGAGGCTGATGATGTGGGATATCGCACAGAAAAAAGGATTCGTATCGATGAAGAATGTGTAGGTTTTACTGTAGGCTAGTCAGATTGATGGATTCGGTTTCCTGGCTGTCACTCACGGTCTCTTGCGCTTCTTACGGGACTTGGTTCTGGTGAGTTTCAGCTGCAATGTGAGCGCCACTTCCCCGGTGGTCTTATCGCGCTGAACGAACAAATCCAGGTCCCGATAGGTGATCCCGAGAAGCGCTCCTGGTCGGGATCCAGTGAACGCAGCGACCAGCAAGATCGTCGCAAGTTGAACCCGTTGCCGTTCATGAGGAAAGGCATTTGTGTCCGTCACCCAATGACAGCGCAAAACCTCCAGGAAGTCTTCCGCATCTAAGAGAGGTTTGTCGGTTTCGCTGTCGTCCAGCCCGTGTTCTTCGGCTAGTGAACCGTTGATGAACTATTCCTTTGTCAACCATGTGGGAGCATCGACATTCCCGGCCACTTACATCGAAGATTTGTTTCAAGGTCAACGGGTTGATTCGTCGACCCTTCCATTTGATATATAACTGACTCAGTTGATGCCAGTAGGTCTCGACCGAACTGATTTTCTTGACAGAGTAATTGTTACACAACCAATGAAAAAAGTTCTTGATCCGGCCCTCCGTAGATTTCTTGAGTGTGTAGTAAGGATCGATATCGACGACCTCGCAATACCTAGAAGAAGATCGACGACGTGAGCAAAATCCCCAGAGAACGAACATTGGAAGTGACTGACCCTCTCCACAATCCCTCAAGACGATCGATGTGAAGATTGGTCGTATCAGCGTAGAGGGTGGTCGATCGATGGTTTCTATCGACCTTCTCAAATCGTTGGTTGTAATATTCTCGAGCGGAGAGCTTGGTTCCAGTGGACGCGTCGTGAGACGAGTTTGGGTGCCGGTTCTGGGCTTGGAGCGGTGCTTTTCGACGAACCATCCCAGATGATTCTGAGAGCAGCCAAAGTAGAGACTGAACAGAAGAAGATTCTCAAGTACACCAATGCAAAGGGGGAAGGCAGTTGGAAAGGAAGGAAAGAGAAGGCCGGTCTTTATAGGCGTGGAAGTGCTCCAGAAACGAATGCGGCGCTTAGCGTGACCCCGTCTCCTCTTCTCCTCTCTTCTCTCTTCTCTCTTGCACTTCTCTTCCTTTTCATCCTTCGCGCTCCACGCCGCAGCGTCCGTGAACGATTCGAGCCCACACAAGACATGGAAGGTCGAGCTCCGGATGTTGAACAGGTGGGTTGGAGACACAAGTGGAATTAACTGCAGGGACGGCGTGGCGTTGCGGGGATTAAAAAACCGCAGGCATCGAACCTCGGGCGCATGAAAAATATAGGGCGGCATGGGCACGGCCGGGGGGCCGGTGCAGAGGGAGCGTAAAAACAGCGTCCAGGTCCCCCAGAAACGGCTACCTTTTCACCCAGATCCAGTTTAAGTAAATAATTTAAAATATTCAACAACAAGAAAAGTACAAATTTTTAAATTTACTTCAACCAGATCGTTCAAACTATTTTAAAATAAATAAATAAATAAATAAATAAGTAGAAAGGTAAGTAGGGTCAAAACTAGTGTGTCTCGCTTATTCGTTTATTGTACATTGACTTTTGTTTCTCATCGATTAATCTTAAGATCAACTCACTTTCATAACAACTGTACTGTAATAATAGTCGTAGTTAAATTCTTTAAGAAAAGATTGGGTTTTAGTAGTGATAAACATTTTTAGCTGTAATAAAAAAGGTTCTGCGGTTTTAGTGGGTTTGATATTCGTGAGGTATATTCAGAATTTCATGTCGGTTGCAGTATAAGATGGCTTGTTGAAGGGTTTGTTGTACAGCGAATAATGCTGGGGATTATATCATGTTAAGACTTGATCTTAGATCCTTGACAAATATCTATTGATGTTGTTAATTTTAAGAAATCTTCTCAAGTTTAAACCTTACTGTTTACTTTACAACTCAAGAAAAAAACGACTTCGAGTTAAGAACGACACCTGAGCCCTTACACACTAAGCAAAGAGCTTACAGTAGTTACCCACGATTAGACAAGGTTGAAATGTTTCAGTAATCTAAACCCACAATGAGTTGCTTCGCCTGTCGGCGCTCCCTCACTGCGATTGCGAGATTGTCCAACACCCCCACCGTGGTGTCCCAGCCAATGCATCCGTCCGTGATGCTGACTCCATTGCGCAGACCACACAGTCCCTCTGCTGAGAGGTCTTGGCGGCCTTCATGGAGGTTCGACTCCAGCACCACACCCACAATCCCCCGATCGCCACCGCGGATCTGGTCTGCCACGTTCGCTGCCGCTGACGGCTGGTTGCGGTAATCCTTGTTGGAATTGCCTACAGTAATCACGGAACTCAGTAGCTGCGCCCACTATCAATCATCAGGATAGGAGAAAGAACTTACCATGTGAACAATCAATGACCACGACTTCTCTTTGCCCATTTGCCTTCAATGACTGTTTTACAGCTGCAACGCTCTTGGAATCGAAATTCGTCCCTTTGCTGCCGCCGCGAAGAATGAGGAAGCCATTGTCGTTGCCAGTAGTTTCTATGATGGCTGCTAGACCCTGCTTGGTGACCCCGATGAAATGGTGGCACCCGGCCGCCGCTTGAATCGCGTTGACGGCCACCTGGATCCCGCCGTCGGTTCCATTCTTGAAGCCTACGGGGAAGGAAACCCCAGAGGCAAGCTCGCGATGGAGCTGTGACTCGTCGTGCGTGCTCCAACGGCACCAAGGCTGATCAGATCGTCAAAGTACTGGGGGGAGATTGTATCTAGCATTTCGGTAATCACAGGCAATCCAATATCCGTGATATCCGCAAAAAGCTGACGGGAAGTCTGTAGTCCTTTGTTAATGTTGAAGGTGTTGTCTAGGTCTGGGTCATTGATCAGGCCCTTCCATCCAACGCTAGTCCTAGGTTTCTCGAGGTATGCCCTCATTACGATACGGAGCTCACCGGAAAGCCTTTGGCTGAGGTCCTTGAGTTTACGGGCATATTCGAGCGCGGCTTCAGGATCGTGTATGGAGCAGGGCCCAACCGCTACAAGCAAGCGATCGGAATTTTGACGGGTAATGGAGCTGACCTGTCTGCGGCCCTGGACGATGGTCCGATTTGCCTCGTTTGACTGGGCGTAGTATTAGCTTTATGGCTTACGGCATGGACAAGGCAAGTACATACAACTGTAGCTGGCTCAGCAATAGCGACTATCTATCATCCTTGGGGAGCTTACCTCGAGTGTCCTCGATAGGTTGTACAACATCTTCGCGAGCCATGTTGAGATTGGTAGTATCTGCTGGATATCTCAAGACGTTGGATTCTGGGAAAGTTAATGAGTATTGCTGGTGCTTTGGTAAGTAGGATTGAATAAAAGAATGCCAGCGCTGGACTAAGGGATGCATCCGAAGTCAGCGACCAGCTCCAGGATAGCCTTCAACCGACGTCAGTGCTATTAAGCCTGGGCCAGGCATGATTCCTTTACGGTAGGTCGAACATCGTCAAGGTGTCTCGAGATAGTGCTCAACAACAAAGCTTACGTCAAGCGAGCCATGGCCAAGCCTCCTTCCGAAGGAGACACAATACGCAAACAGCAGGATAAGATGTTAAGATGAGCCGACTGACGTACGTCAGCTTAAGCCAGCACTTTCTGGCAAACCATATCGAGAGCCGTTGCACCATCTCCACGGGCCAATCCGAGTCCTTCGAGCATACAGCATGATGGTTGAAGAATGAGACACGGATACGGTGCGCCACCGGGGTTGCCAGGCTGCCTTACCAGACTGCATTGCCATGGTGTGACCGGCGGTGTAGCCTCACCTCACGCAGAAGCGACAGTGCGTAAGCGAACTTAGAAGAGGCACGAACGTATCAGTCCTGCAAGATGTAATCGTAGGCTTGAAGATCTTTCCACTCGGCCAAAGTCAAGGCTGAAACCTTCTTCTGTCAGCGATGTGTATGCAGGCCCAGGCGGTGAAGAGGCGCAAACTCTCGCGGGGATGAGCGCAAAGACTTGACTCTACCTTGTACGTTTTGGCAATGCGTATGTTTGGTAACTGTACTGTAAGGTACGAACATCTGCTCTAGCGTTCCAAGAATCGAATCCGTCTCGCTTGTTCGGCCCGCAGCTGACCCTATCCCGGTTTCGAATTAGCGCCTGTCAAAAGACACTACCTTAGTAGGCTTATTTTATGATGGTGCTGAGGTCGGCAGCGAGAGCGGTTTATGGCCAGGGCGGGATATTGAATCCTTTCGGCAGCTGATAGAGACCATTGATACGAGAATTGGCTGCATTCACCGAGAGGGAGAGGAGGGAGGGGGCGGCAAGATCTTGGTGTTGATAGATGAATGGTTAGAGGACTGGATTTTGTGTATAGCTAGATCAAATAGGATGGAGGTAAGTGGTCCATCTATGACCCCGTGAAGTACTATTGGCGTCCCTTGACTGGGAATGCTTGACCGTGTTGGAATTAGGGGTATGGCAATCTCCGCCTTCATAGGGCTGTAGGGCTGGGGATCCGCTAGCAGAGTTTTTCCCTTCTTCCTCCTACATAGACTCCTATTCAGCTTCAACCCCATATACTAAATGCCCCCATTTGACCTTGTGTTCCAACAGACCGAAGTCAACTGTCCATGAACATAACAGAGCGATTATGACCTCTGATTGGAGTCGGTCTCTTGGCTGAAATGGAAAGATGTCTACGAATACCCGATGTTACTGCCTATTGCTATAAACGATGAACAGAGTAATCTCTCAAGTGGCACTCATGCGCCCCCCCCACCCCCCTTCCCCCTTTCATATTAGCAGGTTATATCTTTTGAAGAGTTTCACAATCCTATGGCACACTTCTCCTTTTACTAGCCATCCAACCTTCCCGCCTTGGCCCACTCCCGTAAATCAATCATCCCTTACCTAACCCTCTGAGAAACACCATAAGCTCCATCTCCGCGCCTTTATCCCTCGCGAGCGCCCCGCGGAACCACGTCGCCAACGCCATGACCTTACACTCGCAAACCGGAATTCCGAGAGGACTCCAATCCGCTAAGCCCTCCCCCTGCTCTTTCCACTTGACCAACCTGACATCCTCGTCCTTGGCATCGAACAAATCGACCAAGTCAATCGGCGGGCCGCCAGTACATTTGGGACAAGCGCGAGAATGGTAAGCGTACGAGCAAGTAACGATAGCGCTCTTAAGGACGCCGGGGATAGCGAGTGGGTTGAGTAAGAGGCGGGGGGTGGGTTTAGCGCTGGTAGATTCGTGTGCGACCACGCGGGAGATCTGCGCTGCGTTCCACACAGCGGTGCGGGCGTGGGGGGACGAAACCCAGGCGCGGAGGCGTTCTTTGTTTTTTCGCGTGGTCATAGCGGTGCCGGGGCGGCATTTGAAGCAGCAGCCTTGGCCTTGGAGAAGTTTAAGAGGGGCATGGAAGGTGAGGGCTGAAATGTGCCAGTGGATGAGGCTGAGAGGGGGAAAGATCTGGTCAGCACTGGATGTGGAGGCGGAGAAATAGTTCTGGCGGAGTAGGCAGTCATTCTCCGTGCTGACCCGCCAAAGATCGAGATGAGTGCGCCAGAGCTGGACGGGATCTCTAGGTATTGAGTTTGTGTCAAGCTCGTCCGATTCGCAGCTGTGAGCTTCGCGTGCTGCCTCCCATGTCCCGACTTGGAGGGAGCAGAGACTAAGATGGTAGTCTGCCTCGGTGAGGTGGTAAGGGAGGTGACGCCGGCGGTTGAAATCAAGAGTGTCGCGCATGAGGAAGCAGAGGAGGGTCTTTTCGCGGCCTGCAGGCTCGTTCCATTGAAGGCTGCGTCGTTCGTCCTCGCTGGCAGCGGTCCAGAGGTGGGGGGACTTGGGAAGAGGGATGCAGATTTCTTGATAGCGGACGGAAGGTGGATGGTCCACAAGAACGCTGAGATAGGCGTCTACGCGGAGGACGGAGAAAGCGAGCCTAGATGGACAAGCATGCATTAGGTCAAGCGACGACTTATGAGCTGAGGTCTTGAAAACTGGTGTAGAGTACCTATGCAGTTGTTCTTCAGCCAGCCAAAAGGCGAATGGGCAACCCCCGAGGTCGTGATACGCGTACTGACCATTGAAGACACCTAGATGGCGACAGTTTGAGATGAGAATGCCATTGAGGTGGACTGCTCTTGCCAACATTCCCTCGGCAGTCTGTGTCATGTTAGTCATGAACCACGCGCACAACTTGTTGCCTTCCACGTCCCATTCTATACTTACTAGACAGCTAGTAGTGTACACAACACACAGCAAAAGAGCTTGCAAAGTGTGCAACGACGCTGGCTGAATATCCCTGCCAAATGAGTGGGTAGATTCCTACATGCTTGTGATTAATCATCTTCTATAAGCCCACAAGAGAAGTAATGTCGTACCAGCAGCGTTGCAGTTACTGCATCAAAGACAAGAGGAGCAAGCTTCATGTGGTCTAGCTCACCTTCCAGCCAGCTGGCAAGCACAATCATAGACCCTAACAAGACATGTGAAGCATTTGCTGTATCGAATGTCGGGGCATGCAAGATAGGCCAGTATAGGTGGATCTCTGCAAAGTAAACTTGAACAAGCCTTTTGGTTGCCAGTGACTCTTTGTTGAGGCAAGCCTGCAGGTCTGTTACATAATCTCCTTGCAACGATCTTGAAGATGCACGTGATTGCGATACACATGATGACGCGGTTCTATCACCCTGATCCACATCCTGCCGAGATGCGCTGGACAAGCGTTCGACTTGAGGACCATTAGTTGCTGGCAAAAGAAAGGAAGTATCTTCAGGTGCAGCGGCCGGAAATGTCCTTTCAACACGTCCGCGTCCTCCAGGATCCACGGCCCACTGCGCAAGGCCGCCAACATTCAAATCGCTCGGGAACGTTGCATTAAGCCCAGTAGGAGGGAATGGTAGAGACCAAGTGTCTTGAACAGGTTGGAACCATGACTGTTGACGGTCATTAGTCGGCAACACAGTACTCATCTCGTCGATCTCACTGATCTCGTTGGTCAGCATTTGGTCATTTCCATTCATCATATCGTTCCCATTGCCATTGCCACTCCCATTCCCACTGTCAATGTCTAGTCTCATACTCATCCTGCTTTCGCGGCCGAGACCGACCCGGCTGCACTCGGTCGAGTTGCGAGTGCATGATCGGCAAGGTATACTGTCGTCGCATTTGAGCTTTCGTTCGTGACACGAGGCGCACGCGACCAGTGTGCGGCTCGAGGTGGAGTCCTGGGAATGATGCTCCACATGGCGCTTCAACACATCGCTACATCCGACCAGAGACGACGCTTAGCTTGAAAGCTGGCGCTTAAGCTCACCGGAGGGTCAGCGTGGGAGGGTACGCTTACCTTCGTGCATATCGTCGGCCACAAATGGGACATTCATGCTGGCGCTGTGGATCATGCAACTTGAGATGTCGAGTCATGTGCTCTTTTCGATTGAACAGCTTGCCGCAACCCGGAAGAATGCATTTGACGCGCCTTGGCGTCGGTTGCAGGATCGGAGTCTGCGGTATCGGGGGGCCTTGCAGGGGGAAGTATGGGGAGGGAGTGGACTGGTTCATTGTCATCACTGCCGGTGGGCTAGTCGTGAATGTCGTGAAGTAGATAAGTTATCAGATGGGGATGATAAGAACTCAGGGAAGGAGGAGAAGTAGGGATCTGCGAGATACCAGTCACAATATTTGAGATACCAGCTCTAATATTACGATACACGGCGCGGATTTCAAGCACGATCATTTATTACCGGTCAATGTAAGGCATAAGGCTGCGCCCGCGAAGCGTTAGCGGCCCGCCTCCGCTTCCGCCGTTTGAAAAAGGAGCCTTCTGGCTTAGTCAGCTTATATATATCTCACCCCTCCGTAGTCAGTTCGCTCCATATCTCTTCCACCCTCCAGAGCCCAGCCAACTGGTTAGTTCATACTGTTCGAGGCGGTATAAAGTAAGCAGAGGTACGACTTTTTGCCAAGACAGCGGCTTTGGCCGTGGCATTATCCGATAAGTAAGAACCGCGCTAGCTCCCGGGGCTGACAGCGGGCACTATATACTAGCACTAATGATCTATGTGGCATGATGTGGGATATGAGCTAATGTGCGTCAGACGCGGGATATGTAGGATGTGGGATGTGGGATGTGGGATGTGGGGGGATGTGGGATATGGGTATCGGCTAATGTGGGGTGTGGGGATATGTGGTACGTGCGCCCGATCTGCAGGGCACCAGAGCTTGAGACACCTGAAAGCGATCCGCGTCTTCACTCTTGAGCCTTGGGCCTCGGGTGGTGAGTTGCATGATGAGAGCCTAAGGGATCAATGGAGTAAGACAGCACATCGTTACATAGTCAATTTGGAATCAAGAGAATGCTTACACATTGGAGTCCGGAGTTCGGTGAAGGGAACTTCGAATTTATTCCATGCTGTATGCGGGCTCACCATACTTTATATCCAAATGCCCTCGACTTCATTCGTCAAGCAGATCTCTATCAACCCATCAAAGCGATTCTCCCCAAATAGTTCGCTTGGGCTCGTCGGTATCTCACATCTTCACCTTCCACCAAAACAAGTACGAAAACTCCCAACGATATGAGCAGCATCACCAAAGTCGCTTTGGCTGGGGTAAGAAAACTTTCAATAATTCCATCCAGCTCACCATCTCATTTCCTCTGCTACGCCCTTCAAACAAACTGACACCAAATTCTCACGCAGGCCACTGGCAATCTCGGCCCAGCCATCCTTGAGCAACTCCTCAACGCTGGCTTCAAAGTCACAGTCCTTACTCGCAAAAGCAGCACTCATAGCTTTCCCTCCTCCGTCACCGCCATCCCAGTCGACTACGACTCCCTCGACTCCCTCACCAACGCCCTCAAAGGCCAAGAAGCCCTCGTCTCCACCCTCGGCTCCACCGCTATCGCCACACAACTTCTCCTAGTCGAAGCCGCGGCCAAAGCCCATGTCAAGCGCTTCATTCCCTCCGAGTTCGGTTCCAACACCCTGAATGAGAAGAGCCGTGGTCTCCCGGTCTTCAAGGACAAAGTCGCAGTCCAGGACGCCCTCAAGAAAGAAGCAGCCTCCGGCGGCATGACCTATACCCTCATGTGCTCGGGGCCATTCCTCGACTGGGGCATAATGGTCGGCTTCGTCATGAACCTCAAAGGAAAGAGTATCAACCTATTCGACGGCGGCGATCGCGTCTTCAGCGCCACGACCCTTCCAACTATCGGTAAGGCCGTCGCCGGCGTCTTTACGCACCTCGAGCAAACGAAGAACCGTGCCGTATACGTGCAAGATACTGCCACGACGTTGAAGAAGCTGGCGGCTATGGGCAAGAAGGCCACTGGGGGAGATGGATGGAAGGAGAATGTCGTGCCTATCGACGAGGTGGTCGAGCAAGCCTGGGCAGAGCTGAAGAAGGATAAGCCAAATCCAGATCACTTCGTATTCAACTTCGTCCAGGCGTCGATTTGGGGTGAGGGGTATGGATCTCGTTTTGAAAAGCCGGACAATGAGTTGTTGGGCATCAAGGAGATGAGCGATGCTGAAGTCCAGGGTCTGGTGAATAGCCTGGCAAAGTAAGTGTCTGATGCGGGTGGCCGCTTGGTCCGAAAAAGTCACTATGCGTTGCCTTTGCATGTTTTACAAAGATGAGACTTTCCATCTTTTATAGTCAGCCTAGCCTCAATCAATCACTCTTGTACTGCGTTGCTTGCCATTCATAGATCCCACGGATTTCATTCGCTTCAAAGGAACCGATTCATAAAAGTCTGAAGCTACATTATACATCAGATAGCTATTATCATGCTCTTAATCCCGGCCTGATAGAAGGTCAAATGAGGAAAATCAACATACTCAGGGAAATTTCCAAGTCGCAGGGTGGATGTTCAGTCTTTAGGTTGAGCTGACCGGGAGGGTAAGAGTAAAGGAGAAACTGGAGGTTGGGGGCACGGACAAGGCAAGGAAGCTTGTCTCGGTGATTGTTTTTTTTTTTTTTGGGTGGCGTGATAAAGAAGCCGCGTACTTAATGAGGGGAAGGGCGGGTTTGTTAATCTGCGGATAAATTGTGGGAAAACTTAATGCATAACAGATAAGGGTTGGAGTAAATTTTACCCAACCGCATAACGCCGATCCGAATGGGTTCAAAGACTTTTTGACCATCTTTCAATGTCTTTCGAGATTACATCTCAAGACTATACTGGCGAGGATCGTAATGCCCCCACCCACGCTAAATATACATGTAGCAGAAGGGTCCATCAATAGACGACACCAGACTGCTCACTGGCTGCTGAGGTGCAAGGATGCCGAAATCAATATCGGTGTTCAATGTCACGTTCGGACTTGGCGGAACTAGGAGCATCCGACCCATTAGCACAGAGGATCCTTTAAAGCTGGAACATATGAAATGGAACTCACCATTGAACGCCGTACTTGTCCCATACACCTGCCTCGTCCGGTTCGGTGCATTCAAATTCTGCCATATTGTCCACAGGCGATCAACCTGTGTATGGTGCAGATAGAATGCCGGATCGCCGGCGCTGGCAAAGGCGTCTAACCCTATGCCGCCAATAGTAAAGTGACCGCCGGCATGGACACCGTCGAGCGCCTCGAGAACAGTATCGAAGCAGCCGAGATCAGCACAGCCAGAGATGAGGCTCACGACGTGTGTAGGTTTGGTATTGTTGCTCCAGACAAGGGAGAGGTCCCGCGATAGGCAGCGCGGGTTGTAGTCGAGGCCGTTGTCGCCGTCGACGGGCGCGAATGCGAGCGGGCCTAGATTCACGGTATAATTCTTAAAAGGACCCGAGTAAACACAGCCGCCGCCGGTGGCTGGGGCGATTTCGAGATTGAGGCCGAAGGCCGTGAGATTTGTTGGGCCGTGGGGAATGGGTTTACCGTTGCTGCCTAGGGAGGTTGGAGAACCATCGAAGACGGTAGACTTTCGTGGATCTTGCCATGATAGAGTCCAGTCCCAGTACGGTTGCGTACCTTCGTAGCCGCATTCTTCTTGAAGGGCTTTCTCGTAGAGCCAGATGAAGTAGCGATGGAAGTGGAAAAACAGACCCTTTTCAGGATTCGGTCGGTCTTTCCTAGCAATTTGACCCATATGGAGGAGGCAAAAGATACGTACGCTGAAGTGAACATGAGGAGCCTCTATGATGTGGGTGGCAGAAAAATCATCGAAGTGGCTTCGTGCGCCAGGAACATCGTAGGATGAGCTGATGGCAGGCTTCTGCTGTAGGCATTGAACAGCATTGGTGTATTCAATGCGGGATTGATGGGAGAGGGATCCCCTGGTCGCAACGTCAGTACATAGCCATTCGTGCCGTTCAGTCATCCAGCGATAATTACCATTCTTGACGATAGACTATATTATCCGAAGTGCATCCTGAATTGCGAGTCTTGACTGTTGCTTCAATGTACTCGTTGTATTGCTTCTGCCATTTAGTGATCTGACGCGATGCGACTGCTTGGGTGTGGTTCTTAGTAGGAACAGCCTCGATCACGTTTCCTACTGTATATAGTAGGCATATAGCGAAAGTGGTGAGCTTCATCTCGACATAGAAAAGAGCGAGTCACAGAGATTGACTTTGAAGAAAGGAATGCTTTTTGGAGAAGTAGTAGCTTTGCACAACGAACGACCTGGACCTGGCTTTGTGGCATTCGAGGAGCAGGTAGTATGGACGGCTTTATATGCTCGAACAAGCCTATCTCTACAAGTCCCACAGGCCGGTCCATATCCTTGATGATCAGCTTGACCCACCATCCACAAAAAAAACAAGAGCCATCTAGGCACAAGGCCAAGGAACGCCACATGCCGTTTCATATTGCTATCTCACTTCGCGGAGCCGGTGGTACGAGTATGACACGAGTCCCTTCTTCCCATGCCTTTCAAAACCTCGAAGGCGGAATGGCAGCTTGACGGTAGGGTGACTGTACCGCTCCTCAGCCTCGGGGGCGGTGATATAGAGCCCAATAACCGCCTGTCGGCTTAGTTGGCCTTCGGCTCGCAATTTCGTTATCTTCCATAGTGTTTTAGGATGCCGGTGGATTATTTAGATGTTGCAATGCGGCGTATGAGCCACAACCGAGTGATGGCAATGGGAGCGTTGCCTATGTGCGGCCGGATGGTTGTATTCACTATTCCGCGACTCACTTTTGCCAGCTGGCGTCAAGCCTCAAACAAAGCTTCTTGGCAGCGATCAAAGTCGTCCACCTGTTGTAGCATGAAGCGGTCATTGTTTTTCGTCTGGTGGCGTGTTAGTGGAAGTGATGTGGTGATGGGATTGATGGAAGTGATGGAAGGGTAAAAGCATTTAGCGTAGCATAGTTCTAGGCTCTTAGGGCTTGCGCCCTCGCTAAAACAAGGACGCTAATAGTAATACCAAGATCAGCATTCGGCTACTACGTACGGAGGATTGTCCCCATATTTCCTCAGCCCCGACCCTCATATAAATAGACATCGCTTCAAGCCGTTCATGGTCTCTCGAGCACGCTTCCGAACAAAAGAGCCTTGATAGCGGTCAGGAAAGAGAAAGATCAAGATCACGCGGCTGAAGCTAGCCACGCGTGCCACGCAAAGGATCAAGGATCGAGGATCACGGCTGTCATGGCTGAATCCCACATCTTCCGAAATCCTGTGTCATTCTCGGCCGTGCTTATACGGTGCTGAAAATGAGAAGTTGACAATCTGACAATGAACTCACTGGATCTGCAGCATGGATACAGGAGCGAGGGAGGCCCCTTTAGCTACCGATGTTTTACTCAGACCTCCAGCCCTAAGGTACTGACAATAGGCTTACGAGTTACGCCTGTTTTGCAACCCATTCTAGTCATGTCGAATATCGGATATCGCAAAGTATTAAAGATGTCCTCCACTCCATTTCCTTTCTCTTCCAAGCTTCTTGATATACAGCACCCAATCTAATTATAATGCAACCACCTTTCGCTCCTGCTCCCAATTACAATGAAGCTCTCAGCACCCCTCAGCACCCTTGCCCTCCTGGCTCCAGCAGCACTCGCAGAATCTCTTCCAGAGTGCTCTTCCACCTCCACCACGCCCTGCAGCTGTCCCTACGGCACATCTTATGAACAGTCCGTCACCTTCGCGGTCATTGGCGCCGCAGCTACAGATGTCATGGCTCTGATCTCCGACTGTTCGTCCGCTACAGAGTTTCTCCTCAAGTAGAGATTTGTGGAATAAACGCTTACACACTTTACCATAGTCTTTAAACCCGCGTGGCTTGGCATTGTACCCTTTGCCACTCAAGGCCCTGATAATCAGCGTGGCTCTACCCGTACCTCCAACCTGCCTACTGCTGTAGGCACCTACAGAATCACAGAGAAGGCAAGCCTTTCATTCATACCTTCCAGCACGAACATCTCCCCTAATCACAGTTCTTCCCCTCATCAAGGACACTCATTGCTTACCGAGTCCTTACAAACAGTTGACCGAACTCCGATCCAATCCCAGCGGCTCTTTCCTCGAAAAATTTGAGCAGCTGGCTTCTACTGTTCCGGTCGAATTCACTTCGGGCAACGGCTCCTTCTCCGGCTACTGGGTCACGCTCGAGAGCAAGTCTGTCTTCCAGTACGAGACGGCTATAGTGTGGAGCGTATACGCCTGCACGACAGGGCACCCGCGAAGTATGTGCATATCCCCAGTTTTCGAAAATTGCAGTTTGGCTCTTGATGGTGGGAATGCTGACGTTGAGGCGTGTTTGCAGATTTTGCATTATTCCATGAGCGGGCACTGGCGAATGCAACCAATGTTTTGCAAAAGGAAGGTAAGGTTTTAGGCGCAAACGTGAAGGCGTTCTCAATTCAGGCGTTTTGAGAGCATAGAGCAGTTTGAACGATGTGGTTTCCTCCAAGATTCTAGTACTTTTGGGACGTACGTGAAGAGGAACTGAAACCGACAAGGGGGTGCTGATAGGATCCAAGCAAAAGTTGGGTAAATCCAGAGTAGCTAGACGTATTGCAGTATTTAAAAAGTAGGAATTCCACACAGTAAATATACTACTTGCCTCCGACTCACATACACACAGCGCTGATGACCAAGTTATTCCCCAACTACACCCATTCATATCGCCTGTAGCGAACAAGCACCTCGTCCCCTTCTCCCAGCGTGCTAAAAGCGATAAAGTATCCCCACGGCTAATGCTTTGATAATCTAGAAATCACAGTCCTTGTATATACGAGATAAAGACCCATCATCTCCATCGAGCACACAAACACATCTGATACGTGCTCAGTACAAATAGGGTACATGTCCAGACGAAGATGAGGCAATGGCATACTTCGAAATCAATTCATCAATTGCATTTAGTATGACAAAACTGCCGAGGTTATTATTGATTAAGCGCGGAAGAACGCGGAAAAACGTGACTGTCTCACATTCACTCGCCGATCTCCCTCCTCCTCAATCCTACAACTACAAAAGCCTGCGCGATAACTCAACCCAACCCCGCGAGCCCGTTGCCCATATCTACCACGCACTGCGGTAGCCGTCGCGGTTGTGGTTGTTAACGAAGGATTCGATGGTGCCGGCAAAGCCCAGCCCGCACCGAGGAGAAGCAAACTTTGTGCTGGTGGGCTGAAGGGTAGCTCAGGTATAGGTATGGAGGGCCACGAGGTTAGGGTCGTCGCCGTCGCCGTCGTCAATCTGGGGTTACGTTTGCAAGTGTCGGAAAGTAATTCCGTTCTTGCAAAGTAAATTCTAATCAACAGTTGCTATGAGCTCCGCTCAGCTTAAGCCATGACCATCAGCGCCTCAAATCTATGGGTTTAATCCTGTATTGAAACGCGTCAATGGTCTACTAGGAACCAAATAATCCTATAAGTATATATGCGCCCTACACCGAGCAGCAATGCCATCAATTCGATAGCGAAGCTTGTGGATCGAAAGGTCTCACGCTCGTCTCCTTTCCTCTTCCGCTTCGTCCTCACCCCAACCCTCTCGGGTATCTTTGGGTATGCGGATGAAGACCACACTGAGTATCAGAGAGGCACTGGCCAAGCCTACCGCCAAATATGCAGCACAATGATAACCTTTGAGAAGATTGTTCCCGTGGTCAAAGGTGTTCACCTCAACAGTGCCAGCAAAGCCGAGACCTGTACTCATGCCATAACTGAGCAACGTACCCACTAGGGATCCTGCAACACCTTGGTGTTTCATTGGTACAGTGTTGCTTGCAATAATCTGAGCGCTGGTGGTGATCAAGTCGATCGTGAACGCAGACAAAAACATTGCTGGGAACGCCATCGCCCAGTAAGTCAGTTTCGCCGGAATGGTGGCCAAGAGGACGTTGATGGCGGTCATCGCAAGGCAACCCATGCCGATAATGACTTGGGCTGGTACCCGGGGAACGAGCCAGGCGGCGAAGAAGGCATTCGCACAACCAACAATCGTCAGCGGCAAATACTGAACACCGACCATGATGAGGCTGTCTCCGCGAATGGTTTGCATGTAGATATTCATGTACCAAAAGAAGATGCCCAAACTCATGAAGGAGAAGAAGATGGCGAGCATAAGAATACCGAACGAAGGTGCTTTCCAAATGTTGAAAGGTAGTATCGGCTCCTTGGCAACCTTCGTTTCCCAGTATGCGAAGCCGGCGAAGTGGATGACGGACAGGATAAGGAGGGCGATCTCGTAAGGGCTATCCCACCCGGCGAGTGGTGCTTGGCTGCGAACACGTTAGTCTGTGATGCTTGGTCGACGTCCACAAGACTACTTACTTCCAGACGAAGTTGAACAAGATGAGAGCACCAACTCCTAGGTAAGCGCCGACCCAATCAACTTCACCATTTGGATCAACGGGTTCATCCCATGGGACTGTGACCATCGCGGTACCGTAGACCACAAAACCTAGCAGACCTCTGGAAGAGAAAATGTCAGCAAGGGAACCTATCGTTCAGGAGGGTTCAATGCTCACAGCATAAAGAACAACCATTTCCACTCGGACAACTGGACGATGACTGCGGAGATAAGAGAACCACCAGCTGCGCCGACAGGTGCCATTGCTCCAAAGAGAGCCAGACCAAGGTTTCGCTTTCTTCCCGGCGGGAAGGTGATACCCAACAAGGCCACAATGTTCGGAATCATCAGGCCGCCACCTATACCGCACAGACCTCTCATAAAGCACATGGAGACCAAGTTGTTGGAGAATCCACCGCACAGAGCCCAGAGGACCCACCACACACAGCCGGCGGAGAATATAGTTTTATGACCATAAACGGCGCCCAGACGGCCACCTTATGAGAAAACAACATGGTCAGCCTCATGCCACTCCACTTTGCTGTGGAAGGCAACCGATGAGGCGAACACTTACCGATAAGAACAAACGCGCCTTGGGTCAGAGGGTATGACGCAACGATCCAAACCGACTCGATGCGGGTCGCACCCAGCGCTTCCCCAATAGCAAGACCAGAATTGATACCAGCACCTAGAGGAATCATTTGAACCAGCTGGGTCAAGGTGATGAAAACCATGAAGAGATTCTGTCGTAGCTCGCTCGGGGGAGTGCTACTCTTCTGTAGTGTTGCCTCGGGGAACATGTTGCCATTGGGCGAAATCGATGAAGTCTCCTTGCCATGTTCGTCGGCTGGAAGGTGAGGAGAAGGGGACGTCGTGTCGTTACCGTGCTCGCTCGCTGAGGCATCGTGAACCATCTTGAGCAGAGAACAGGTGCTCGAAGTTCAAGATCTCTGTTGTGAGTTTGACGAAGATTAGACCTCGCGCAGGAGCATTGATGGGGGTGCTGAGGAAGCAGGAAAATGTGGGTGCAAGCCGCTTGATTCTCAGACTATCCAAGCTACGGTGAGGTGGTTTTGAAAAGCCCCGCTCAGACTTGCTGATCAAGATGGGGATGTCAAGCTCTCCCTCGGTGCTTACAAACACACAACTCCGGGGAAAATCGCCGCTTTACCTGCTCCGGGCGATTGGCAATGTTTAGACCCTCTAAGCGCTTCTCGGATTAGAGGTCTCGCTTAAGTGTCCAAACACTCACAACCGCCCCGAGTAAGCAGATAATAATACGAAGGGGAATGCTGGTGTGTGGTTGAGCTGAGCGGCACAAGCCGTCGGCATCGGCCGAATAAGGTAGCTCCCGCAGTGCCCGCGTGAACAGCCTTTACTAGTACGCAATACACAGTAAGCGGTCCCGAGGGATGCTGACTGGCACATTCACGACGTCTTACAGCGATACCAGTGCCAATATGATACATTACACACCGACTTTTTCGTCACAGCGTTTGCGTCCTCATCCTCGGAGCCACGCAGGAGGACGAGTACGGCTGAGGCACCTACGAATTTGTAAGCATGCATACGCAAGAGAGTGCGGGAGGGCACTTACTGTCTCCTGTGGTGGAGGAATCTCCCATATCCGGCTGCAGTGCGTGCACCAGGATCTGGGATACTAGATAAGGTGTGCTCTGCAGTATCCCTTCCATCACAAACCTGTTCCTTCATCGAGTACCGAACGACTCAGAATGGCAGCAGTCGATAACACCAGTCGCAACCCAGTTCCTTCATCGAGTACCGGACGACAGACAATGGCAGCAGCCGACAACACCAGCGAGCGCCGGTATCATAACACGTCCTCTGCTTACGTGCTTCCAAACGAGTAAGGTGCTGTCGGCTCATTCCAAGATACCCTAGCTTACAGAAACGTTACAGTGTTATCGAACAGAACCGGCTTGACGCCCAGGCGGCTGCCATTGTCGAGATGGTTGGCGGTGCCCTCTGCCTGGCGCCTATCCAGTCCATGACGACTGTGTCGAAGGCCGTCGATGTTGGCTGCGGTACCGGCGTTGCAACAGTCCAGATCGCTGGTATGTTCCCATCTGCTAAGGTCTACGGACTCGACATTTCGCCCGTTCCCGAAGCTGTGCAGAAGATGGCTCCGGCGAATGCTGCCTGGGCCGTGGGAAACATCTTGGATGTCGACTACAACAAGCCTGGTGATGATGTTATGAGCCGTGAGATTTTCACTCCGGGTGGGCTTGATTACATTTTCGGTCGTATGCTTTTCCTGGGAATCAACGACTGGTCGCGATATTTTTCCACCGCCTACCACTCGCTGAAGTCTGGTGGCATCATTGAGCACCAGGACTTGGACTGGAAGTTTTACCGTGTCGGGACATCTGAATGTCTTAGTGATAATTGGGAGTGGCATCGAGCTGTCGTTTCAGGGGCCGAGCAATCTGGTTTGTCAACACACGCTGGCTCCGATGCTACGCCGATCATGAAAGATGCTGGGTTGGAGATCATCAGCGTTCACACTTTTGAGTTTTCATTTGTGCCGTCAAGCAAGACGCCAAACAGCCAGGCGATGGGCAGATACGTACAAGCCAAGCTGGTACCGCATTACCCGGAGTTGCTCCGCAAGATGTTGGGAGCCCAGGGCATCACCGGCGACGAGTTGGAGAGATTGACCAAAGACAGTCTCCGTGACATCGCCTCGGAGGAGGGTGTGCATCAAAAGTATACTGTGACAATTGCGAGGAAGCCATAGAAGAGTTATCTTTACCAGATTCCTTGGAAATACTAGACAGGTTCATCAAAACGGTTATTGCCCTTCCTATCTTGTATGATCACAAAATCTCTATGGCATCTGGTAAGATCTTTGTAGTTGCCCTAGATGAATTGGGAAGCGGCTACTATGCCGATTTTGTGAAAATATGGGAGCATGTGTCATTTCCCAGTCTCTCCAAATCTGATGGAAATAGACCAAAGATGGCAGCGCTGAAGCTTCTAGCCGCGGCCTCACCATAACTTGCATCCCGAAGCGATGGAGTTGCCTGGTAATGCAATCCACCTCCCCTGGTTGCCTGGCTCTCGAAACATGTCTACTTGGATCCATCAATGATAGTCACCGAAGACAAAACGTGGCCGGTTGCTTGACAATCGAATACGAAGCTCCGTAGAGATCAAATTAAAGTTAGCTCAAAGCTAGAGCTGCGACGTATTTCCAACGCACAACAAAAGACTTGGCGCGTCGACAACCGGCTGGAGAGACAGTCTTACCATGGCCAGCCGTCGTAACAGTGACTCAAAGTAATCAGGGACAGAAGCTGCGCGATTTGCGGGCAGCCAATGATGCCGTGCATTTCGAAAAGCGTTTGCGGTCCCAGGCTGGTATGAGGACACCGATGAGCATCATGCACACGCGGCAGGCGGCAGCGTGCGTAGCCTCCAGTCTCAGCCTCCCCATCCCGTGTTCGAGTCGATTTGGTGAGAGCTGAGTATTCTGGTGAAGTCTCAAGGCTCACTCTGCCCAAGCCTGAAGCGAAGTGATCTTTTTGATCCGCCCAAACGTCTAGTCGAGGCTTACCACAAGCCGCATTTTTTACCCCTGACACCGTACAATTGGGTGGGCTTCAGGCGGTGGTGTTCTTTCCGCCTATCTCTCGAACCACATGGAACATGATGTTACGTGATTGCGTACTTTGGGTCTTGGCACGATGGATTCTGCAAGCTTCTGGGGGTATCCCACATCCTGATAAACAGTACACTGGGTTGAAAACATAGCGCTGAGCCCGGAGGCTGACACTCTATCAGGATGTGGGATATGCAGTGAAACCGCTAGGCAAAGCGTTTGCCTTGGAGGAGAAGATGACGTTAAACCCGCCGACGTGAAAAGTATTGACCTAGACTGGCGACCAACGTAATGATAGTCGTACGTACAGATGCTCTTACTAGATTGGAGTATGACCTGTCTGCCATGAAAAACATACCGGATAAGCTGACAGGATGATTGGTGTAGTGTTGGTAAATAGTAACGAATGAATGAACTACATAGATTCGTGAAGCATCGATCCTTCCGTAACAAGCAAGCCCGGCTTACGTTATACGGCGACGTGATTCAGCCGAGAAAACGTCCACATACCCCTGGCTATGTTTCTTGTAAGTTCAAATCCCGTGACGATGGACTGTATAAGTGTTCAAGCTCTCCGAATCCCCAGGCTATGGAGTCACATCGCAAACATTAACGCCAATTTGTATTTACATTACCGTAAAACTATCTCTTCAACACGGATTCTCCGCTATTCAACAAAGGAGCCTCCAAGAGACACTTTTAAAATAATGATTCTCATTCTCTGCTTTTTGGGCGCTCTCATCGTCGTTTCGGGAAGTCTGTTATGGAGAAGGCGTTCTGGGCCGATTGAGGTTGACGAGACGGGAAATGCCTCAAGGATACAAGACTTGAGGACTCTCAAAGGCCAGCACGAAACAGCGTCAATTCTATCAGAACTGTTCGATAAGGATGGTGCGGGAGCTTGGCCACCAAAAGCGAATCACGACTCATGGCCAATGGCTCTCCGCCCGTATAAAGACATCTACCTGGAGCTTATTCCACTCTTACCTGCCGCCGAGCCTTCGCTCGATGACGACGTCAACAATGAACGGCGTAGCAAATACCGTTCGCTCATGCGAAAGCTCTTGGCCGAACAGATCAACATCGCTCAGGTCAAGGAAGTCATGGCTGCAGTGGAAGCTGGGAACTGGCATGTCCTTCCTCGAGACGCCTACAACGGGTTTTATGCTTGCGTTGCTGTGTCTCGTCACGCCTACAGGTAAGTTATATAACACTTCCGAAAATGAACCCAATCTGAAAACGTCGTAGATGGGCAACAATTCCTGTTGTCAAGGTTGCTCAATCTGAGAAGTTTGTCAACTTTCCACAGGAGCTTGATGCGCCCTGGCCTTACCTCCAGCGAAACTTCGGCGTGACTGCCGACAGCGGAAACAACACAGCAAACGTTCTGCATAACTTCAACGAGAAAGGTGAAAGAGTTTATAAGATTAACGTTGGTATGTCGGATTTGATCAGATCATCAGAGGTCTTCTTCCGTATGTTCTATAATCTGGAAATCTTGGTATGTATAGATGCCTTTGAAATCTCATGCCTGCTCCTAACATTTTCCAAGGCTTTCCCTATTTATTATGAGATGGTTCGTGCCGTCATCTGCTTCGAGGGGAACGACAAGGTATCGTGCGTGAAACACCTCGAGAACATCACTTCTAGGCTTCGCCATCTCCTCCTGGTTTTTTACGACAACCTCACCGAGTCTCGTGTGTCGCACTCGGTGTGGTTGAGCTACGTCCAGGGATTCCAAGGCTGGGGTGTTGGAAGAATGGTTGATGGCGAGTTCATCAAGTATGATGGGCTTTCTGGCAATCACGTCTTGTTCTTCCAAGCGCTAGACGCTTTCTTGGGCATGGACCGATACCTCACCGACGAAAATATGATTAGATATATTCCCGTCAACCAGAGAGAACTATGCCTTGCGCTTAAGAAACACTCCTTCCGCCACAAGCTGAAGGAGCATAGCGACATGAAGATCGAGGACGAGGTCAGCACGATTGTGAAGCACTTGAAGGTATGGTTCTTTTCCACATATTTGCAAACTGCTCCTAACACATCACAGGTGTTCAGAGCAGCTCACCGAGCTCGAGTGATGCCGTATCTCGAACAACCAGCTCCAGAGCGATTGACCATGACGGCGGGAAAATCCGTTCTCGAGGGTGCTACCGCCAAGGACACCAAAGAAGCTTTGAAAGTTTTGGATCAGATGCTGCTCACTAGGCTGAAAGAAACCGTCTAGCCAGACATCAGATGTGAAAATAGACGACTCTAAGATGTTGTCCTCGACTTCATCTGAACAGGTATCCATCAGGTGAATACAGTCAACTTAGCACGTCCAGAGACCGCTGCGCTGTTATGATTACTTCCTCTCCATAGAGAACCGCGTTCTAGAACCCCAGATATATTGCTCTCATTGTCAGCATCTTCGCATTTGTAGCTCAAGGGGGAAATTGCTTACGACTCATAGCGAATAGGATCTAAGCTAGATCTTAAAATATTCAAAATCATTGCTTCGGCAAGATTCGAGCAACATTCAAGCATTTGACCTCTTTCTAGCCAGCTTCATCGCTGAATATTTTCGAGTTTCCAAAATTTTCCTGCCTCTCCTGCCTAGACATATTACAAAGCATCCAAATCTTGACTCTCTTCGCCCAGCAGAAGCTTGTTCCAGCCAGTCAGTCCCAAAGAAAGAACCATTTATTTGTTTTCCAACATTTTGAAGGTCACAGTATCTAGCAACGAGTCCCAGACCAGCAAGGCAAAGAACGACTCCAACTCGAACTCAACGGAGGGCCTCCGTGCAAGCCGAAAATCTGCTGTTATAGGGCTAGTACTGACGTAGTAGTCTCTATTGTTGCCGGCGGAGGAGCATGGTCAGTGAACGTGAGCGGCGGCTTCTCTTCGCCAGCCAGCACGGCTTCGGAAAATAACACCAACAAGTACATGAAGACCACGGGTCGCTGCGTATCGGGTAAGAGGCTGCCATATGTCTCAGTGACTAGTGGTGCGCTGATGCCCGAGCGATTCCGCCGAGCAGACGATTTTTCCTGGAAGCTGATGATTTTGAGTTGGGGTATGTGTTTGAAGCTATCGTGGAAAATGTCATGAAGCAGAACAATATTGCGAATCTTTGCGGTGTGTATCGCGATTGTGAACAATTGTTTTGCAGCCGGCTCACCGTTGGTAGGCGACCGTGATCAACCTAAGAATATGACAGACACACGAATAGTTCTCGGAACAGGGAACGGAAAGAGCGGTACGGAAGTGTCTGTGGGAGTTTCAAGTAGCAGCTCCGTATTGGCTTTGAGGTAGGAGTCGAGCAGGAGCGAGAGCATGAGCGCGGTAAGGTTGGCGCGAGGAACACCGCAGATGTTTCCAGGAAGGAGATAAATGAGGTTGTAGATGATCTCGAGGAGGGCAGAGGAAGGGGATGAGGAAGGAGACAAGGAATTCGCGCACGGCTATGGTGAATGTCAGCTATAGATTCACATGTGAAATCAAATGCCATGGCAGACGAAAGGAGTTACCTGCTAAAGAACACTTATGCGCCTGATAACGGATTGGAGGGGAAGGCGAGGAGATGCTCGCAAAGCCAGAAGATTGTTGTCGTTGCTGCAGAAGTTGTTGTGCGTCTTTTAAATTACTGAGGCGCCAACAATGTGATAAATGAGGCTCACGTCACCTGCCCTATGATAGTAATCCTGACCAATCTTCGGTGAAATAAGCGGCTTTACTGGTCTTGGACTAGTGAGAAATTCACGCGACCGATACCACCGTTAATACTTTAAGGCCCTTCCCTTTGTCAGTCATTTGTTTCGCATAGCTCTGTAATACCCTCGCGACTCGTCATTCAATGGCTCTGCTCTCTGAGAGCATGATTGAAATCATTGAAGCCAATCCCATCAAAGACGAATTCAAAACCATCACCGTCACATTCAAGTCTACCTATCCCAATGCGAGGGTTACGAACTCGCCAGCTAGTTATGAGAACCTTCTCACCGATCGAAGTACGTGCAGAGTACATTTTTTGGAACCTAGCTAATGCAAGACAGTCGGAAGAGATCTGGCTCTTCGGTCCATAGGCACTTTAATGTTACTCCCAGCTGCATCGGCTCTTTCCTCCAGAGAAAGGTTTGGATCTCTTAGCGGTGACATAGCTTTACTATACTCCAGTCTTTCCTCAAGCCAAACCGACATCAAGCTCATCGCTGGCTTGCTACACACTGTCGTTGCTCAGGAGGATGATCAGAAGATATGGACCAAACTATACGAAGTCCTTGAGCGAACCAGGCCATTACCGCAACCAATCACTCCTCCCAAATCCCGCCCATCTTTCACATCCTCGTTCCAGCAGACCCCTTGGTCCTTCAACACGGGCAATTTCGCAGACACATCCGAGCACAGAAGTCAGGTCGATGACGCACTGAAAGAAGAACTCCTCCCAAGCCTCCGACTTGATATCCCTGACCTCGTCCACGCCGTCTTCGGGCAGGTCCCGCGACTTGATGAGCTGGCAAAGGAGGTGTTCGATACATGTCAAGAAGGAGATGCACCACTCTACATACACGGCTCCGGTTGGACGAAGTGGCCTCCGAGTGCCAAGGAGGAACTTGTACTGGAGTGGCTCCAAAGTCTTATGGCGCGCTTCATGGTCTGGGTTCATGAACATGGCTTGCATCCTGCACATTGTCGGTGGATATACCAAGGGCCTGGAGTCTACCTCGACGGATCCACTGCTAAACGGAAGATGGACGTTGGTATTACAGCACATCATGGACAGAGCAAGAGAGGCGATGAAAGAGGTAACGAGAAGACCGATATACCGATCTCCGATTGGGCTCAGATCCTCGTGGCTGGAGAGTTGAAGAGCAATCCCATCGAAGATGGGCAGACTCCAGCATGGCTGGACCTGGCCACGTACGCTCGCGAGGTTTTCCGCACGCAAGACCGGAGGTTCGTTCTTGGGTTTACCCTGTGTGGATCCCTGATGCGGTTGTGGCAGTTCGACCGGTCGGGTAGCTCCGGATCTTCCTCGTTCGATATCAACGAGAACGGATTCAAATTCGTTCATGCCATGCTCGGCTATCATCTGATGAACGACATGCAGCTCGGTCTTGACCCTACAATTCGGCAATCAGACGGCAAGTGTTACGTGGAGATCACTCGAAATGATCAGATCGAACGACTCATTCTTACGCAGCTCATCAAAAAGCAAGCGGTGATTGCTGGCCGGGCAACGACTTGTTGGAAAGCGTATCGCGACGGAGACAAATCGAAGGAATCTCTCATCGTCAAAGATTCATGGCAGTATGAGGAACGACCTGAAGAGGGGGAGCTCATCAAGGAGGCAACGGATAAAGGCGTGCGAAACATCGCTCGGTACTATCATCACGAGACGGTGCAGGTTGGCGGGAAGAACGATGACACCATCGAGAATGTACGGAGAGGGTTGATGAAAACATGCGGTCGCACTACATTCAGACAGAGATCCTTCGTCGAGTCCGAAGTACCAACCTCGGAATCTTTGGGGAGAGCTGTGGCAGGCCGAACTCAAAGTCCAAGTCTATCGCGCAAGCGATCGTCAAGTTTGGCCCAGATGACGCCGCCACCTAACAAGAGGTCCTGCTCAAGCCGTCGATCAAGGGATCCAGCGACGCCTACCCATAACCGAATCCGTCGACGTGTTATCACTCGCGATGCCGGCAAGACCATCCAAGAAGCGACTTCTCTCGTGGCTGTCCTGAACGGATTGGTTGGGGCTATCAATGGTACGTAGCACATCTTGAGCGCCGCGAAGCTCTCTAATGGGTTCCAGGGCACGAATCTCTGTTGGACGCCGGCATCCTCCATCGTGACATCTCCAATGGAAATATCATGCTCACCGAGCAAGAGGATGACGGGTTTCTAATCGACCTCGATCTCGCAGTCAGACTGGATGACAACACAGCATCTGGGGCACCAAGCAAGACCGGTACGAAGGTGTTCATGGCGATTGGTGCACTCAAAGGCGAGCATCATAATTCCATGCATGATTTGGAGTCATTCTTCTGGGTGCTATTCTGGATCTGTATCCACTGGGATGGACCTCATCGGAAGCGAAGGATAGTAACAGAATTCAAGGACTGGAACAAAAAGTCAATCAAGGAACTTGCGAAGTTGAAGATTGGACTGGTTCTGGAAGATGATTTTAATAAGGAAATGAAGGTCAACTTCTCTGAATACTGCAAGCCGTTGATTCCTTGCATGCAGGAGCTGTGGAAGGAAGTCTTCCCAGGGGGGAAACGGTGGCTTAGTGAGGATCGAGAACTTTACTCCCGGGTGGCTGATGTTCTTGAAAGAGCAAGGGAGAACTTTGCAGACAAGTTGGCAACATTGTAATACTAATCTTTTGATAGTATCAATACGACTTAGTATTACTGAGCGCTCGCTACGTTATGGTCGATATAAACTTTCACTTCCTTCGTCCATTGCTATGTTCAAACGAGCGTCGACTTTCCTTATTGGCAGAACTGGATCTCCAATCAACATTGCCCAAAGAACTGTTTGAAGCACCGAAGATTGCGGGCACTGAACCATTCATGGCGATCGGTGTCCTCTCCGGTAAGAACCGAGCTACATGCATGACTTGGAGTCGTTTTTTGGGGTCCTGTTTTGGGTCTGTATGCGTTGGAAAGGACCCCCCAGTACACGCCTGCATGTCACGCTAATCCAAAACCTCCACCAGTTTAGGACAGACATTATCGATGACAGAGAATACTTGGGTGACGTGGCAAATTGTTGCTTCACGGGTTACTGTAAACCTTTGATTCCTTGCTTAAGAGGGCTGCATAAGATTTTCTTCCCTTACGGTACGTATCGGAGAGCGGCCGATCGACTACTTTACACCCAAGTGAAGATGGTGATTGTGCAGACAAGGGAGGACCTAGGGGTTGCAAGGAAAAACTGTTCGGAGAAGCTCGCAAGGTAGTACTAAGCCTTTGATAGTATCAATACGACTAAGCATTACTAGATGTCCACGGCCACTCCAACCTACGGGACGTATTCTTGAATGAAAGCGGTATTTGAGAAGGCAAGAGAAGATCCGAAGATTTTAGTTGGATGAATGTATTAAATTGAATGAAATAGACCTGAATTGGTCTCTATGAAAAAGCTTTCGCTTTCATGCTTGATGTCGAGAGATAGTGCCAACCTATAAGCTCCTTGCGGTCCTTATGGCCCTTTCAAGGGCTTCCAAAAGCTTAGGCCATTTCCTACTTTTGTAAATACCTATGTAAAATGTCACAGGAAAAACCCCTGTCGATGAGAAGCTGGACCATTTGATCACATTGAAACCCCGTCACTTGTCCCTCGCAGATACGTCGGCTTCTCTATCAAGAGGAATCGTTGCCACTTCCGTACGTCTTGCCAGTCCAGAGATCCTGTTCATTATCGCTAGATATAACGCTGTCTGCAGGTTGTGCTGTCGGTCAGAGACACAGGCGCCGAGCAAACGGGTGTTTTTCGCCATATGGTCATTGACGGCAGCATCCATGAGTGGCGCTCGTTCAACTTCCCGCCGAGCTGGTGCACCTTTTTCCAGTAATCCTGCATACAATTAAGTCATTCCGCTTATTGTCTGCAGGTGATTCAGGTGGGTTCGGCCCGCGCCGAGACTATTGCCAGACGAGCCAGAGAATTTCTAGCCTTGGGCCTTTTTCTAGAAATAGAATCTGGGATGAATTGGATGCGGGAGCCGGAAGTGGATGCTGTGCGGAAGGATGAGGCGCAGCAAGAAGGTTCGAGAACACTTGAGGGTGATCACGATTTCTAACTCGAGAGATCGAAAACGATGTGGTGTCCTGAAGGCGAGACTTTTAGCTCACAACAGAATATAAGCAAACGAGAACGATACAGCTAGATCAAATCTATTTTCAAAAATAATTAGAGATGAGCAAGTCAAGCACTGTCTTGGAGAATCAGGGAATTTTTATCACGTGCTGGAAGTTCTTTCCCTCGGGGAAAAGAACTTCCTTAGTGCGATCGGAAGATGGGAAATCCTGTTCTTCGGCAGACAGTACCTGTAACGTGACCGACTTCCCCTTTTCATAGCTGTAGAGGAAAATCAGGGACGGCGTGTAAATATGAGATACATAGAAGGTAAACAGAATAAAAAGTAGACGCAAAATAAGAGATGGATTCGATGGGCATTGCTGTTGCGGAAGGTGTGACGACTGAGCAAGGAATCGGGAATACTCAAGGGAGTACTCGTCAAGGGTAATCTTTCGAAAATTGAGGAGAGTACTGGTCGACTCGTCAGGCAAATCCTTCAAAAACTGAGGGGAGTACTCGCGGGAAGAGCACTCGCCAGGGGTGCACTCGCCACAGGTAAATCCTTCAAAAACTGAGGGTAGTACTCGCTGGGGGAGTGCTCCCCTGGTGAGTACTCGCCAGGGGAGCACTCGCCAGGGCTAGATCCTTCAAAACCTGAGGGAAGTACTCACCGAGGGAGCACTCTCCAGGGGAGTACTCGCCACAGGTAAATCCTTCAAAACCTGAGGGGAGTACTAGCCGGGGGAGTGCTCCCCTGGTGAGTACTCCCTCTAGTTTTTGTGGGATCTGCCTTCGGAGAGTACTCCCTTTGATAGTACTCCCCCCTACGAGTACTCCTCTGGTGAGCACTCCCTCTAATTTTTGTGGTTTACCCTTGGAGAGTACTCCCTTTGGTAGTACTCATTATCGACCAAATCGACGATACTTTACGTTAGCTTTTATATAGCAAGATCTTTTGGATGGTCAATGAGTCGGCGCTATTGTAATTAGCCAACAAGACTTCCGGTGAGTATGCTGATGGTGTGAACAACTTTTGATGTTAACCACGCCTCGTGGTGTATACCACTTTGGGTGTACACCACGGCTGGTGATGTGGACCATTTTTGGTGTACACCACTGCCCGCTACTAGTCACGTGATGAAAGCTCCTTGTTCTCGAAGCGTGTTGGCGCGCCTCATCCTTCAGCAGCATCCACTTCTTGCTCCCCATCTCCAATTCTGAATCCTCCCGCTCCACTAGCATCCCCAAAATACGTTAACTCAGGAGGCACTCTAAGAATGGCCCGTGATTGGGCAGGTTAAGTGGTGCATGTATGGTCATCCTGGCTCTCCTAGGTAATATCTCCCAAGAGACTTCTCCTAGGGCTGAAGGTACAGCTCGGCTGAGTCGGTATTGGATCAAGAGGGAGCAAGCTGTGTTGGCTCAGGAGGCCTCTCCTAGGAAAACTGAAAACAGAAGCTTCTTCCCCCAGGTCCTCAGCATTGCTGTCGAATTGGTTGTAAAAGATATAGTACCTGCCCCGAAACCGCAGGGCAACATAACCTCTGGTTCCCATCTCCAGTGGTTAGCCGTCGACTGTTCGAAAGTTAGTCCGTCATCAGGCTGATGAAAATAAAAAATAAAACGTCTTCGATTGAGCGACTGTCATCTCATCTCGAGCGGAGCCGAATATCTAGCTCGCTAGCTGGCTAAGGAAAAGGAGAACGTGGCGAGTCAGAAAGTGAGCTTGTTGGAACTAAATTATCAGTCTTTGAGGAAGTAATATATCATTTAGCGTCGGTGAGCTGGCTAATGAGTCCTTCGCCTGCGATGCGTTGCAGAGATCAAAGGGATGACATCCCGGACTCAAACGTGATACAGTTGATCTGTCCCTGGAAACGAGGTTGGGGAAGGCTGAACGCACGAAAGTCTTGGCGTGCTGTATCATCCAATTGACTTCTTCCTGTTCATTTATTCCACATGCTCTTCTCTTTCTAGTTTCACAAGCTACTAACAATAAAGCGACTTCCTCGAAATCTCATAAAGTATATGGTATATCAAAGCAGACGCACTCGTAAGGGCTTCTCCCATCCCTTGATGGGCAAAGAAGCTCTACACCTATAGGTAAAGAATTTGTATCACGTGATCGAACTAAGGAAGTTCTTTGCCCTGGGGCAAAGAACTTCAATATCACGTGATCTAACACCCCTTCGCGACGGGTCCAGGTCAATGTCCCACAGCAACGTCTAGCATCTCGGAGCACAATTTCCTACGGTTACCACAGCCGTCCCTCCTCGAGCACCAGCCAAAAGTACTCAGTCCAGTACTGCTTCTACCAGTAATGCTCTTACCAGCCCACGCGTTGTGGAGTTGCGATATTAGTAATACACAGTACTAGAGCCCTATAGGTTTAGGCCCCCGGGCGGAATGAATTCTTGCTTGCCATGACCGCGTGACTAGCAACTTGCATCTTTGGACTTCTACTTGCCCCTCCTTTCAATCGACATGGCCCATAGTCAAGCAAGGCTAGACATCAGGAGGAGAGGGCGGCAACACTCAGTACTAAATTGGAGCATTAACACTCCACATTGAGACTGCTCGAGTTGATCATGAATCTGGAAGCGGCCTCGAGATATCAGAAAAAAACAACATACTCGCGAGAGCGCACGTCTACGAACAACTCAGCATCTTTGCGATCAATTTGTGTCCAAGAACAATCACACTCAGGGAATACAGCTAGAATCGGTTGTCATCATGGATATTTACGATGTATCAGGCTCTGGACAGTACATGCAAGTAGTGATCAGACAAAGGTAGGTCTTGAAAGCCGCCAGGGCACGTCAGGGAGAGCACCCCAAAGATAGAAGATTTCGATCGGAACTCGTCGACAATTTCATGATTCATCATATAAGACAGCAATTGCATCAACTTAAGACGAGCGACATTACAAACCTGCACAGCTCCTTCGTTCCATCATCATATCAATCGTCTATTGCGCCTCTAGAGAAGCTAAAACAGATGTGTATCAAAGACCTCCGCCTGGAAACGCATCATCGTGGCAATTGTCTTCTTCTCAGATCGATAACGCCTCCAAACAAAATGACGGCAATCATGGTCATCGTCGAGGACGAGATGAAAGATGCAGTGATGCTACAACTTTATCAGCAGGTCGACAAAATGCACCGGCCTGCTACAAGCATCCTTAACCAGAACGACGTTTGCCTTGTTAAGGAACCTTACTTTAAGGTCATGGCTGACGGGAATTACGGGCTGCGAGTTGATCATGTGAGCGATCTCGTCAAGATCGAACCACGTGACCAAAGAGTCTTCTTACAATGAAGTTCACGAGCCTTGATTTTGGATAAGACTGCAGATGATTGGAAGCTAGAAGGCAATGATGCGATGAGAAGACAAGTGTACTGGATGGCAATACAAAGGTATCTGTTGACTCTTTTGTCTATGGCCCTGGCTAATTCAATGTTCAGTTATACTGCGGCTCTGGGATGCCCGACCTCCGTCTAAGAATGGAAGACGGTGCGGCTTAATCGTGCTTTGGCCTATCTCAAAAACGAATACTTTGACGCCGCCTTAATAGACACTAAATGCCTGACTTCCCCCTCAGATGCCCCAGAGAAAGCGTTATACCGAGCAGGCCAAGCTTTATATAGGCTTGGGAGATTCTCAGAATGCCAAGAGATTCTCACACTGCTATGCAAGAAGTATCCAAATAATGGTGATGCTGCAGTGGAACTTACACGAGTGAGATGCCGATTAAAAGAACAGCAAAGCGGCACCTACAACTTTAAGGCCATCTATAAGCAGGTTTCCAAACTCCGACCACCAAATTTGGATCACGCAACGTTCATTGGGCCGGTAACCATCAAAGCTTCCAAGGGTCGTGGCCGAGGCTTGTTCACAACTAAGGCAGTCAAGGCAGGCGACCTCATCCTCTGCGAGAAGGCATTCGCACATTGCTACGCCGATACTGCGGAAGAGAATGCAGTGAACTCTTCGAAAATAAGTCTTCTAATAAATATACGAACAAATCAAATGATCATGGGCACGCAAAGTGATCTAATCACAACGATTGTACAAAAGCTATGGCGAAATCCATCATTTCTTCCAGAGTTCACATCGCTCCATCATGGATCGTATATGCCAGTCGATGTGACCGAAGTAGATGGCAAACCGATCATTGACACGTATGTCATCTTTTCCACAGCCAGTAATATTGTCATATGATACCGACGCACTCCCCTAAAACAGATTCTTAACTTTGAACGCATCATCTCCCTCAATGTCTTCGGCTGTCCCCTCTCCTCCCTCGAGAGCCACTTCAAACCCGCCGAAGCCGGAAAACGCCAGCATCATTCGTGCGGCATCTGGCTGAAAGCATCTTACATCAACCATTCCTGCTTCAGCAATGTCCGGCGCAGCTTCATTGGCGATGTCCAACTCGTCCGCGCCACGCGTGACCTAGCCGCCGATACAGAACTGAAGTTTTGATATCATGTACCAACTATCGGAAGCTACGAAGAGACACAGAAAGGGCTGCAACAATGGGGCTTTGAGTGCGACTGTGCGATCTGTCTCGACGCGACGAAAACACAGAAGAAGCTACTTAGGAGGAGAGATGCGTTGCTTGGAGATCTGAAGACGACGGCCTTAAATTCTAATGGACTTGATCCGGCCAAGGCCGAGCGCTTGCTGTCTGCTATTGAGCTGACGTACAAGTCGCCGCCAAGCGAAGTCCCACGGCTCGCGCTCTGGGACCCGTACCTTCGTCTTACACGTGCTTACGCCGCGCAGAACCAGCCAGTCAAAGTCGTGTCGCTGGCGCTAAAAGTTCTAGAGTCTTTAGGCTTCGTTATCAAGGGCGCGCATGTACCTGTCTCGTCCAGTACGCCTTTTGAGGTTGTGCAGCGGGGATTGATGATGGACATTGTGATTGAGACGTGGATCCATCTCTGGACTGCTTATGCGAGGCTTGCGCCGCATTTATGCCAAGGGGCCGAAGAGTGTGCGAGAATCTCGTTCAGGATCTGTGTTGGAGAAGATGTGGCTTTTGAAGAGTCGTGTAAGAAGATGCCTAGACAGGCGATTCACACATGAACAAAGTTCGAGTATTGAATCTGCCACCTTGAAATAGCAGCTGTATTCGTCGGAAGGAAAAAAGAATATTCATTGATTCGCTGCTGCAGCCATAAGGCTGCTTATATAATCTAGTTACCGCTACTTGTGATTAAACACTTCAATGGCCGGCTCTTTTATCCGTCGCCGCCGAAATTTTTTAAATGCGACTATACTCGTAGAGTAGGTATACCAAATTTCGACTATCCCTACTATACCAAAAATAGCTCTATTAGAATAATTTACATACATCAAATTAAACGCTTTATACATATAAAATTAAAGTTATTCAAACACACTACCATCCAGTCATTTTACCCTCCCTATCCGTTACATCATCTGTTCGTGTAGGCATCGAAAGAACACGCTTATTTATAGATTCCTGAGACACATGAGCCCAGCCCTGCCTAATACCTTCCTTTAGGGTCTCTTCCTCCCAGTGTGTAATTCTACCAACGTGTTGCTTGGATGTCTGCCAGCAGTTTTCAATGATAGATAGATCAGGTGAATGGGGCCAGTTAGCGTAATATCGTAGTCCGTGTTGCTCCTTCCACCGTGTAGCAGCGCTGTTAATACCAGCTCTTCCGTGGCCGGTATCACCGTCTTCCTCCAGAACGAAGTCGGCGCCTCGCTCGAGCCACGGCTTAACCACGGGCTCAAGAATCTGATTAATATAGACTTGATGAGACATCTTGTCGTTGCTGTTGCTCGGAACTTCATAAAAGATGATATCAGACTTGAGATTCCAGCTCACAGCGGCCCAGCAATGAAATCTTTTCTGCTTTTTATCCTTTTCCTCCGGCTCATCTTGCTCTTGAATGCAGTCAGGATGATTTTTTTCACCTGGCTTACGTATAACCATAAGCCTTCGTTGAGGACCAAGCCCGAAGTGCACCTCATCGCTGAATCGAATGATTTTCCAGTCCTATAAAGTCCATCTAGATCGCTTGTCACTGGCCCATTCAAACCGTATGATACTGAAATCAGGTGGCTGCCAAATCTTCGTGCACGCCTTGCATTTATGATATCCGAGCTTGTTCATAGCCTTCTGTATAGTCTGTTCGTGCACTGAAGGAGCTTCAGCGGCCTCACTCAGTTGTATCCATGTGAAAGCTCTTGCTTCGAAGCCCCAGGTCTGTAGAATCTCATCCATGCGTTCAATGTGTTCCTTTGTAAGCTTAGACGGTCGGCCTCGATATTCAGCTGTGTAGGAGTGCTGTAAACGAAGATTCGTGTTCTTGTTGTTGAGTATTGCGTATCCCTGAGTTCTTCCTACTCCGAAGAAGTTGAAAACCTCCTGTTTTGATCGCAATAGTCCTTTCGCTTGACAGAACTCTATAGCTCCCTTTTTTTAGCTTTAGTAGAAGTTCTATGAGCATCATTTTGACTGAATTTAGGCTCCAGATTAGATGTGGTTGGGCGATGAGGTGGCTCCATAGTGTAGTTCTGGTGGAGGTGCAGGGAAGCCAAAATTTTGGTGTTCACCAATTTCCGAGCACGTGATGGAGTGACACGAGTGACTACTAACGCTACTAGGCATTCGTCATATTCTTCGGAGTAACCATCGGCCCGCTAAAACCACGTCTAATTCTCTGGTTGAACCACAAATTCAAGCCATTACTTATACTTTTGATTGGCCTTAGCTATCATGCCTTATGTCTCAAGTGTTTATTTAACGTCCTCTATCCCTTATTGCGGCAGTGGTAAGTCGTTATTCCCCCGCATCTTTTTGCCTGTGCACAATAACATTATTTCCAGGATCGCAGCGGTTCGGAGAGCCTGATATCTGCGGGTCAGAGGGTGATTTCAACAATCGAAGTCTCCCAGGAACTGCTAGCAAAAGGTCTCATCCGGACTCCCCGATAATTGAAAGTCGGAATGGGGCCAAAAAAAGCCGTAATTCTTCAGAAGTCCACTGTGAATGTCTCACGAAGATACATGTACTAGAAGAACGTGTTCAGAAGCTATCCGGTGTGGTGAACGATCTTCAACTTCAGATTTCGGCATTGGAGACGACGCGATCAAAAGGG